>Ga0172372_10009100_pt1 | contig 12957 bp, 4 predicted proteins | sample LakKiv5m_2_FD_114544 | JGI IMG/M metagenome (GOLD analysis project Ga0172372, IMG submission 114544) | Freshwater microbial communities from Kabuno Bay, South-Kivu, Congo - kab_092012_9.5m | ecosystem: Environmental > Aquatic > Freshwater > Lake | place: Democratic Republic of the Congo...
CCATACAACAGTACCCCTAATTCGCTGACGGTTTCTACTCAAGATACCGCAGAGTACCCCTTTGAAATAATTACATGGAGTCCATTTACATTGACACACGCTTCGCCAATTTTTGGTTATGTTGATGAATATGGAGTAATCAACTACGATATATCAAAAGGCGAATATGTCCCAGGAAAAAATTCAGATTATATCGTTATACCAGAGCTGACTAGAGAAGGTTTTGGTTTATCTGGTTCTGAAAAATTCAAATATTTTTTTGAAAGCATTGAAGTTTTAGATCCTAGTTCTATTAACGTATCTGTTTGGTCGGAGCAAAAAATAGTTAATCCATTTCTTAATAGAACCTATACTTTAAATCCAAACTCAATAGCTAGTATCTACAAAGATGAAGATTATGTATTAAAATCTATAAATTATCCTAGTAATTCTATTTACGAATCATACGACCTACAAAGAAACACCACAGTTTTTAACAATTTTATAATTAGAGGAAAACTATTTGATACAAAACTTGATGCAAGAATTAATACTGGATGGATTCACTTAGACCAAAAAGAATATTATGTTTATGCTAAGCCGGTAACAGAATCAAAATCTGGTATATTAAAAAATATTGCATTAAACACTATACCCAAACAAGGTGCCCCAATATCCGTTAAGGTTATTATACCTGGATCAGCAACTCCTGAAACCTATACAGAAATAGCGTTTCAGCATGAATCGTCTCCAAGGCATTACGGATTTTATAATACAGAAATTTTAGAACCAAAGTTTGATAATAGTTTTCATCTTGGCTATAAAGGAGTATACGATCTTTCTATAACAGATGCATATACTGGAGCTTTATTGTTTAGTAATTTATCTACCAATAATTCATTTATACAACTAGATCCTTTGGTTTATAAATTTATTAAAGATAGACAATACAGGATTAGATATAAAGTAAAAAATTCTTATTATATAGATAATTTAACAAATTATTCAGAGATAGTATTTGACGCCACTCCTAATGCCACTATGAACTATCAGGTGACTTATGAGTCTTCAGCTTACGATCATTCAACTCCAATTAATTTGAACTTTGGTCAAACAAACTCTTTATTGGACAAAGGTTATGTTATTGCCACAAATAAAATATATAGTTTTAGCACAGCGAAAGTTTATGTTTCTCCTGGTTACATTGTAAATGATGGAAATGATTATGTAACTATAAGCATAATTTCTTTAGACGAACAAGGAAACCCAAAACCATATCAGAGTTTTACGCTTCAATCAACACTACATAATTTAATTTTTGATAAACCTATTGTGACTACGGACGATGAAGGCTTTGCTTCTGTAAATGCAGTTTACTCAAGTGGGAACATTAACGATAACAAAAAAGTTATAATTATCATTAATGGAGCAGTATATCCAAATAATCCATTGGCACACCCAGATAGTGAAACAAATGGTTTTTCAACACAAGAGCATATATCGGTATACGGTTCTAGTAGCGATGATTCATATTTATTGGCATCTTCTAATCCAAGTATAGTTAACGCAGATGGAAACTCTGCTGTGATTGTACATGGGATAATGTCGACAAATAATAATCCAAGTAATAACAAGGTAATTTATTGGAGAAAGGCTAGAACTTTATATTCAGCTTTAAATGAAATTCCTTATTCTACATCTACGCAAACTCCAACCAAGGATACTGTTTCTGGAATCGTATATTCGGACTACAATGGAAAATTTGAGATAGGTCCAATAACATCTCAGGATAGGGCTACTCCAGGATATTGGTTTATGGCTGTAGATTCGGAACTACAATCCGCCCCATTTACGGGAGCAACGCCAACCACGCTTGTTGGAGACACTATATTCTGGTATGAATCTTACGATAATATAGACATAAACTATGTTCCTGGATTAAGAATACCAGATATTATTAATTATGATCAAAATAAAATATTAGACATATATGCTACTCCATCGTTTAAAATTAGTTACTATAATGAAAACATAGTAGAGAATACTGGGTCAACACCTAGGTGGCAACCACCTAAATGGTTCCCAGTATCGAGATATGACCAATACCAAGCTGGTTATTTTGGCGCTACTCCGTACATCGTTTCTGACTATTCTAAACGAATAAAAGACTATGAGGATTAATTGTGGATAAATTTAATTTAGACATTGTCAATAGCAATCAAAAAAAGCTGCGAAAAGTTAATAATCTACCTATAGATAAATCTTCAACAGCGTTAGCCTGGTTTGACTCAAAGCCTGTTACCCCTGCAAATAATATTTCAGTAACTGATATTTCTAATTTTATTCCAGAAAATTCGTATAATACAAATACTTTTAGTCGAGGAACAAAAAACAAAATAGTTTTTGCCAATGAACTAGGAGTTTTAGAAGATTTAGAAGGTAACACTATTTTTGATTCAGATGATATTAGTGTAAGCGATATATTTTTAGATTCTTTAATGTTAGATAAAAAGTATTATCTTAATGATATTGTAAAAAATAATTTTGTACACTCGTATTATATTTCTAGATATTATACTCTTTTGGAAAGAGATTCTTATGGATATAAAGGCTTAGATGATTTTTTGCCAGAATCCAATATACCAAAATCGATTAAAGTTATTGATGAAAATGGTTTTGAATACCTAAATCCAGATAACGGTTTAAAAAAATATAGGATACTTATTGAACATCTAGATCTTCCAATCTATTCTAACAGATTAACTCTTCCTTCAAAGATCATAGTTTTGTTTGACAGTCCTTCTCCAAAAGATTTGTTTTTAGTTTATGATAAAGTTGTTTTGTCATCAACAGAATCAATATCCTCTGTAGTCCCTCAGTATAAAGAAAATATTAATACAGTTAGCTTATTTAATCGAATAAGCGAAGAATCTATTGTGATAGATAATTCTTCAAGATCTAAAAAAATATATAGTAAAAAATCTATTACCGCAAAAAATAATTTAATCAATAGCACCAACTATAAGTCTGAAGGTTTTGAAATATTTGTTCCTAAAAAAGCTTTATCAGATAACAGAACCTATGAATCTTTTAACTGGAGATTAATAGCTCAAATTAATAGATCTGTTGATGTTTCATCTATAAACAATAGCGAAGAAATAGATTCAGAAAATTCTTTAAAACAAAAAATTATCAACTGTGCAGTTTTAGCAACATCAGCTCAAATCGAATCAATGCAACAGTCCCAAGATTTTGGATCCGCTAACCCATACGTCTTTTTAAGACTAGAGCAGTCGCCTTTTAATGTTTCCAAATATTCATATGTCAATCCATATTCTAGTGAAAACAATAAACAACTGGCAATGTATTGGATTCTAAACATAGACACAGTTACCCCAGATACATTAGCCCTATACGACATATTGACATGGTCACCAAGTTCTCCGATAAATACAACTCAAGGTTTAAAAATTAAAAAGTTTATTGAATCAACTCAAGGAACTTTAGTATTAGATTTGTCAAAAACTTCTTCTGGAGCAGAAAATATAGATCCAGTCTTGGTAGTTAGCTCTAGCGAATATCCATTAGATACTTGGACGTATAACCCAGAAAATATTTTTATTGACGAAACCAAGCACAACGCTTGGCCGATTGCTCAAAGTGTTTTTGAACAATTAACAGTTGACAATGTCAATTATGATGTTTATTCTATATTCGGAAGAAGTAATCTTCAAGATCTTTCAACTAAAAAAACGGTTAAAGAATTTACTGCCGCATTTGCAGAAAAAAATATAGTTTTAAAAAATTCTAGAAACAAACCAATTTTTGCTAGCTTAGAGATGGTTCAATCAACAGATGGATTAGTCAGAGGATGCGTATTGGCTTCTACTACGCCATTCTTAAAATATTGCAATGACATATACCAGCCATCATCTGTTTTTGACACAGCACTTGCCAATAACGCCCCCACGAATGCATTAGAAAATGTCTTTACTGTTGTTGCCGCGATAGAAGGACCTATGAAACTGCTTTACAATGCTTGTTCAATTGCCTTATTAAATAGAGCATTTTCTACCAGAATTAAAGATTTAAGATCTTCTATTTATTATCAAGTATCCAATTGGCAGTCTTCGTATGTGATAAACGGAAATGCTCTTTTAGAAGATGAAAAAAAACAAGAATACTCGTTAATCAAAGTAGATAACGAAAGCAGTGTTGGTTCTTCTAAATATTCAAAAAATATATTATCTGATAATTCTTCTTTGTTGGAATTTTATAAAAAATCTGTTTATGATTATTTGGTTGATCAGCACAGTATTTCTTTACAAGATATTAACGCTGATAATATTAAATTTTTTGTAGAAATAACGAATGATGACGTTGAGATAGCTAATGCCACCTTGATAAAAGGGCCAGGACTTGCTCAAGGTCAAGTAGTCGGCAATGGCAGTGAGATACCAACGTCTTATAAACTATACATGATACAAAATCAATCGATTAATTCTAAACTATATGCGTATACTAATTCTCCCTCTGCGCAGTTTACTGTTCCTGGAGCTTTTGGCCCTTATGTGATCAGAGAAAGATTATATAAATCATCTGTAAAATATATTGAAGATAATGTTTCAACATTATTATCATCTTCAAATGTTTATAAAAATTATTCATTTAATTTTTCAATATTCAATTCGTATAATCAATCAAGTGAATCTTCATTAAGTTTTAACGCCGAATGGACTGCCACTTTAACGGTTGAGTATACGGCAAAATTGTCTAGACAATCAAGATATGAGAATATAACCCCACCAGGTTCAATACGTCTTAAGGATGACATACCGCTAAGTCAAGTTTTTGAAACTGGACAAGCATTTTCTGGTTCAGATCGACGAGGCACTATCTCTACCACGTCTACGAAAACCGCAGAACAAATTGCCTTTGAAGCAGGACTTATCACTGAAGAGCAGGCACGCGCATTAGAGGAAAGGCGCGGAACAAGTAATTTAGTATCCAATTCCACCGTAGAAAAAATTACATCGAGTAATCCTGTTAATAATTTTTTATACACTGGAGACATACAACAGGGAAACATATTTGGGGCTTACGCTGTCGGTAAATCCGGAATGCTAACCGATTATATCAAGTACATTCAAATAACCATGCGAGAAGCTAATATCTTAGTTGCCAGTAAGCCGCCATTGCTATCAGGTAAATATGAAGATAACACAAGAATAGCTGTAAAAAATTTTCAAGTCGCTACAAATGCTCGTTTCAAAGATGGGACAGTAGATAGTGAAACCAAATCGCTTATGGCTAAAGTTGTTTGGAAAGCAATTAGGGATACAAATCCAACAAGATACAATGATATTATACAAAGAATTAAAGCATTTAATAATGGATCCAACGCAGGAGTTCTTAAATATATAGAAGCTGCAACCGGTGCTATAAGTCTAGAAGATCTGCCAAACGTAGATGGTAACTATAGAAAGATAACCTTTACAGGTCAAAGTGGTCCATCTAAATTGGTAGACACTATATTTTACGCGGTGCCATTTGATAAAATACCAGCTGTAACCGGTGTTGAAACTCAAGATTTAAAAAATCAAGTTCTTAAATCGGTAACAATAACTCCTGGAGCATTTGCTGGAGCAACCAGTTATAAGGGTATTCAGCTTTTGGATGCTACTGTTTATAGTGGCATAAATATGGCAGGTCCGCAAGAGGTTAAAGGGGCATTAGCATATACTAATAATGCAATAAAAATAGAAGTAAATAAGCCCATGTCAGAATGTATGTTTTTTGCATTTAGAATTAATGGAGATAAATTAGGCGGAAAATTTGGACCCCACGCAGAAGGATATTCTTTGAACAAGGTTACATTTGATATAGGATGGACAATTGATGAATTTAATCGCGATACAATAATAGAAAAAGGATATAAATTAGAAACTCAAACCGCCCCAGTTATAATCAAATTTAATGTAGCTGGATCGGTAAAGGACATATCCCCCAATAAAGCTGAAATAATTGATTTAAACGGGATGAAATCAACAAAATATTTGTCTTCTCCAGTATCAATAACCTATCCTACTTGGTCTGGAGAAGGTACTTTAGATTTGTCTAAAACTAAAATTGATTTTAGTAGCACTGATTATAGTCCACCTTTTACTCCATATTCAGATTCAAACGAAGAACCTCAATATAAAGATGAATCTATATCCATAGATTTAACGCAATCGAGAACCACCTCTATGGTAAACGGCAGTTTTGCGGTATCAAATGCTGTATCCTCAACCGGGAATCCTGTTAATAGTTCTAATCTAAACTTAAGTGTTTCTTCTAACAAATTAATTTTTCAAACTTCTTCTTTGATATACAGTAATTCAAATGTAATTAAAAGTTCTGAAACTTTGATAAAAGATTATTGGTTACTAAAAACAGACGGCTCCTTAATAAAATCTTCTAAAAATTCAATTTCAGTTTTAGATGGTTTATTATTATTGGTTCAACCAAGCTTAGATCCAGATAAAATTGGAAAACCTTATGGAATAAAACTTCAATCTTTTGTTTCTTCATTAGATCCAAACAAAGAAATAAATATAGACTACGGTTCTTTTGTGTTGATTAATAATTCAGTGAACAACGATGGCTTTGTGTACGGGTTTTATGATAAAAATAAAAAAGAATTTTTAGGAACTAATTTGTATTATGTTGATTATTTATCTAGAGGAATAAATAACATTTATATTGCAGCAATGGCCATAGATGCAGATGGTAATTTAGGTAATTGTTTAGATTTTTTTGGACCTAAAACATTTGGAAAAATAATTCCATCATCAATTCCAGTTAAAATGGCCTGCCCAATATACAATGTTGAATATACATCATCTTCAAGAATAGGCTTATCAAATATACCACCAAATCTTTCTAAGATTCAACAGTGGCCTCTTTATATAACGTCTGGATCTTTTACCAAAGATATATACATAAACCCATCTTATGGTTGGACTTCTTGGGCCAAAAAATATACTGGTAAAACTCTAAGGGCAACTTATTCTACGCTAAAAATGGATAGTATCGTTTGGTCCCCAATTGCTGGCAAACCGTATATTTCAGTTGTTAATGAAACCCCAATAGTTTTATCGTCTAAAAGATATCAATTAACCCAAGTCCCAATAGCAACTTTTGTGGAACCATCACAAACTAAATGTGGGTCTTTAGTTAATTGGATTGACTTTGAATCAAGAAAATCTATTAACGAACCTTGGGTTTCTGTTGATTCAAGTCTTATAAGAAATATAAATTGTCAAACTGGAATAGTTGATTTTGTTAGCGGCATAACAAGTAACCCTGATTTAATCAGAGTCAGTTACACGGCTAAATCAAACGGCATTCCTCTTAAGCAGGTATATGGAAAAATACTTCCAGTAAATCCTTTTTTAAATAGATCTATAGTAGAGCCAGAAAAAGCTTTGCATATTTACATTAAGCCTATTAGAATAGAGGTTAAGAGTTCCAATGGTGATGGTTACGTTTGGGATTATGTTTCTGAATATAATTATAACACACCAATAGATTTTACTTATGATACTAACATTTTTAATCCGTACAACAGCGTTGAATATGACCCGTTTTCTTTACAAATAGCCTTAGTCCATACGCTAAGTTCTGTAGATATTAAAGATTTGTCTATAGAAGATTTAAGAATAAAAGGCGGTGGGTTAAAAGCTACTATGGGAAAGACTATAGACGTTGAATCATACGGATCACTTGATATAAATAAAGTTTTTCAGGAAATAAAAGAAGCCTCTTCATTTTGGGATGTTTACCCGCCAGATCAACAAGCTTATTCCAAGGGCGGATTTATTATAATAAAAATGCCCAAAACCGTATTAGAAAATTTTACTAGTCAATCAGAATTGTATAGTATAATAAGCAAGAATATAACAGCTGGTGTTGTGTATAAAATTCAAGATATGGAAGGAAATGATTGGGGTGTATTATAATGATGAATTTTCTTCCTAATACAATTAAAACATTTTCAGACAAATCCCAACAAACTGTTGGCTCTTTAATAAAGAGTATTAAAGCAGATAAAGCCCAAGTCGCAGAACTTGTTAAAAACCTTGCTAGTTTTTCTACTGGTGCAGACTTTGCTCCGTCTATGTCTAGGCCTAAATCTATAATAGAATCAGAATTTTTTGTTGACATATTCAGGGACGCGCAAATAAGATTTGATAGATACTTTGCTGCTTCTAACGCGATTAGCGTATCTCTTAGCTCAATGGTGGAAATAATGTTATCTGAAATTTCTAAAACAGAAAAAAATATATCTGCTTTAGAAACTTATATAAATAACTATGATTTTATTTCAGGAAAAGATGATTTATATAATAGTTCTTATATAGAAAATTTTGATAATTTTTTTAATTCAAATATATTTGACGCTAATCCAGTGCCATTTATTGACAGAGCTGCACCGGCATTTAGTGAAAATGGAAATGGATTTATTGATGTAGCTGTTTCTAAGTTCAAAATTGGCAATGGAGTTGATTTTGTAAATTCTATAAACTCTGTAAAAAAAGTAGATATTGAGACAAACTGTAGCCAGTACATTTCGTCTATGACAAATAGCGAAGTTCTTTTTGACGAAAAACAATCAAACATATGGAATTTTTCCGTTCAATCACCAACGCTTCTTACTTCTATACCTCCATCTTTTTCTGAAAATATAGATTATGATTATTCTTATATAGTTGGCGCAAAAGTATCAATGAAAATAAATTTTATAAAAGAAGTTGAAATGGATTTAATCAGGATAAACCCAAATGAGTATAGCGGCCTGCAGATAATGCAGATTTTAGTAGAATCCGCTAATATATCAGAAAGACTTTATTCTGGTAATTCAAACGTACCAAGTTCAGGATATCAAAAAACAAAAATACTTTCTGCGCCAATAAAAGTTGATTCCACATTAGACATTAACATCACAAGAGATAAAGTAAAAAGCATCACTTTATTTTTTAATCAAAGTACGTATACCAAAAAAGCAATATCTTCTTCATCCGATGAGATAGCTTCAAGATTGATTAATGAAATTTTATCCGATTTAAGAACCAAAAAGAAAAATACCCATAGCCAACTTCAGGATATAGTATTAGAATATTTTAGAAAATTTGTTTCCATAGATGAGGCTAAGAGAAATTCTTATGCATTCACAGATTATTACACATATAAATATCCTATTTTAGAAATTGGTAATAAAGATTTTGCAAGTGAAAAAAATAATTCACTTTATCTAGATCAAGAAAATCGTTTAACAAAGAGTAATCATTTATCGCAGATGGTAAAAAATGTAGTTTCCCAAACTCTTGGAAATAGGTTTAAAATGTTCGAAGATACTTTATTTATCGATAGCAGGTTAGACAACAGGGGAGGTTTTATGGGCAGAATTGCCAACTCTCCAAATAATCTAACCAAAAATGCCAATACATTAGATCAAAATTTGATAAGCAATTTAGATACAGCACCAATGCCAGGCGCTACTATGCATTCTCGTGATATTTTAAATAATAAAAGTAAAGGTATGGAAAATTATATGTATTCTTTTTCTTTAAAAGGAATACAATTTGGAAAAACAATACAAAATTATAATAATGTAAATTCAAATCAATCACTTAGCTCTAGCAAAGGATGCTTTATAAGTTCTCGAATACCAGTAGAAGGAAATCCTTTAGCCATAAAAGCTAAATTATCTTTAGAAAAAAATAAAGAAAATAAAAATTATCCTGATTTTGATCTAAAAGAACCAAATTCTTACGAATTATCAATTTCGATAAAAGAAAATCCATTGTCAGAGAATGATTGGATACCTATTATCCCTTACGACTCTAATCAAATAGAGTCTGAATTTTTATTTTTTGATTCAACAAGCAAAACTGCAATTTTAAGATTCTTTCCAATCGAACAATCTATAAAGGTTTATTCGAATCAAAAATTAATACCTTTAAACGAATATACTATAAATAAATTTTCAAAATCAATTTATTTAAATTATTTTAATCCTAAAAATAATTATATTATTAGTTATACTGCTGATAATATAAATTATTCTCAAAATTACATAGACATATCCGCTCTCACTGCGCAGAATTCCACAATTTCAGCTTATTCAAACGATAAAGATGGTGAGTATTTTGAAAGAACTGGATCTAATAATTCTGTTAAACTAAAAAATAAACCATATATAAATTACGAAAAGTTAAAAAAAGCTTCTTATAGTCTGAGAGGCGGTACTATTAATTCGGTAGAATATACTGGTTATAATCCTGTTTCTGTTAAATTCTTAGACGGTTCTTATGCTATTAACTTGACTAATTATAAACTAGGTGATTTTGAAAAAACAAATTTTTACGATACTCAGGAAACATTATTTTTTCACAATGGAAAAAATATATTATTTAATAAATCCATACTTCAACCTTTTAATGTTTTGTATGATTATTTAAATAGTCACTTAAGGTTTAGGCTGATTGTAAGAAATAATTTTAATAATCAATTTTCTTCTGGATCAGTGGAAAATGTTATTCTTAAATTTAAAACGAAAAATTCTGATCACATGGCAAATAATCTTTTAAGATTGGGATAAAAATATGGCACAATTATCTACAAATACAGTATTTTATGATCAACTTATAAAAAAAATCCAGTCTTTTTTAAAAAAATATTCCAATAATGCAATTAGTTCATATGAGGATATGTCAAAAGAATTTAATATATTAATAACAGATATTAATAAATATTCTAGTGACCCTATTTCTAAATACGATCAAGTCATTAAGGGCGAACCACCATCGTCAAAAAAGTTCAATAAATTTATTTCCGATATCGCAGACGATTTAAACATTGCCGCTAAACAATTGGACTATCAAAGTGCTCAGCTAGTTTCTATGTACAATTTGTTTAATTCTGAAATACAAAAAGAAAATCAATTTGCCAATAGAGTTAAATCAAAAGTAAGAATACTTCAAGCTTATTCTGAGGCACCAAGTGAAGACCTATATTACTTTGGTGATTCTTTTGAGAACATGGATTTTATAGATTTAAATAAAACACCACGCAATATAATCGCTTTAGTGAAAAACGGCAACGCTTCTTTGCCGATATATAACTCAAATAGTTGGACTGCAAAATCGATATCAATTGACGAAAGTATTTCTAATGGTTTTATAGGTAATAATCACGTTGTATACGCAAAAAACAATATAGATTCAAATTATAGATATATGTTTCAAGATAATAATTCAGTAGGTTTATTGCAAAATGTCACAGATTCTAATCCTTTAACTTATTTTGAATACGAAGGTGTTTATATTGACCAAGTTGAAAAAAATAAAAATGGAGCAAAAGACTTTGAGTTTACCTATGAGAACATATCTAATGTAGACGGTAAAAAGATAACTAGTTATAAAAATTGGTCGCAAAAAAAATTAGAAGAACCTCTTGTTTTATCCTTAAAAATAAAAGCTAATTCTTCTAAAAAAACTAATTCTATATCTATAATTCCTTATTTTGGGCGGAGTCGGATCACCGTCTTCTGAAATAAAAGTTTCTTCAATTACTGCGGTTTCTCAATCGACTAATCAAATAGTTGAGTTATTGAATTCTCCTATATACATTGGCTCTAGCTTCGTGCCGCAAAATGTTGAAGCTCAAAAAAATTATTATTACAATCAAGCTGTGGTTTATTTTCCCGAAATAAATACATCAGAAATAACTGTTAATTTAGAACAATCAGTTTACTCGGATGTAAAAATACAACACATGTATTGGAAACCTCATTTTAATACCGGTGTTATTTCTTCCTTGAACAATCAAAATAGATTCGATCCCGCTTCGCTTAGTTCGCTTGGCTTCAAAGAGGTCCAATATAATTACTCAGATTTAGTTCCTAATATTTTAAGACCCAATGAATTAAAGAATCAATCTAGTTTAATAACAAAAAAGATAAATATTACTTATAAAGATAATTTAAAAACAAATCGTTATTTAGTTTCTTTTAAAAGAATAAATGCGTCTTTAAATCCTCCCGCAAATCAAAAATACTACTACACTAATCCACCTATTGGTCTTCAAACTTTAACTAAACAACAAGAAATTGCCGCAGAATCCAACATTGATTTGGCCTTTCAATACGAAAACTTAGAATCTGCAGAGAATGCAAAGAAATATATAGAAACAAGAATATCTAGCGCTGAATGGAATAGTAATAATTTTCAAGATTTAGTAATTGAAGAAATAAAAACAGAGTTATCTCCAAAGTCTTTAACAAGTTCTATTTCTCTTCAAAGAAATTTTGAAATATATTCTGCAAAAAGATTTTCAATAGGTATTAGATCTATAGATATAAATTATAACGTATACGCTCAAAAAGCTCAGATAATATCTAAACCATTTATTTTTGGTTACGATGTTAAGAATTTAACCATATCTTCAGACACATCCTTGGGGCTTCAAGGGGTCAATTCCAATATAAGCTATATAAAATATTACATATCATTAGATGATGGGAAAAAATGGATACAAATTTCTCCAATAGAAAATCCGTTTAATGGAGTTCCAGAAATACTTTCGTTTAATGAAAACGTAGAATCTTTTGGTCAGATAAAAGGAGTGTCCTATTTTAACTACCCGAATATACCGGTAAGCACTAAATCTATAAGAGTAAAAATAGAAATAGAAAAACCAAAATATGAAAATACAACACCTATAATACATTCTTATCAAATAGCTGGAAGAGTTGAACAAATATGACAATAAGCAGTATACAAAAACAAAAATTTTTAAACACTCTTTATAAGAATTTATATGCCGGCGGCAATAAACCAGATGAGCAAGAAATATTAGAATTTTTTTCTAAATACTTTTCCAAGTATGAACCAGGTCAACCCCTAGAAATAAATTCTCAGCTTTTTAGACAGC
>Ga0172372_10009101_pt1 | contig 12956 bp, 8 predicted proteins | sample LakKiv5m_2_FD_114544 | JGI IMG/M metagenome (GOLD analysis project Ga0172372, IMG submission 114544) | Freshwater microbial communities from Kabuno Bay, South-Kivu, Congo - kab_092012_9.5m | ecosystem: Environmental > Aquatic > Freshwater > Lake | place: Democratic Republic of the Congo...
AATTTTTCATTTTGATTTCCTAAAATTTTATAATTGTGTTCCCGTACAAAAATTAGTACCACTAATTTTAGTGGTACAAATTATAATTGTGTTCTCCACTTTTAGAAATTTCCAAAATCCCCTAACACTTGGCGAGTCCTAAAAAGAGGGGGGACCCCTTGGTTAACTAAAAATATTGAGAGAAAAAAAAAATGATCTACAACATCACCATTTGTTCGAATTTATTCAAAAAAAACTTCTTGCTTGCAACGCGTCCGCGCGCGGGGCGCCCATGGCGTCGATGGCCTACGGCAGCGAGACAGACTCCGTGGAACCGGTGAGCGACACGCAGCGGTGGTTCTCGTACCTGCCGTTCATGGAGGTGCACACGCACCTGCAGGCCGCCGCGCTGCGGCTGTACCCCGGCCGCAAGCTCGCGGTCCCGCCGCGCAGCGCGCAGCTCAAGCACTCCACCAAGATCCGCACCACCCGCGACGCCGCGGACACCTACAAGTTCGACCTCGCGCAGGTCTGGAAGATGCACTCGCCGTCCTCGTACACCACGCCCTACGGCTTCCGGCGGGCCCTCACCGGCGAGAACCAGGACTCGCCGGCCCCGGAGCTCGACGTCCGCAAGTACCCCAGCCTCGAGATCCTCCGCTTCTTCGACTCGGACCGCCACACCGTCGTGAAGTTCAGGCCGCTTATGAGCGCCGAGGACATCCTCCGCTTCCTCCTGTCCGACTTTGCGCGCAAAGGCCAGTGCGACGAGATCTTCGAGGACAACCCCACCAACTCGGGCCCCGCCAAGCCGGAGCCCGCGAGCACCACGCCCCGGCTGCTGCCCGAAGCACGCCCCGCGGTCAAGACAGAGCCCGCGGAGCCGCGCGACCCGCGCTCGCCCCGCAGCGTCTTCGGCAGCAGCTGCCTCGCACGCATGCGCGAGGCCGAGCAGCACTTCGCGGCCCTCGCCGACATCGAGGAGGGCGACGCGCGCAAGCGCCGCAAGCTCAGTATCGCCGTGATGCACAGCATCAGCAGGACGCTCTTCGACGCCAACAAGCTGGTGCTCGACACCACGCTCGCGTGAGCTTGCGAGAGATTTTGTAAGTTTGTTTTTTATTGGACATTGCGAAAAAAATCGCGCGTCGAACGTGTGAGGGGCTTCCTCAGATGGGTCTAAGCCCGTTTCTGCTTCTTCACCTGCATCCAGTCAGGCTCTGGCCAGTCATTCGGGAGCTTGCAGATATTGCACCAAACACCGCGGTTACAGATATGGAATGAACCGCCTTCCTCGACAGTGCCTTCGTCATCACAACCGACGGTGTCTGGCTCTTTGCCCTTGCGCTCTTTCTCGAGCTCGAGCATCTCCTTCGCACGGAGCTCTGCCGTTTTCTGGTCTTCCTTCTTGCGCGCATATGCTGTCTGACGATCTTCTTCCTCGCGCTTCTCGCATTTGCCAGCGTCATGCAAGGAGTAGTAAAGCTCCGCCAACTTCGTCTTTTGCCCGACGGGATCGGTAAACCAGGGGTTGCTTGGGATTTTCTTGGCATACTCCTGCTCAAGAGCGCGGACTTTCGTCTTGACGGCGTCGTACTCCTTACGAAGCTCCAGGCAAAGCGTCTGGAAAGGGACATTGCCCTCGGGCTCTCGGGCCTTCACGGCATCGCGTACATCTTGAAGCCAGTTTTCCGGCGGGAAGAGGGACCAATACTTAGTTTTGAATTTGCCGTCATTGACGGGCAACTCTGGCACCCACTCCTTCTGGCACTTCTGCACTTTAACAAGAACATTCTTCTTCTCCTTGTCGAGTGCAAGCGCAGCGGCTTTCAGTTCAAGAACCGGCTCCTCTTCTTTGTAGAGCTGGTCGATCTTCATCAAAATGTCAGTCTGCGCGGTGACAACATCTGGTGCCTTGACTATGCAATTGGGACAGAACCAATCTCCATCAGGCACTTCGTCGAGCGGTGGGTTAAGACACTTCATATGAAAGGCATCATTGCACCTGTCGCAAAGGAGCATGCTTGCTTCGTCATCACCCTTGCCGCACTCACAGCAGATGTGGTCGTCATCATCGTCCTCTTCGTCCACGTCGCTGTCATCGTCCGTGTCATCCGCTCCCGGGTCGCTCTCGCACATGTCGGCTTGAAACAACTTTTGCCTTTTCTTCTCCAACACGAGGACCAAGTAGAGCAAAGCTGCCTGCTGATCACTCTCTGCGGGGTATTTTTTCTGGAGACGGAGCAAGTCCCCGGGTGTGAATCTTTCGCGAATCTCTTGCACTCGCAGCAAGTCTTTCGTGGAAAGCTCCGGTTCCTCGTCCAGTCCCTCGTCCTTTTCAGGTCCCTCGTCCTCTTCCGGTTCCTTTATGGGTTTAAGCAGAGTCATTAGTTCCAGCTTGCATGTCTCTTGAAACTGTTCGAAAACCCCTTCCAGCTCTTCCACCTTCTGGAATTTGTTCACGAGGATTGTAAGCTCCTTTTCTGAAAAAGGTTCTGCGAGAAACTCGAACTTTGCCGCCATGTCAGCTGCATCCTTCACTTTGACATTGCAACGGGTACCCCCATCGTCCTCGTCCATTTGTGGTTGCCTGTCGGGGTCTGCTTATATACCTGCACGCACACAACTCACGGGAAGGTTGGGTTGTTTCATGGTTTATTCAATGCAGCGAACAAAGCGCGCGTAAAAGGGTGAGGGGGCTTGCAGGCAATCTAATCACTGTCATCTCCAGTGAGATCGATCGTGCCGGAAAAGATAGTCATATCCGGATCCTTCTTGATGAGGGGCTTCTTGTCAACCTTCTGGTCAGCCTCAGGCACGGCCGGCGGACTCCCACGCGGAAGCGGGACGCCGGGCGGAGCGACGGGCGGAGGGACAGGCGAATCTTCGCGCGCAGACCCGCCGAGAGGACGGTTGAGACCCTGGATGCCAACAACATTCTTCTTCTTAGGCTGCTGATCATCATCGGAGTCGGACTCCGTCCCCGGAGACGTGACAGCGGGACGCTTGCCAGTCTTCTTCGTGGGCTTGACAGCATCAGCTCCGGCCTCCCTACTCTCCTTCCAGGCGTCGTAGGCGGCGTTGAACGCTTTGGCAGCATTCTCATTCTGTTGGCGCCAGTACTCGTCGGGAAACCTAGCCCAGAGATCAGGATACTCCTTCTTCATGAATTCCATGTAGTCTTTCGCGCACGCGAGCATTTTGGGTCCTGGCATCTCAACCACCTCATCGTCGCCGTGGTCCTTGTAGAATGCGAGCACCATGTTGTCGTTCTGGCCGGATGCTTTCATGCCTTTGCGGGTCTCACAGCCGAAGTTGTAGAGGACGCTGCAGACTTGCTGCATGCCGATGTTCACCTTAGAGCCTTCGTTCGATGCCTTCTTGCTAAGGTAATTCTTCATGGCTGTCATGAAGGGCCCGAACAACTCTCTGAAGTACACACTGCCTGGGTTGCGCATGTTCCGGCCTTCGCCATCGGACTCATAGTCCTGATTGTTCCTGGGCTTCTTACCCTTTGCCTTTGCGATATGCGAGAGATCGCCCATGATTGGTAATCTGCCAGGGTTGTCTTAAATACACCGACAGACCAAACCTCACAGGCCTTGCAGACTGAGCGCCTTGTTCAGACAGAAGCCGGTGACCTGCTTCATGTCGTACCCCGTCCCGGCCACGCCGTCGGGGTCGGTGAGGAACGAGAGGTCGGGCGCCGAGGTCGCGCCGAGGGCGCTTTGCACGAGCGAATACAGCCTCGGGTCGAAGACGCGCAGCATGAACTCGGAGGCCTCCAGCCTGCTGTCCGGCGCGGCGGCCGGCGCGGTTGCGCTCGCGAGCAGCTTGAGGATGTGCGCGGCGACCGTGTGCGGGATGATGCGGTGCTCCGCGTCCATGGTCACGATCTTTGTCAGGAGCGCGACCGGCCCGAGCTGCTGCTCGAGGCGGAGCCGCTTGTCGCGGTCGCTGGTCGTCGCAGCCCGTGCGACGAGCGAGCGCACGACCGGGTGCTTGGCGAAGTCTATGAAGCCTCGGCGCTTGTACACAAAGTGCGGGGCCGGGGCGACCACCAGCGCGTGCTCGGCCGCGAGCCCCTGGAGGTGCATCATCTGCCAGATCTTGGCGCCGAGCGGCGACGCGGCTGCGGCCGAGAGGAGCGCTGCGCTCGGCGGCAGCAGCCCGGCCGCGGACTCGCGCGCCGCCCGACACTGCCTGAGAATGGCGCGCGAGGACGCGCAGACCTCCGGCGAGAGGCGGATGCTGTTGTGCGTGTTGCACTCGAGCTGCTGCAGCCAGTACTCGTGGCACGGGATCCGCAGTTCCGGGGCGGCGTCCCCGCCCACGTCGCACGCGCTCCGCAGCACGGTGTCGATGGCGTCGATGCAGATGAAGGCGGCGCGCACGTCCAGCACCTGGTCGGTCCGGGACCTGCGCCCCTGCACGCTGTCGACGAGGCGCTTGCGCGTCGCCACCAGATCCTTCACGGAGGGGTGGCGCATCCAGCAGCTCTCGACCGCCGTGTTCGACAGGAACGAAAGCTGCGTGTACATGTCCTTCGTGTGGCGAATGAGCGCCGCGACGGCCTCGTCGGGCGTGACCGTGTACGAGCGCCGCCAGTCGACGGAGGCCGCCTGCGCGCCGTCCGCGCCCAGCTCCTGGCGGGCCGTGGCCGCGAAGACGGCGTCGAACACGTCCTGGATGTCCGCGAGCGTGGTCTCGAACGTCGCGACCCGCGCCTCTGCATGCACCGTGGAGAGCACTGTCAGGGTCCCGGTCGACGGCGTCAGGCACGGCTGCTGGAGGATCGCCTTGAAGTCGGTGAAGGCCTTGCCCACCGAGAAGTCGCTCTCCCAGCTCGAGGTGCACTCGTCCGCTTCGTACTCGTAGCACGGGAAGTTGAGCGTCTGCTTGAACCCCGGAAGGTTGAGCATGGTGCAGAACACGTACGCCCCCGGACACCACTCGACGGTGGCCTCGGCCCCGAGAGGCGTGGTCTTGCGCGAGCGCTTGTCGCAGACGAAGCTCTGCGCCTCGGGGGCTGCCGCCCGCTCGCCGTCGCTGAAGACCTCGAAGGCCACGCTCGTCAAGCGCTTGGGGCTGCACGGAATGCCGCAGGCCGGCGCGCCCTCGACGAACGCGAAGTGCTTTACGAAGTCGGGGGCCACCTGGATCGAGAGCGTCTGCGACACCGCGCCGTTCTGCAGGTCGATGCGCACCTTCACCGCCAGCGGCGCGCCGTTCGTGAGCGTCTCGCCGTCGCACTGCCGGTCCAGGGGGATTCTCATGCTGTTCATGTAGAGGGCCTGCGCCTTGTTCAGCGTGTCGAAGTACGTCCAGCAGCTGGCGTCCACGTGTCCGAAGGTGCCACGGTAGTTGTCGCAGGCGCTCGTGTCTGTCTTTTGTCGAAGGTCGCGTCGAGTAAACGACATTCCTGGCCTTTTCCTTAATACGCGAGCAAGCGCAAATGACAATGTCTAGGACTTGGCCTTCGCCTTGGGCCTCTGCTGGCCCGGCTTCTGCGCGTCGGCGGCGTCGCTCGCCACCAGGTCCTGCAGCTCCTTCTCGAAGTCCCAGTCGCTCTCCGCGGCCTGCTGCGTCGCGGCCTGCTGCGTCTCCTGCGTCGCGGCCTGCTGCGTCGCGGCCTGCTGCGTCTCCTGCGCCACCTTCTTGAAGCGCTTCGCCGGCGGTGCCGCGTCCGCGCCGCCGCTCTGCAAGGCGGAAGACAGCGCCGCACCCACTGGCAGCGCGTTTTGGGCTGCCGGTGCAAGCGGGATTATCAACCCTGTTTGGTTGAATGTTGCAAGCTCGACTATCACGTCCCTCAGTCGAGTGATATCAGCGTCTGAGGAGAACAGGCTCATGTACAGCAGGTCGCACCACATCAAGGAAAGCAGAGTTAGGCCTTGGTATTTTCCGACCCATTCTGTGACTTCTTGCACGGTCTTCCCGGTTGTTAGCACGTCCACACAAACATTTTCAAATTCCCCGGTGGTCCTGCCACTCCACACCGGCGCAAAGTTAATTTGCAAGAGCTGTCCCTGCAGCATCGCCATGTCGTCGGTGGGAGCTGCGATGTCCGAGAAGTTCTTCACTTTCGTGTACGCCTGACCGATGTGCCAGAAGCCAAATTCATGATCGTCCTTGAGACCCTGTACCATGCTCTTGAAAATTTGATCAAATTCATCTCGTCTATTAGGAAGCAAACGTGGTTGTGTTCCATACAGGCTCCGGGCGAGCTGTTCCCATGGTGGTCCATACCACGCGTTTTCCGCAGGCTTGTCGTCGTCTCTGGACAGGAGCCGGAAAACCCTGGGCACCAGCTGGAAGCGGCCAGATCGCATAATTGGGTCCCCATTATAATTCACGAACTTTACTGTCTTGGCGACCCAGCCTTTGTAGTAATGGTTCAAGACGTAGTGCGTGCTCCCCTGGGGACTGCTGCACCACTCCAGGTGCAGCGTCAGCTGGTCGCCGCCCTCGACGTCGACGTGTCTCCAGATGTTGACGAGATCCCGGTTCTGGCCGTCCACGGTCATCGTCACGAAGAAGCTGGCCGCCGCCTGCACGGGCTTGAAGCCGACTTCGTGCTGCCCGCCCTGCTTCTCCGAGGTCGAGCAGATTCCGATCGGCTTGATGCAGTCCCGAATGACCTTCCTCAGCACAAATTTGAGCATGAGACGAATGTAGAGCAGTGTTTGTGCACCTGTATTAACACGATTTGATTTTTCGAGTACTCGAATCTGTATTACCCGCAGGTCCTCGTCGACTTTCAGGCAACGCATCAGCTGGTACCAAGCGTGCTTCTGAAGTTCGTCGATCGATACCTCTGCGTTGTTATTTATTGCTTGTGACACCACCCGCTCCACGTAGTTTGAGATGCCAGCGAGAATGTAGTTGACGGTGCACACGTTGCAGAACGCGTTGTACTGGGGCATCGTCGTGTCCTCTGCGTGCTTGAGGTGTTTGCCCATGTTTCCGTTGAGCAGGAAGTTCTTGTACTGCGCGTTGACGATGAAGACGAGGTCGCCCATGTCGATGGGGTGCGACACGTCGCAGCACGCGCCCGTGTCCCACTCGTGCTCCGGCAGGAAGAGCCTGGGGACCGGGAACTGCTTGCGGTGCGGGATCTGCTGGTAGTTGCGGTCGGCGCCCATGCGCCCCTGGCCGAAGGCGTAGGGCGTGATGCCGGAGAGCAGCGAGTCATTGAAGTTGTAGCGGCCGTCGGGGTCGCCGTTGATGCCCTCGGGCCCGCTGAGGTTGGTGGGGAGAGGACCGTCGCCGTTGATGCGGGCGTCCGTGAAGCGCACGTTGCTCGAGTTGAGACTCCCGAAGAAGTCTGCCATGCCCCGCGCGTGTTATATATACGGGATCCCGTACGCGGTTTATAATGCGTCGGCGCGCGCTGGCGCGGCGTCTTAAAAAAACAATAGTGTATGCTGGGGCGCGGCGGCGCAGGCGCGCATGCTCGAGGCCGAGCCCGCAGCCTCGCGGCGGAAGAGGAAGCCGGCCGCGTGCGACAAGGCGAGCCACAAGCGCACGCGGCACGAGGACACGGTGGTCTCCGTCGCCGAGATCGACAAGCTGCTGACCGACCACGAGGCCCGCGCGTCGAACGAGCATGTCGACTCCTCCTGCACCTCGGTGTGGATGGCGCTCAACGTGGTGCTCGACCACTGCACGTTCGAGAAGACGCTGCTGCAGCACGACCTGAGCAGCACCAGCGAGAACAAGGTGGTGCCGGTGGTCTCGCGGGCGTACGAGGAGTCCTTCATGCGCGAGTGCATCGGCCCGGAGGACCTGCCGTGCAGCCTGGGGCAGTACTGCGAGTGCAACTTCATCGACGAGAAGCACGCGTTCGTCGGCGTGTCCTTCGTGATGCCGGAGCTGCGCTCGGAGGAGACGAGCATGTGCATCCTCTGCCTGCGCAAGCTCACGCAGATGCTCTTCTACCGGGTCGCGCACGGCGGCCACACGTCCGACAAGCTGCTGCAGACCTACGGCAACCTCTGCGACGTGCCCGGCGAGTACCACTCGAGCGCGATGCTCATCATGCCCTCGCACGGCCCGGTGCACTGCATGCCGCTGCCGGTCGTCGCGCACCAGCGGAACAAGTACGTCGTGGAGCTCCGCGACGGGCACCGCTACCTGCGGCAGCGGCACGTGTATGTCGAGGATTTTACATAGACTCGCTCACGAGGGCGGGGACGCTCGCTGCCGACGCGGATTTGCACGGCAGGCGCAACTGGACCAAGTGCAAGGACTTCGCCGACGTCCTCGAGACGCAGGCCCTTCTCTTTCCGAAAGATTGCGTGACGCGAGCGGCTCTGAGCGAGTTGACCAAGCAGGACGAGGCCGCGCACCCCGCCGTGGCCTCCTGCATCGAAGAGCTGCTGAGGCAGCAGAAGCACGGGGCGGACGTGCAGGTGCAGCTCGACACGCAGCTCTTCATCAGCCTGCTGCCGCTCGGCCTGCAGGCGCTCTTCCTCGAGCGCGTCAAGCTGCGCCCGGCGCACCTGCTGCACCCGGACCAGGTCGACGACATCGGGTACATCGTGCGCGACATGCTCCTGCACAAGCAGAAGCACTCGGTGCTCGGCAAGATCTACCAGTACACGATGCCCTTCATCAAGCACAACCGCCTGAACTTCCCCCCGATGCGCTACATGTCCAAGTCGGTGCTCATGCACATGCTGCAGACCGTCTCGCTCACGTGCCTCGGCCTCTACCGCCCGGGCTGCAAGAAGCCGACGTGGCACATCCGCCGCCAGCTCTTCGTCTTCTTCTCCAACCTCACGACGCGAGGCAGCCTGCGCGACGTCTTCCTCTTCTGCCAGGCGCACACCTACCTGCTCCGGCTCGCGCTCATGGAGCACTTCATGTACTACACGAAGACGAAGATGACGCACGAAATCCAGCTGCTGGATCAGAGCAGCTCGCAGCGCTACGACTTTGCCCGCCTGCAGCGGATGGTCGAGTACATTGCGGACAACTTACGCATGACGAGCCTGCAGAACGAGAACCTCGACTGGGCGCTGGTCGAGAGCAAGGCGCAGGTGTGCGTCGAGCGGTGCAACCGCAGCTGCAAGACGCACCCGCCGCCGCCGTTCGCGCCGCGCAAGTGCCTCGCCGACAGCATCGACGTGCAGACGTTCCGCCAGGTCCTGCGCCTGCCGCTGCTCACGGCGCTCGACCTCGCGCAGTCCTGCCACGCGCACGACATGCGGCTCACGGCAGCGCGCTGGAGCGTGAGCAAGGCCGTGCGCAAGTTCGCGCTGCCGCTCCTCTTCCAGTACGAGCAGTACCAACACGTGCAGAAGATGTCGCTCGAGGTGCACAACCGCACGATCGTCTCGCGCTCGCTGGTGTACGTGTGCATGCGCTGCAACCCGCAGCACCCCGAGGCGAGGATGGACATGCGCCTGCACTACCCGCAGCTGCCCATCTGCACGCACTGCAACTCCAACGCGTACGTGTGCGTCGCCAACACCCTCGGGCACCTGGTGCGGGTGTACCAGAACTACTACTACTTCTGCGTCGCGTGCAACAAGGTGCACGTCTGGCAGGGCTGCGGCAGCGAGCTCTTCGCGTGCGCGGAGAGCCGGGCCACGCAGCGCACGGAGGCCCAGCGCAAGCAGTGCGCAGTGTGCGTGCGCACCATGTGTCTGGTGCCCGTGCACGTCTTCGACAAGCAGCTGGGCGTCATGCAGAGCCTCCATCTGTGCTCGAAGCACTGTCCGTCCGCGGCGCAGATGCAGTACGTGTACGACCTCGCCTCGCTGCGGCGGCTCGTGACGCACATGGGCGCGTGACGGAAACCCTGTGCAAAAATGGGGCAAAACCTGTATAATATGTGTAAGAGGGTATTTATTATTAACGTAAAGAACACCGGCGGCATAAACATCTACTACTCGCAATCCTGAGGCGCCAGCGTGAGCTGCGCGACGATCATGTCCACGTTGTCGAGCGTGAGCTGCGTTGGCGTCTTGAGTTTCAGAAGCAGGATCCGCGCAAGAGTGCGCCAGCCTGCGGCCCGCGCCGCCTGCACGCGCACCACCCATCGCAACATGCGCTTCTTTGCCAGCCGCATCTTGCGCGAGTGGTAGAGGGGCCCCACATCGATTTTAGGAACCACACTGAGGTCGCCAAGCTTGGGCAGCCTTTGCGCAGCGACACACCCGGCGATTCCATGAACACACAACCATGTCTCTGCCCACTCCGGCATGTCTGGACCATACACGCTCCGAAAATACGGATCGCCCAGGCAACTGTCGACGAGCACTGTGGGTTCACAGAACGACAGCGCGTGTGGGTGCCACAGCTGGTCCTCGAATATCCCCTGAAAGTCCAAATCGCCCGCGCGCCCACGGAAACCGAGCCACTTCATGATTCTGCTGAGTCGGCCAGCGTGCAAGCATGGGGTCAGCAGTTCCAAAAACGTGGCAGAACCTGGTAAATAAATGCAAAAGGTGTCGAGAACCTCTTCAATAAATTCAAAAACTGGTCAAAAATCTGTCCAACAAATCTGCGGAACAAAACTGTTCCGTAAAACCCGCCCGCCGAGCACGGAACGTTTAAACCATGTCCACGCGCGCGCGTGTATTTAGCGCGCGCCGTCGCATGCGTGTCTTACGCGAGCTGTTCTGCGCCGTGCTCCTCGCGCTCGCCGCGGGCTCGGACGACTGCGTGGTGAGCCGCCGGCTGCCCGCCTTCGGGCTGCGCGTGGGGCGCAGGCTCCCAGACCCCGCCGCGGGCCCGCCCGCCTCGCGCGCGCCCGGGGGCGCCTGCCACATGGGGCGCCTGCCGCGCGTCGACAACACGCTGCCGGACGTGCCCGGACTCGCGCTCTCGGCGCAGATGTGCACGCGCAACGCGAGCACGCTCTCGTGCGCGATGCTCGCGCAGAACCTCTCGCACCCCGCGGCGAGCCGCCAGCACATGCGCCATTTCGAGGACTCCGCGGCCCCGACCACGCTCGCCGCGCGGCACCCCCGGCGGGCCCCGTGCGCCGCCTGCCAGCGGCAGCGCGTCGACTCGGTCCTCACCCGCTTCCTGCGCGCCAGGCCGTCGGCCGCCCCGGCGCAGCTGAGCTTCGGCGTCACGCAGCGCCTCGGCAGCGCGCGCCTGCTCGCGGCGGACCTGCACCGGAAGCTGTGCGGCGCCAACGAGACGTGCGCGCCGCTGCGGCGCGCGCTCTGCGCGGACGGCGACTGTCTGCGGCGCGGCGCGTTCCTGCGCGCGCTGCTGGACACGCCGGCGCCGAACGCCAGCCGGGCGCCGCCCTCCGACGCGCTCTGGGAGCGGCCCTGGGTGTGGTGCCCGCGCGGGGCGCCGGAGTTCGCCGGGTGCTCGGGGTCGATCGCGAAGGCGGAGTGGCTCGACCCGAACGCGCGCGCCAGCGCGTGCGCGGCGCGGATCCACCAGCACTCGAGCAGCTCGGTCGTCGTCAACTTCTGCCTGCTCAACGCCAAGACGAAGCAGCTGTGCCTGGACATGGACGCCTGGCGGCGGGACACGCAGCAGATTGCCTGCCAGGCGAGCGGCAAGTGCGCGAAGACGGACTTCTTCTACTCGCCGACCGCGTTCAACCTGCGCGAGCAGGAGTTCGTGTACGACAGCGTGATGCGCTTCTACCGCAAGGACGCGGGGCGCGACTGCCCGGCTGCGAGCAACCCGCAGCAGGAGGCCAACGAGCAGAGCCTGCAGCGCTGCGCGTCGGTCAGCGTCGAGCCCTTCCTCGTCATCGTCGAGAACCTGCGCGACAGCAAGCGCCTCGTGCTGCTCATCGGCTACCACGGCGTCCGCGTCGTCTTCCACGTCTTCCAGCTGCTCATCTCCGCCACGATGGACACGGTCGCGGCGGCGCTCGACGAGACGAGCACGACCTTCGAGGACATCACGACCAAGCTGCTGCGCGAGGTGCGCGCGCTCATGCAGGTCATCAGCGGCTTCGTGCGGCAGATGCGCGACGCGCTCATCGAGCTCGCGCTGAGCCAGGGCGTCGGCGGGCAGATCAAGCAGATCCTCGTGGCCCTCTGCCAGACCGTCGAGTTTATCTACAAGATCTGGATGATGACGGTGTGCCCGATCATCCACTACTTCCTGGACCTCGTGCTCATGGTGATCGAGCTCATCCGCTCGCTCGTGAGCTGGATCCCGGGCCTCGATGTCGTCGAGGGCTTCCTGAGCTCGCTGAACTCGATGGTCGACGGCATCCAGGACGGGCTCGGCCGGTGCGAGATAAACGAGGACCTCTTCGACTGCAACCTCGACCCCAAGGAGGGCGAGGACGACCCCGCGCGCGGCGCCCTGCCGCTGCCGAACCGCTGCTGGTCCAGCTACCTCACCTTCTTCGGGGACAACCAGCAGCTCAGCTGCTCCGCCGCGGACACGTGCAAGGCCTCGCGCGTCTCCTCCGAGCGCGTGGTGTGCGGCGCGTGCCCCCTGCAGGGCAACGAGAACGTGCTGCCCTTCGCCTGCGACGCGCTGAGCGGGATGTGCACGTGCGGGGTCCCGGTGCTCGGGGAAACCGCGTGCTTCTCGAACGAGGACTGCCTGCAGGGCAACTCGGAGGCAACCTGCCGCCTCATCGACGACGAGCTGCAGCTGTCGCGCGCGTCGGTGCCGTGCGACGAGTGCCAGTACGAGCGCATGTGCTTCCACGCGTCGCAGGGAGACATGGGCGTGTGCGCGTGCGGCGCGCGGCAGCGGCACTTCCACGTGTGCTCCGCCGAGCAGTACAAGGACGGCCGCGCGCTCTCGCTGCGGCTCAACGACCTGTGCCTGTACACCGCGACGGCGGGGGTCGTCGAGTACCTGCTCGCGAGCGTCATCGCGTGCCAGGAGCTCGACGCGTCCTCGAGCTCGTGCGCGTACGCCGTGGACCGCAACGTCTTCATGGCGCGCGGCTTCCGCCGCGTCGGCCGGCGCCTGCTGGGCGTCGACAGCGTCACCTACCGCAGCGTCGACAGCGTGTGCCGCGACGCGCT
>Ga0172372_10009103_pt1 | contig 12952 bp, 8 predicted proteins | sample LakKiv5m_2_FD_114544 | JGI IMG/M metagenome (GOLD analysis project Ga0172372, IMG submission 114544) | Freshwater microbial communities from Kabuno Bay, South-Kivu, Congo - kab_092012_9.5m | ecosystem: Environmental > Aquatic > Freshwater > Lake | place: Democratic Republic of the Congo...
GTTCAGTTTCTTTATTAAGTATAAGTTCAGCCCTAAAGCGAAAAATCCTGGGGTTTAAGGGGCTAGCCCCTTACCTTAAAAACTTAACGGTTGGCTGTTTACACAAAATATCTGATACCCTCCGTTATGTTTGTTTTGTGTTACAAGTGTATAAAAAAATAAAAAACGATTGCTTATCCAGGTTTTCGATTTAAAATTAGGCACGATGTCGAGAGAAGTCATTCCTTAACCTGTGCTAGCACCTGTCATAATTAGACCTGCTGCACCTAAAAACTTAAACTCTCTCACCGGCTCATTTTTGAACTATTATCGGGATGATTATTCTATGATTTATGCCTTAACTGGTACATCTTTAACTATTGAGATTGACGCACAGCATTTAATGACTGACTGGTCTCAACTTTTATCACTCTTTAAGAAAATATTATTTCAATCGCATAAAACTTCTGGTTTCATGTTTTTTAATCCGCTTCAGGTCACAGATGATGATGTGATCGTGAAAGATTTTTTGGGAACCAATAAGCTTCTCATTGACTTAAATCGCTGTAAATTGGTAAAAACGGAAAATGGCAAGAGAAAAGTGGTGAAATTGATCAATTTAATGGATTGGGACGATGATGAACCTTATTACTTTTTTAATATTGACTATCCACATTTAAAACGGGATGAGCTTAATGCTTTAGTGGAATGGTCAGAAAAGGAAGATCTTAAACTGAAGATGTGCATCTAACTTTAATTAGAAGACACATGGTTTTGAACTTGGAGCGAGACGTGGACTCGCTCTTTTTTTAATAAGTGATTCGCAAAGCTTCTTTTCGATACTCTTTTGGGGTTAAATTGAATTGGCGCTTGAATTGACGGGTAAAGTGGCTGTTGTCATAAAATCCGTATTGGTGAGCTATCTCTGAGATGCTGTAGGTCGATTCAATCAAGGCACGCGAGGCGGCATCGAGCTTGAGTTTTAAAATATAAGCTGACGGAGTCATCTGTAAGGCATTTTTAAATTTGCGTTCAAATTGTGAAAGTGAGAGGTGGGTGATTTTGGCTAAAGTTTCTATCTCGATGTTTTCACACAAATGGATTTCGATATAGTTGAGAGCGGGTTGCAATTCGTCGAAAGGTTGCAGCAGGTGTTGGGCGCGTTTTAAATCTTTGCCAAAGCCCGCTAAGCCGATGATATTTCCTGCATCGTCGTACAAAGGTACTTTGGTGGTCATGAACCAGCGCACGCCCTTGGAATTCGAATTGACCTCTAGGCGATTGATGACTTTTTCGCCAGTTTTTAAAACGTATAAATCATCGCGGATGTAGCCTTCAGCCATGTATTTTGGGAAAAAATCAAAGTCGGTTTTGCCAATGATTTCATCTATTTTGTCGGCTCCACACAAATGAATGAAATTTTGATTCCCTGAAACAAATTCACTTTTATTATTTTTTCTAAAATAATAGACATCAGGTAGGTAGTGAAAAAGTTCTTCAAGGTCTTCTTTTTCGAATGGATTCATGTGATTTTAATTGTAATTTTTCGGCGAATTGATCAAATTTTGACTGTTGATAGATAATTACAAGGCTTTGTTTTTGAATTAAAGTTGCACGAAAAGTAAAATGAGCGCTTTAAATTTTAATTGACCTCTTGCTGCTCAACGTTACATACATGATTTTTTGTAGACGACCAAAATGCTGCCAGATTTTACCTGTTTAGAATGGATCTTGGCTTTGGTGATAGGCCTGCTTGTGGGTTGTTCAAAAGCGGGAGTGCCGGGAATTGGGCTGTTGACGGTGCCTCTCATGGCGGAGATTTATTCAAACTCAGCTCGCCAATCCACGGGTGTGCTACTGCCAATGTTGATTTTTGCCGATGTCTGTGCCGTTATTTATTACCATCGTCATGCTGATTGGAAGCGCTTGTTTCCGTTATTCCCACCTACGATCTTGGGCATTGTATGTGGTTATTTCGCTTTAGGTCAGGTGAGCGATAGTCAATTTAAGCCTTTGATCGGTTGGATGATCATCGCTTTAGTGGCATTGATGATCATGAATAAAACAGGTTGGATTGCCAGAGATAAGTTGCCTGAAGGTAAATTATTTGCTTGGTCGGCAGGTTTTTTGGTGGGGGTCACTACGATGATGGCCAATGCCGCTGGGCCTGTAGCTGCAATTTACCTACTAGCCCTCAGAATGGATAAAGTTGAGTTTATCGGCACCAACGCTTGGTTCTTTTTGCTGATCAACGTGTTTAAAGTGCCGTTTAGTTTTCATTTAGGATTTATTGAAAAAGAGAGCTTGATCTTCAATTTGATTGAATTGCCCATGATTTTATTTGGGATTTACGTGGGCATCAAGGTGGTGAGGAAAGTGAGCGACAAAATGTTCTTCCGATTGGTGTTGTTTCTGACATTATTTTCTGCGGTGAGAATGCTCATGTAAAACAATTGATAGTTTTGGCTAAAAGTCGACAATTTTATGGGGAATTGCTAGCTTGATTGTTTTGAGTGCTAAATTCAGTAATGTATTAATTTTTTTTTAAAAATCTAAACGCTTCAAAGAATGCCGCAGAAATTAGATGTTGAGTCTAGCCTTGTCGATTATGACCCTTGGCTTGCGGCTTATCGTCAACCTATTGAAGCTAGGAAGGCCTATTTTAAAAGTGCTGCCGATCACCATTTAAAGCGTAGTCCATTTCCTTGTGAAGCTACGAAGTTGCATCAATGGCTAGGTGCTCACGCGCTGGCAGAGGGTGGTTTCGTTTTTAGAGAGTGGGCCCCACATGCAGAAAAGTTATTTTTGTGTGGCGATTTTAACCATTGGAATCGATTTAGTCATCCTTATAAAAGAATTGAAGCAGGTTGTTGGGAAATTGTCATCAGCGATGAAGATGATTTAGCTAGGCTGACGCATGAATCCTTATGGAAAGTTCATGTTGTCGATTGTCATGGTAAGGCTCATGACCGTATCTCCCCTTTTGCTACGAGTCTTCTTCAAGATGAGTCGAGTAAAGACTTTTGTTCGAGGATTTGGATTGCTGATAAAAAAATTAGACAAACTCCTTTTGTGCCAAAATTTAAAAGTGCGCTGATTTATGAGGCCCATATCGGCATGGCGACAGAAAAACATGCGGTAGGCACTTACCGTGAATTTCAAGCAAACGTTTTGCCAAGAGTAAAAGCGCTCGGTTACAATACTTTACAACTGATGGCTGTGATGGAGCATCCTTTTTATGGATCGTATGGGTACCATGTCTCTTCAATGTTTGCGCCAACTTCAAGATTTGGCACACCGGACGAATTTAAAGCATTGGTGGAGCAAGCACATGAAATGGGTTTGGCGGTCATTATAGATTTGGTGCATTCACATGCCGTTAAAAATTTTAATGAAGGCATGGATCGTTTCGATGGTAGTGAATCCATGTATTTTTGTGCGGGCGAAAAAGGTTATCATAAGCTCTGGGACTCCCTATTATTCAATTATCAAAAACCTGAGGTCATTCAGTTTTTGTTGTCTAATGTTAGGTATTGGTTAGAAGAATTTAACATTGATGGCTTTAGGTTTGATGGCGTTACTTCAATGCTGTATCTACATCATGGTCATTACATTGATTTTGATAATTATGAGAAGTACTTTAAGGATGTTGATGTTGAGGCGTTCTTTTATTTGCAGCTAGCCAATAAGTTGATTCACACCATTAAGCCAAATGCGATGAGTGTTGCCGAAGATATGAGTGGCATGCCAGGCTTGGGCCTTGCTCCAGAGATAGGTGGATTGGGTTTTGATTTCCGTTTGGGAATGGGCATTCCCGATTACTGGATTAAAGTCATCAAGGAGAAGTCTGATGAGGAATGGGATCTTCATCAATTGTGGCATGAACTGTCAAGTCGTCGTCATGAAGAAAACACGATTGCTTATTGTGAGTCTCACGATCAAGCTCTCGTGGGCGATAAAACCTTGGCTTTTCGATTGATGGATAAAGAGATGTATTATCACATGCATGTTGATGACAAAAATCCCATTATTTCAAGAGGGATTGCCTTGCATAAAATGATTCGATTGATCACGTTAGGTGCTGGTGGTGAGGCTTGGTTGAATTTCATTGGCAATGAGTTTGGGCACCCAGAGTGGATTGACTTTCCAAGAGAGGGGAACGGTTGGTCGTATCAACATGCGCGTAGACAGTGGTCGCTTGTGGACAATTTGGAATTAAAGTATAAGTATTTAAATGCTTTCGATCAGGCCATGCTGGAGTTATGTTCAAGGGAAAGGTTGTTAGAATCCGGTCCGGCTCGACTAATAAATATCGATACAAACAACAAGGTTTTGGCGTTTGAAAGAGCCGGTTTGGTGATGGTATTTAATTTTAACGTGGATAAATCATTGACCGATTATGGTCTAGGAGTGCCCCATTCGGGTTCTTGGAAAATACTCCTTTCAAGTGATGAGCTTCGCTTCGGGGGAGGAGGGCATCAGGATTTAATCATGAATTACCCAACAAAAGAATATTCCGCACATGGCAGTTCGACTTCGCTCGAGCTTTATCTCATCAGTCGCAGCGCATTGGTATTGAAGGTACAATCATGATCAAATTTGAATTCAACTCAGACGTTTTAACTAATCCAGAACAAGGCCTCCGCTATGAATGGTTGGAAACCAATGGCTTAGGTGGTTATTCTTCCACGACACCACTTGAGTGTCATACTCGTAAATACCACGGGTTGTTGGTGACGCCAATGGCAAACTGTGCCGGTAGATTTAACTTTTTGTCTAAAATGGACGTGGCATTGAGTTTTAAAAAGAATGTCTTTCATTTGAGCACAAATAAATATCCCGATGTTTTTTATCCAACAGGGCATAAGTATTTGGAAAAATTCATAGCTTTTCCATACCCTACGTTCATCTATCGTATTGGAGATATTTTATTTAAAAAAGAAATCCTGATGCCGGCCGGCATGAATGCTGTTGTGATCAATTATGAACTACTCGAATCAGATAAGAGCATCGTCTTCCAAGCTCGACCCATGCTCGCTTATCGTGGTTTTCATGCTTTGGCAAAGGAAAACATCAATATCCAAGTGAAGATGTTTGGCGATACTAATAGGGAATGGAAAATTGAACCCTACCAACTGATGCCTGCTTTGGTATTCAAGAGTTCAAAAAAATTAGATTTTTTCCCAGGACCCGATTGGAATAAAAATTATGAGTACTTGCGCGAAAGGAAACGCGGTTACGACTTCACAGAAGACCTTTTTTGCCCGGGCATGTTTGAGAAAAAAATGAAAAAAGGCGAGAGCATTACTTTTTTAGTTTCTGTAGGTGAGACCGAATTAAAGCCGGAATTGGTGTATAAAAAAGAAGTGAAAAAACGCTCTGAATTGTTGAATAAACCGATAACGCCAATGAAGGTTTTGGAAGATCAATCGAGTCAATTTTTAATAGAGCACGGCAAAGATGGTTTGTCCATCATTGCAGGCTACCCGTGGTTCGGTGAATGGGGACGAGATGCAATGATTTCTTTGCCGGGTTTAACTTTAAGTTTGGGTAAATATAAAGAAGCCATGAAAATATTGACCTATTTTGCAGCTCATGCTCGTCGGGGTCAATTGCCTAATCAAGTCGGTGTTGATTGCGAGAAACCGAGTTACAACACCATTGATGCGGGATTGTTATATTTCTCGGCTATTCAATCTTATCATAAGGCTAGTGGTGATGAAAGCGGTGTGATTAAAAAATTAGGGCCAGTGATGGGTGAAATGCTGAAGTCCATGTTAAAAGGTGAAAATCCCGATTGCAGAATACTGGACAATGGTTTGTTGTATGTGGGCAGTGAGCGGACTCAACTCACTTGGATGGATGCGCAAGCTTATGGCCGTCCGGTTACACCAAGGCATGGCTGTGCGGTTGAGATCAATGCGTTGTGGTACAATGCATTGAAATACTATTTAGAGTTATTTGGAACCAAGCTGCCACAAGAACTTGCGGTTATTCCTGAAATTTGCGCTAAGATTGAAGCGTCGTTTGTAGGACAGTTTTGGGTGGAAGATGAACCGGGTTATTTGTGTGATTTAGTCAGGGATGACTATAGGGATAAATCGGTTAGGCCGAATCAACTTTATGCGGGCGCATTGCCTTACAGCCTGTTGAATGCGACACAATTGAGCGCGATGTTGGATCGCGTTACTCGTGAGTTGTTGACACCCAAAGGGCTTAGAACGCTTTCTCCCAAAAATCAAGCTTACATAGGATTGTATGAAGGCAATCAAGATCAGCGCGATAGTGCCTATCATCAAGGAACGGTTTGGCCGTGGTTGATAGGCATTTTTACAGATGTCTACTTAAAGGTGCACAAAGGTAAAAAGGCAAAGCGTGTAGAGTTAAAGAAATATTTCAATGCTTTGATGGAAGGTGAAATTTTTCAGTATGGGCTGTGCTCACTTTCAGAAATTAGAAATGGAAATAGTCCTCATGAAGCTAAGGGCACCCCGTATCAAGCGTGGAGCGTGGCTGAAGTTATTCGAGTTTATCATTCTTTAGAAGAGGTTTAAACTATGAAAGTTTTGATGTTCGGCTGGGAGTTTCCACCCTTTATTAGTGGTGGTCTAGGGACTGCATGTCATGGCTTGACTCAAGCGATGAGTCAATTAGGGTGTGAAATCCTATTTGTTCTTCCAAAAACAACGGGTGAAGTGGATATTCAGGGGCCATTGAGTGTTTTTGGCGCTGATGGTTATCCGATGAAAGATCGCGTTGTCAAAGTGGGAGAGCACAGTTTGAACTTGTACCAAGAGTATGTTGAGAAAGAAGCTAGTTTTAAGACCATTGAATTCAAATCTCCCTTGATGCCATATCAAAATGAAGAGGAGTATTATTTAAATTATGAAAAAATGGAAAAAGAGCGCCTCTGTTCAATCGATTTGAAAAGTAAAAGCAACTATGGCAGCGTGACCTCCAAAGTGATAGGTGAATACGAATTTCAAGGAGGGTATGGCGCACACCTGATGGAGGAGGTGTATCGTTTTGGTCGCTTTGGGGCAGAGGTCGCCATGAATGAGAGCTTTGATGTGATACATGCACATGATTGGATGACTTATCCAGCTGGAATTGCAGCCAAATACAGTAGCGGCAAGCCTTTGGTTATTCACGTTCATGCGACCGAGTTTGACCGTTCTGGCAATAGTGTTAATCAAAGTGTTTACGATTTAGAGCGACATGGAATGCATGAAGCGGACAAGATTTGTGCGGTATCGCATCGAACGAAACAAATCATTGTAGATCATTACGGCATTGACTCTTCCAAAGTTGAGGTCGTGCACAACGCTGTGGTGAAAAATTCTGAAGATCTGCCAATTTATGATCGTGGTATTAAAGAAAAAACGGTGCTTTTTTTGGGTCGAATCACAATGCAAAAAGGTCCAGATTTCTTTATAGATGCTGCTCATCTGGTTTACAAAAGACTCAAGGATGTTCAATTCATCATGGCTGGAAGTGGCGATTTATACAAACGCATGATCAATCGCGTCGCTTCTCTAGGCATGCAAAATAGATTTCACTTTACCGGATTTTTAAGGGGAGCAGAGCTCGATCGAGTGTTCAGTGTTTCGGATTTGTGCATCATGCCTTCGGTGTCAGAGCCTTTTGGAATTGTGCCCATTGAAGCTATGCGTTTTGGTTTGCCTGTGATTGTATCAAAACAATCTGGGGTTTCTGAAATTTTAGATCATGCCATCAAGATCGATTTCTGGGACACAGAACTGTTGGCGGAGAAGATCATTGAAGTTTTGAGCAACGAAGAAAAGACAATGAGCATGATTCAAAAGAACAATGAAAACTTGGAGCGTATCGATTGGAAGTATGCTGCCGCTCAAATCATCAATTTATACGGGGATTTTTATCGTGATTAGCGTCTGTCTGTATTTTCAGATTCATCAACCTTATCGAATTAAAAAAAATTATTCATTTTTTGACATCGGACTCAATGGTCAGTATTTTGATGACGAGCTGAATTACAGCGTGATGAGAAAAGTCGCTGAGAAGTGTTACCTTCCTGCTGGAAAAATACTTTTGGACTTGATTAAAAAACTAGATGGGCAATTTAAGTTGTCTTTTTCTATTAGTGGTGTAGCTTTGGAGCAAATGCAAAGTTGTTCGCCCGAGACAATAGACCTATTTAAGGCCTTGGTGGACACAGGTTGTGTTGAGATGTTATCTGAAACCTATTATCATTCTTTGGCTCATTTGTTTTCAGAAAGAGAATTTAAAGCGCAAGTCAAGCTTCACAAAGATAAAGTGAAAGAGTTGTTTGGAGTTAAGCCAATGGCTTTTAGAAACACTGAACTGTTATACGACAATAGGTTGGCCGAAATAGTAGAAGGCATGGGTTATAAAGCCATTTTGACAGAAGGTGCTAATAGGATTCTTGGTTGGAGAACTCCAAACTTTGTCTATCAACCTAAAACCTGCTCAAAAATAAATCTGTTGTTGAAAAATTTTATTTTATCAGATGACTTGGCTTTTCGTTTTTCTAACAGAAATTGGCCAGGATGGCCTTTGACGGCAGAAAAGTATGCAAGCTGGATTCACAATATTGCAGGTTCAGGTGAATTCGTAGGTTTATTTATGGATTATGAAACCTTTGGCGAGCACCAATGGAAAGATACGGGAATTTTTGATTTTTTAGGAAATTTCCCTGAAGCTTTTTTGAAACACAAAGATACGGCTTTCGTTACACCAAGCGAAACGGTCAAGTGTTTTCAGCCTATGGCTAAAATTGATGTGCCAAATACAATCTCATGGGCGGACTTAGAACGGGATACCTCAGCTTGGATGGGCAATCCACTTCAAGATTCATCTTTAAGTGAAATTTATGAACTTGAGTCAAAAGTTCGCAAGAAGGGTGACCCCGAACTGACGGCTATTTGGAGAAAACTACAAACCTCGGACCATTTTTATTACATGTGCACGAAGTGGTCTAGTGATGGGGCTGTTCACAAGTATTTTAATCATTTTGATAATCCAGAAGCCTCTTGGGTTTGTTATCAAAATGTGGTCAATGACTTTAGACGTCGATTATAATTAAGGACATTCAATTATGAGCATTCACTCTATAACGGTGCTCCCGGCTGTACCTAAGGATTTGGAACCTCTAAGAGAGTTGGCTTACAATCTATGGTATGCGTGGAATCACGACTGTATTCGATTATTTAGATTTCTGGACAAAGGTTTATTTACTAAATGCAACCAAAGTCCGGTCAGATTGTTGAATCGCATTTCAAGTGAAAGATTGGATGAAGTGGCAAAAGACAACACGTTTCTTTTGCAATTAGGCAAAGTTTATGCACATTACCAAAACTATATAAAAAGAACATCTTGGTTTGATAAACAATACGGAAAAGAGGCAAAGGGAAATCCGATGGTTTATTTTTGCCTAGAATTTGGCATTCATGAATCTTTGCCAATATATTCTGGTGGTTTGGGGATTTTGGCAGGGGATCATTTGAAGTCAGCAAGTGATTTGGGGCTTCCTTTGGTGGGTTTAGGCTTGTATTACAAAACAGGTTATTTTCGTCAGCAATTGAGTGCTGATGGGAAGCAAATCGAGTCTTATCCTGAGAACTCATGGTTCGACTTGCCGATGGAGCTGGCAAATGACCTTTCTGGAAATCCCGTTAAAATCAAAATGGACATTGGTCCGGAACAAGTGACTTTTCAGGTATGGAAAGTCAATGTGGGTAGGAATCCGCTTTATTTGTTGGACACGGATATTGTTGAGAATAAACCGGCTATTAGGGCCATCACTCAAAAACTTTACGATGGCAATCGTGAAATTAGAATTCAACAAGAGATTCTGTTAGGCATCGGCGGTGTTAGAGCATTGGTCGCCTTGGGCATACAGCCTTCGGTTTATCACATCAACGAGGGCCATGCGGCATTTTTGCTTTTTGAGAGAATTTCACAAGAGATGAAAAGCAAAAACCTCACTCAAGGTGAGGCTAAAGATCTGGTATGGTCAACCTCAATATTCACGACCCATACTCCTGTTCCTGCTGGTAATGAACGTTTTAGTTTGGATTTAATGAGGAAATACGCCACTTGCATTATAGGCGATTTGAATTTGTCCTATGATGACTTTCTGGCTTTGGGTCGAGAAAACCCCTACAATAAGAATGAAGAATTTTGCATGACTATAGTGGCACTTAAATTGGCGGCATTTGCCAATGGGGTCTCAAAATTACACGGAGAAGTGTCCCGTGAGATGTGGACTAAGGTCTTCCCTGGTGTACCGCTTCACGAGATTCCAATTAAAGCGATCACTAATGGCGTCCATACCATGAGCTGGATGGGTGTGAAAATTAAAAATTTATTCCGTGCTTACGAGCATACTCAGGAATTAAATATTTTACATCTTGAAGATGCGCATGAGATTTCCGATAGCAATTTATGGCGAGCACACTGTGAGCAAAAGAAAAGACTCATTATGGAATGTCGTGATCAGAAGCGAAATTTCATTGCCCGTCATGGTATTTACAGCAATGAAACATTTAGTTTCGCGGAAGTTTTGGATCCGAATATTTTGACCATTGGTTTTGCTCGTCGTTTTGCCACCTATAAACGTGGTTCTTTGATATTGAGAGACATCAATAGATTGAAACGCATGTTGTTAGATGAAAAGCGACCTGTGCAATTGATTATTGCCGGCAAGGCGCACCCGAGTGATCAGGCGGGAAAAGACATCATCAATCAAATCTACACTATTGCTGAAAAAGAAGGTTTATCCCATAGGATGATCTTTGTCGAGGATTACGATATTGACCTAGGCAGATTGCTGACGCAGGGGGTTGATGTATGGTTAAACACTCCTATTCGCCCCATGGAAGCATCCGGCACTTCGGGAATGAAGGCGGCCATGAATGGGGTGCTCAATCTTTCAATTTTAGATGGCTGGTGGGCAGAAGGTTACGCTTCCGATGTGGGTTTTGCGATTGGTTGGAATGAAAATTTAGGCGATGGTGCGAGTCGAGATCGTTTGGATGCGGATTTACTATATCAAACATTGGAACAAAAAGTGATTCCAACTTTTTACAGCCGTGACGATCAAGATGTGCCCAGAAATTGGGTTTATATGATGAAAGCGTCCATAACAAAGCTGGGTACTGAGTACAGCACTAATCGTATGGTTAGAGAGTATATGGAAAAATTCTATGCCAAAGCCGGTGCGATTCATCAGGCCATGGTAAAAGATGGTTGTCGTCAATTGAAAGATTACCATGTCTGGCACAACCACTTGATTCAAAACTGGTCTGATATTCAATTTTTAGAGATTGAACACCCTGATGCGGATTTGTTGAGACGGTCTGAGGAAGTGAGATTAGGGGTTCGCGTGTCTTTGGGAAAGATTAAACCTGAACAAGTGAAAGTCGAGGTTTTTTACGGTTCACTCGATGACTATGGCAACTTTAGTTCTGGTAAAGGTCAGGTCATGGATTTAAATTCGACAGATGGCAATCAAGCCTTTTTTAGAAAAACGATTAGTTTTTCTAATGGGGGAAAATGTGGCTACCAGTTTAGAGTGTTGCCTAAACATGCTTATATGGCAAGTGACATCATTCCCAATTTAATTGCTTGGTCATAAATATAAATTGAATTTAAAAAAAAATGTCAACGTCATTGGGCAACATCCTGGCGACGCGGTTAGATTTAGAACATTTGGTGATTTGGAGCATCCATTTGTTCGGTTAATATGTCATCAGACGGTGAGGATAGAATGTCGCTTAGAAAGACCCATATCGGATAAAGTTTATTTCTGCACTAATCTATTAACTACAGATCCTGAGTCTTTGAAATTAGTGGAAATGAAGACTGAGGACAATAAAGATTATTATTATGATTTAACATTAGAAAGACTGGGCAAGGGTTATTTTAGAATTCTGATCGCTTCAGAGAAATCAGATGAGTTTTATAGCGACTCTTTTTTTCCTACTGCGGTTGAAGTTCAACCAAGTGGGATGGAGTTGATCAAAATGTACTCGATGATCCCACTCGCTTTGGGAAATATCAAGCAATGGTCTAAAGCATTTGAGGAAGTTAAAAGATTAGGTTTTGATAGTGTGCATTTACTGCCACTTACAAAAATGGGCAAATCGCAAAGCCCCTATTCTGCCGCGGATTTATTTTTAATAGATCCTTTATACGCAGAGTGTCAATCAGAATTTAATGAATTTGTGGAGACGGCTTTGAAATTAGAGCTGCGCTTATGTTTTGATTTGGTGTTGAATCATATTAGTCCTGACAGCAGTATTGTAAAAATACATCCAGACTGGATTCAACCTGATACAACCGAATCAGATGGTCTAAAAAGAGCAGGGTGTTGGCACGAAAACAAATGGATCCGTTGGGATGATTTAGTGTTGATAAACTACGATCATCCAGATCCCCTAACCAGACGTGCTATATGGGATGCAATGAGAAATTATGCGCTATTTTGGTCAGATTATGCTGCCAAAACCAAGGGCATGGTTCGATTGGATAATTTACATAGTTCGAATGAAGCCTTTGTGACCTATCTTAGACATGAATTAAAACAGGCGTATCCGGAGTTGATTATTTTTGCAGAGTTTTTCGCAGATGATGTAACTTTGCTTAAAAAATCCTATGCTTGGGATTTGAACTTATTGTTGGGTCAACCATGGCACCATTCTTTTGTGCCGCAATTAAGAGGTTTTTTTGCCAAGCATCATGAACACGGTTATCAGTTGCATCACGTTATGCAAATTACAACTCATGATACCCCGACGATTAAACAAATGTATTACGATGCTTGCTATACGATCCCACGCTATGCAGCATGTGCTTTTTTTAGTTGTGGAAAAGTAGGCGTGACGATGGGCAATGAACTTGGAATGGAAGATAAGCTCAGATTTATAGGTGAACCTTATTCATTGAATCTTTTTGAACCTCATCCATTTAA
>Ga0172372_10009104_pt1 | contig 12952 bp, 11 predicted proteins | sample LakKiv5m_2_FD_114544 | JGI IMG/M metagenome (GOLD analysis project Ga0172372, IMG submission 114544) | Freshwater microbial communities from Kabuno Bay, South-Kivu, Congo - kab_092012_9.5m | ecosystem: Environmental > Aquatic > Freshwater > Lake | place: Democratic Republic of the Congo...
AAAGTATTGGTAAGGCTGTTATCGCCGATTTGTTAAACAAAAAGATCAAAGACTTAACCGTAGAAGAATTAAATAATCACGGCTATGACAATGTAGATGCCATGATTATGAGCCATAAGGGATATTATGGCGGTAAGGTTGATTTTGAAACTGACGTTAAGATACTTACATTCAAACTCTTGTGATTGAGGATAAAATTATCGAGTTTCTTAAAAGAGAGTATGACCCTGAAGTAATTTTACTTGCTGGTTCTCGAGCTAGAGGTAAAGAAACCGATAAAAGCGACTATGATCTTTTCCTTTTGGGTGCAAATAAAGAAAACGGAGGATTTCTAGAATTTGAAGGTGCGCGTTTGGATGTCACATTTAAACAGTGGCCCGACGAGAATAAACCTCTAACTATTCCATATGGTCCACTCTGGCCAGTTAAGGTGTTGCTAGATAACTCCCAAGGAAAGCTTCAAAAATTATTAACTAAAACTCAAGAGGATTTTGATAAAGGTCCATTGGCTTTATATACCGGAGGAATATCAGGAAGATTTGAGAGATTGGATAGCTGGAGAGGAAAGATAGAGAAATACGGAGATAATCCTATGGTTGAGTTTTACTACGCAGGCATCTTCTATGAAATTGCCATAAGATTATGGTTTGAAGTGCGAAACAAATGGCCACTTACACCCTCGGAAGGGCTGCCGGTCATTGAAGCGGAAGATAAAGAATTCTATGACCTACTTGTTTCATTTATGTCTTCAGGTTCAAGTGAGAGAATTAAATTTACTGAAACGCTTTTCAATCTCTTAAATGAAAGAAAGCCAGAAGGTAAATAATCAAAAAATAAAAACTTTATCTTATGAACTTATTACGTAAATTAGCGACTAAAACGTTTTGGTTTTTTGTTGATCCAATACGTAAAACTTACTGGTTTACTTTTAGACCTAAAACCAGAGGAGCTAAATGTTTAATTGAGAATAATGGAGATTTTTTATTAATACGCACTACATATGGAAGGAAAATTTGGACTATCCCAGGAGGCGGAGCAAAGAAGGGTGAGGAGTTGATGGAAACCGCTAAAAGGGAGGCCTATGAAGAGACAGGTTTAATCATAGAGAAACTTCACAAAATTGATGAATTTTTAAATACCAAAGAATACAAGAAAGATTGGGTTGAGATATACCACGGTTACTCTACAAATAGGAATGTCACTATAGACCCGATAGAGATAGCTGAGACGGGCTGGTTTTCAGCCTCAAATCTGCCTGAAGTTCATTCTGCTAGAGTAGATCAGGCATTAGAGGCACTAATGAGAAAGAATCATGAAGGAGAACAAAGAACTTAGTGAGAAGCTAAATCTGATAGTTAGAAGTCTCCATTCTCAACCGGCAGAAATTTCTCTTGCTGTAATTGATTTAAAAATTAATCAAATCGCCGGAGTGAATATAGATCACTTCATCTACCCAGCGAGCATTTATAAAGTTTTTATTGCGGCAGAGATATTGAGGCAGGTGGATTCAGGTCAAAGAAAGCTGGAAGATCTAGTTGAAGTGAGAGACGTAAATGAAGTAGATAAGGATAACCCAAGATTCTTTCCTAAAGGCACTCATCGAGATCATAGACCGCTTCTAAAGACAGGGGAAAAAGTTTCTTTGGACTATCTTCTGGATTTAATGCTTACAAGAAGTGATAACACGGCTTCAAATGTTCTTATGGATGTTGCCGATAGAGAAAATATCAACAATCACATCATCTTGCCAAATAGTTGGAACGGAAGTGAAGTAACCAGAAAGTTCCTAGATCGCCTTAAAGAAGAAAAGGAATATAGGGTTTCTAAAATTACCGTGTCCAACGCAAAACACTTAGTCGAATTCTTTTACAAAGTAGAAACTAATCAGCTCGTTAATCCTTGGGTCTCTCAGAAACTTAAGGATTATATGGGAAGGTGGAGAAGAGATGGTAGGAAAGGTTTGAATCATCCCGAATTCAAAAGTTACTACAGGAAAGGTGGTTGGTTAGAAATAAACGGTTACAAGTGGAATATTTGGAGAGGTATTAAATCCGCTTATCAGAAAGGTGTGGCCATTATCCGATACAGTGGAGATGCTGGAGTTGTTTTAGGAGAGAACTCTCATTACGTCATTGCAGTTTTAACGATAACTAAAACTAAATGGCCGTGGGTAAGATTTCCAATGAGGAAGCTTTCTCGAGAAATTTATAAAGTGATGGAGGACGGGTCTCGGGCGCCCTAGACGCTACCCCTCTTGAGCAGGGGAACTTTTAGTTGTTTTCACACTTCGGCTCATTGCAAAATAAGGTTATTCTGGGACTCGGTTCGAATCCCAGACCCGCAGCAGAATAGTGAGACCGACCGAGTCTCCTAAAAACGCTATATTTTGCAATGTAGTTTCAGAACGAGTCATGGGCTCGAACTTTTGTAGTTTTTGCTGAAATTAAAATATGCATATTCTAAGCCACTTTTGAAGTTCGAATCCTAGGGGGCTTTATTGACACTAATCCTATAAAAAGAAGCCCACCCCGATAACCAGAGTGGGCTTTTGTGTTGTACGCAGGAGCTACTTCTTCGAGCGCCGCGAGATATCCTTGTGTTCCTCAATGAGCCTGAGGAACTCGACCTTCGGAAAAGGAATACCGTGACGAGCACAGAACTCCTCCAGAAGATCTTCGGGAATGCCCATACCCGTTTTCAGGGTGAAGGCGTGTTGAGCATCGAGTTCCTTGGTCGCCACGATCTTGTCGAGATACTTGCGGCTACGCCGCATGAGATTCTCGAAGCCGTTGCGCTCCTCGCCGAGCCAGTGCGCGATGACTGATTTCTGACGGAACGTCAGATCTCGGTTGTCGATTACGTCGCTCAGTGAGTCCATCCATTCTTGCAGGATGGTCAGGTTGATGCCGCGTAGGTACACCCCGATCATCGCCCGCCGAAGCGCGCGACGGAGCAGGTATCCTTCCCGAGTGTTGCTCGGAGCAATACCTTCCCGAATCATCAGGATAGAGGTCTTGAGGTGATCCAGAATGATTCGACTCCACACCGTATCACCAATACGCTGATTGATGAGCTGGTATGCGACCGCATACTGGTCGATCTCGTGGATTGACGCGCGATTCTGAAGAATCATCGCGAATCGTTCCAGACCCGCGCCGGTGTCCACGCACTTCATGGGGAGCGGAGAGAAGTTTCCTGCTTCGTCCTTGAGGTATTGCATGAACACACCCGCGTTCCAGATCTCGATGTGGCGACCGGGAACCAGCACGTCGTCAGTTTCTTTCTCGGCGAATTCCTCGCCTCGATCGAAGAAGATTTCGGTGCAGGGTCCGCAAGGGCCACTCGTTCCAGCCGGACCCCAGAAGTTGTCTTCCGGAGGACGACCGATGATCCGATCTCTCGGCAGGAACCGCTCCCAGATGCGAGCGGATTCCTCGTCGCTCGGTACTCCGGGCAGACTTTCGTTCGCCATGAATACGGTTGCGGAGAGACGCTCGACAGGGATGCCGAACTCTCCGGTGATCAGCTCGAAAGCGAGTTCGATCGCCCGCTCCTTGAAGTAGTCGCCGAACGACCACGACCCCATCATACGGAAACTGGTTCCGTGATAGGAATCGCCGACGCTCTCGACATCCACGAAGCGGATGCAGTCTTGGACGTTGGTGAGACGTGGATACGGCGGTTGCGACTTGCCCGTGAAGTAGGGCTTCATCGGTGCCATGCCCGAGTTGATGAACATTAGGGTGGGATCGTCCTTCGGAATGATTCCCGACGGCTCCACGAACTGGTGGTTGCGGTTGAGAAAGTGCTCCAGAAACGTCTGGCGCACCTCCTCCGTGGTTTTGTACGGTAGGTTCACTTGGTGCTCCTTTCTTTGTTAAGGTTCAGGGACTGGCGGAACAATACAACATTATTTTATATATGGCAAATAATTTTATTTGACGCAAGAATAAATATGTTGTAGTTTTCAGCCAGAAAACTGTCCTTTTACAACCTCAAAAACAAGGAGAAAAACATGAAATGGTTTGAGCGCCTTTACTTCGGTACTTGGCAGTTGGGGGGACAGTTCAAGAATCTGTCCATCCCTCAAATCGAGTCTCTCCTGAACTTCGCTCTTATGGCTGGCGTCTGTCGTTTTGATACGGCGGCAGTCTATGGCGGAGGAATGGTTGAAAAGATTCTAGGTACTTGCTTGCCGGAAGATGCGGTTATTGTGACCAAAATCCCAGCAATCAAGAAACCTGATATCACAACAGCCGTGCCAATCGATGAATTCTACACGCCTGATCATCTTGATCGAAGCGTTGAGGGTTCATTGAGTCGGCTCAGGAGAACACGGCTCGACACGGTCCTGCTACACAACTGGCTGCCATCATGGTCGTCAGATGCACTCGGCATTCTTCATCATCTGCAAGATATGAAGAAGGCGGGCGTTGTTCAGAGAATTGGTATTTCTCTGCCAAATGACTTCTTGGCACACATCGATGAGGAGGTTTTGCCTTTTGTCGATGTGATTGAAGCTCCTTTCAATCCGAATCAAAGGTGGGTGCTTGAACAGCTCCCGGCCTTTATGGATTCAGGAAAGGAAGTACTTCTCAGAAGTTTGTTTGGTCAGGGCAAGCTGCTCGCTGCTCACTCCGCAGAATCGCTCATCACTGATGCGGCGAGACTCGGCACGTCTGTCGTCATCGGTATGACGACAGAAGAACAAATCACACGCAACATCAATCACCTGAAAGGAGGTGCGACATGAATTCCAAACAGGAATACTTCGCGGCCGTGAATTCAGAGCCGCTCGTCCAAATCAGGGGCATGACCACGGGACAGGAGTTCTCTCTGCGTGAATACACGTACGGAGCACTTGTCCCCGACAAAAATCATCCCCTGTCGTCAGTCAGCGTATCGAACAGCTCGCTCAGCATCGACCCTTGGGTCGGTTGCGCGTGGCAGTGCAGATACTGTCATGTGCAAGGAACGCACCAAGACCTTGCTGAGCAAGGCACGATGCCACGGAGACCGCGGCGGCGGAACTCGTTTACGATCGATCAGATCATCGACGAGTTGATTAAGCATCCGTTCTTCATCGCCGATGAGACCATCATCAGTATTGGGACGGCTAGCACAGAACCATTCGCCCCTGCGATTGCAGACAGTACGTTTGAGATCATGAACGCATTTGTCGAGCGTGGCTTGCGGAATCCGTTCTGGATTGTCAGCAAGGGTGGCGTGCCCAAAGGAAGAAAGCTCGATTTCGCTCGCATCACAAATGCGACGCGAGGTCTCATGCTTTCGCTCTGCTGGGCTGATAACCCCGACACGATCGAACCGGTGCGTAATAATCGGTTTCTCAATGCCGAAGAGGCAAAGGAAGCCGGTGCCATCATCGCGTGGTACATGCGTCCGATCGTTCCGGAGTGGAGTGGCGATCGCGATCGTATCGAAATGATGATGCTGTGGGTCAAAAAACACTACGGCAATGTCATCGATATGATCGTTCCGGGCGGTCTGCGTTGGACGGAGGGTATCGAAAACGGTTTGGTGGAGATTCACAAGCTCCCCATGCCTGACATTCCTCGGGATGACAATGTGAAATCGCTGCCGCAGGAGTTGGTGAATTCCATCTTCTCACTGAGTGGCGAACACTTTCCCGGCATCCCCGTCTATCTGAAGTCATCCTGCGCCCTGACGCACATGCTCAAAATTCCGAGCATCACGTCGGTACAGGTCTTCGCAAGGCAGGAGTGCGAGTCATCGCGCTGCCCGCTTGGTCAACGTCGCATCTGCACAAAGGGTTCGGCGTATGGCATGACAATCGAGAAGGCTCAGGCCATCCTCGATCAACTCGGGATTCCGGCTCATGTCGTGAGTTGGGATATGCAACGCGGACTTGTCACCCATCCTGATATGGGCAAGTTCACCTACGCAGTCAGGCAGACTGTATTCAAACACTTGGCAATCGGAGGTTCCACATGAAGTCGTATGATGACATCAGACGCCACTTCGGAACCTTCGGTTTCAAGTGGCAAGACAGCGTCCCGATCGTAAGCGCCAATCCGAAGCTCCTGTTCAACATCTCAGGCGGGATTGTATTCGAAGACGTGATTTCTCATGGGGCGACCCCTGAGGACTCTCGCGTTGTTTCGGTGCAAACCTGCCTGAGAACTGATGGGTGGGAGAAAATCGGATTCTCGGGAAGGCACCATCTCGCATTCGACATGCTCGGTCACTTCTCCCTCTACGAGGGCAAGGAAGCTGAGGTGAAAGGCGTGATGATTGAAAGTGCATGGCGATACCTGACAGCGTGCCTAGGCATCAATCCTGGTGCGCTGTCGGCAACAGTGCATCCGCAAGATGCAACATCACAGATTATCTGGAAGGGATTGGGTGTCAGAACTGTCAGCAATGACGGCAACGTCACCTATACCCCGACCAGAAACCGATGCGGTGTTCGTACCGAGATTGTCTGGGAAAATCCAGGCACGAGGAGGTCAATGGAACTTTGGAATTTGGTCTTCACCGAGTTTCAAGGAGAAAGCCTCTTCGAGTCTCCGATGGAAGTAATCGCCGCTGATTCAGGGGCAAGTATTGATCGCATCGTTACCGCAGTTGAATGCAGTCGAAGCGATTACGAAAACTCAAACTGGAAAGGTGTGGTTGATTCCATCGCTGAACTGTCGAAGGTAAAGGATCGAACCGTCGTGTGTCGTCTAGCCGACCTCGGCAAAGCGGCAGTGCTCTTGGTGTCGCAAGGGCTTCGGCCTGGCAATAAGGCAGCGGACTATGTCCTGCGGAAACTCATCCGTGAGGCATTCATTCTCTGCCAACAGACATCGATTCCATTCGATGAGTTTGTCGTGATATCGGGGAACTGGTGGGCTTCTGCAGAAGCAGTGCAAGCCGTCGTTACCGAAGAGGTGTTGAAGTTCGAGAAAGGACTGGAACGCGGGAGGAAAGAGTATCAAAAACTCGTTTCTCGCAGCACTGGTCCATTGACCGAGCAAGACACCGAGTACTTGTCATCCACGTTTGGCTTTCCGAAAGCTCTTATCAAGCTGGAAGAAGCGAAACGGAACGAAGGAGGTGTGTCATGAACGATACCATCTCTCAATTGTCGCAAACTCTGCTTCCATTGCGTGGCATGAATATGCTTCTGCACGTGGGGCGAGGGCGGGATTCTTCCAAAGGAAAAGTCGATTTACTGGCAGGATGCGTTGATGGGAATATCGCAAGGTATTCTTCTGAAATCGAGTCCCTGCTCAGGAGTTGGCAGCTCTCAGGAAGTTTCTACGTCTGCGATGACAGCGTTCGCTTCGAAACACCGATGGGTTCTGGCGGGGTCGCGGTTTGCGATTCAGTCAGGCTTGTCGGACAGATCGAAGACTGGATTGAGGGCAGGAATCTCGAAGGTCAGCATCGCCCTTGGGCGACAGGATACTGGCTGCCGGAAGCATTGTGTGGAGATCTCGCAACAGCGGATGTTCTGCATGATGTTGAGGGTGTTGGCGTTAAGATTATGAAAATGGTCACGCCGTACCCCGATTCACTCTCAAGAAATATCACCGAGTGGTGCTCTAACGAAATCAGGCAGAAACTCTCACTGCTTGAGAGTCTGATCGGAGACGAGAAGTCGATTGAGTATGGGCTATGCTTATCGGATATCACCGCTTCGTTGGTAAGGTTGGCGTTCGCACGCAGCCGCAAGTACTTGCGCGGGTTCCGTTCGCTCGACGAACAAGTCAAACTCCTTGAATCCTCGGACTATTCTGTCTATCAGCTCGCCCTGGAATTCTCACAAAGAGACGGGTTGGACGATACGATGGAAAAAATTCGGAGGTTGCTCTGATATGGAGGCATACGAAAGTGTGCCTCCATTTTTTATTCCACCAAACTCTCTTGATCGTTTTCGATAAGGATAGCTTGTGAGTTATTAAGCCGCTCGACTTTAACTGAATACTTGTTCTCGAAAGCGATAACCTCTTCTTCAATTTCAGGAGAGTAATGCGGAAGTATGATGAGATTACTAATTCCAAAACCAGTCAGGTCTTCAAGGTCGACTTCATTTTCATCAGGCTCAATTTCTCCAGCGATGGTGATAGAGGGTCCGACAATAATACTTCCTGCACTTACGCCAATGTATACCCCGTCTCGCTCCAAAAGATTTTCAATGGTTGTTTTGAAATTTGCTTCTCTAGCAAATTTGAGAAGTTTGAATGTATTGCCACCACAAACATAGATGACATTATAGGAAGAAAAGTCTTTTTGAGGCTCTGTCTCAAGATCAACAAAATCAACTGCCACAAATCCAAGCTCTTCAAACTGCTTCTTGGCAAGTTGTGAGTATTTATTTTCTGATTTTCCTTCTGCGGCAGTAGTAACAATCGCCACAGAAGTATTCTCTGGATTCGATACAAGACCTTTGAACTTCAAGGACACATTCTCTGAAGTCAGCCCTGTTGATGTAAGTAATAATTTGCCTTGGTTCATACTGCTATGTTATCGCGAAAAAGCTCAGTAAACAAGCCATATTTGGTACAGACCAGTCTAGGGCGACCGAGACGGTTCGAGTCCAAGTCCGGCAGCAGTTTAGTTTTTCGTACCTGGTGACCTAGAGGGGTATCTTGTGTCAGGTTTGATTTTGTAGCCCGTCGATTTTTTAAGGAGTATACTTGTGTTAATTAATGACAATAACTATCGCTAAAAAAACTGCGCGACCGAAGGTAGAGAGCTTCAAAAGTTGGCTGGAAGCAAAGCCGTACTGGGAGCAGTTTTTGTGGCGTCTGCATCTTGAGAAGGACGTACTGACCGACGAGGATATCGAACAGTGCTACCAGTATCTGCTTGAGGATTCAGGCGTGATAAAGACCTCACCCGGCCGGAAGCCGATCGTGTTTCCAACTCTCGATCTTGAAGGTGCTGACACGCCCGGTACGAAGAGCACACTGGATAAGATCGAGAATCTAAAAGACGTTAATGCTATCCATGAGGACTGTGTCATTGAGTTCGGCAAAAATCTTACGATCATTTACGGTGACAACGGTGCTGGCAAGTCCGGTATTGGACGCCTGTTGAGCAATGCGTGTCATTCACGCAAACCGCGACAGCTTCTCACCAATGCGCGCAAGGCTTCTTATCCTGCGCCAACACCAAGCGCAGACTTTCACATCACGGACGCTTCTGGTTCAAGCGTGATCAGTTACGAGCTTGGTGACGACTATCCGGCTCTCAAAGCATTTGCTGTGTTTGATCATGAATGTGCTCCTATCCATCTGAATGATGGAAATGCAGTCGAATTCGTGCCTTCTAAGATCAAAGTTTTCGACGAGGTGTTTCAGAGTATCTCTACGCTTGAGGAAAAACTGCAAGAAGAAATCGAAGGTAACGAGTGCGGAGATCCAACCGACGGAGTTTTTGAGGGTACTTCGCTAATCACCGAGTTTGTGGACAGTCTGTCTGATGTGACCACCGATCGGGAAATCGAGGATAATCTCAGGTTTACCGATGCAGATAAGACGGCTCTTGCGGCTAAGAAAAAGGAGCTTACCGTGAAGCAGAAGCAGGATGTCACCGCAGAAAAGAATCGGATTCAGGATGAGTGTCGTGACCTTGAGGATTTCAAGCGTGAGCTTTCAGGAACACTCCCGGTGCTCTCGGCCACACGCGCAACACAGATCAATAATGTTCTCAAGGAAATTCGTGAAAAGAAGGATATTGCCGACAAGTTGAGTGTAAAGAACTTTGATTTTGCCGCCTTCAAGAATGTCGGTAGTCCGGAATGGAAGTCTTTGATAGTTGCGGCACAGCGACTTCATGAAAAGGAAGTGGCTTCTAATGGTGGCACCGAACCGGATCATTGTTTGTTGTGCCGGCAGTCTCTTAGTGGTAAGGAAAAGACACTTTTTGGCGAATACTGGAAATTCTTGAGGAGCACTGCTGAGACCGAGTTGGCAAACGCACGACGCACCCTCGCTTCGTACTTGGAGATTCTTGAGGACGCCGACCGTTATTGGCCATCATTCTCAGCTACTGAGGTTGCCGTAAAGGTTCTTAAACGCGATACGCCCGACGTTTTGAAGAAAATCAAAGACGGATACGACGGCATGCGCGATCAGCTTCAGGACTGGATCGCCAAAATAAAGAAAGAGAAAGACGTGACGTTCACTGATCCGAAGATCAAACTAGATGCGATCACCACACTGGTTGTGGAGAAGAGAAAAGCTGAAGGCAAACTCGTCGATCCTACTCCACAAATTCGGACGCTTATCGGCCAGATCGGGTACTTGGAACAGAAGAAACAAGCATCACGTCTTATTTCTAAAATCAAAAAGTATGTTGCATGGTTGCGCTGGAACGAAGCCGTCAGCACCATCAATCTGCCGACAGTACGAGGAAATGTTACGCGCAAAAAGAGCGATCTTATGGGAGAGCTGGTTATCTCCCAGTATGTGGATGTTTTTAATACGGAAACTGAACGGCTCGACTGCAACTTTGGTCTCAGGGTGGAATCGCACGGAAGCCATTCAACTACTATCAAGGAGTTGAAGCTTGAGTTTGCTCGAGGTTACAATCCGAGTGACATCTTGAGTGAGGGAGAACAAACCGTGAGTGCGCTCGCGGATTTCCTCACCGAAGCGAAACTCGATAAAAACAATAGCGGCATCATTTTTGACGATCCGGTTACATCGCTTGATCATGACCGCCGAAGCACCATTGCAAAGCGTTTAGTTGAAGAGTCGAAGGAGCGTCAGGTTATCGTGCTTACTCACGATGTTGTGTTCCTGCTTGATCTGCAGTATTGCGCAGAGCGAGAGTCTGTCGATGAGAAGTCGGTCTCAATGCGAAAGGTCGGAGGTTCAGTTGGTCTCATTAAGCCGGAGCTTCCTTGGATCGCACAAAATGTAAAGAGCCGTATCGGTTATTTACGTAGTAAACTCGCCGCGCTTAAGAAAGCGGAATCAGGTGATTCGGACGAATACCGTGAGCAGGTCAAGTCGTGGTACGGACTCTTACGCGAGTCTTGGGAACGCGCCGTCGAAGAGCGTCTGTTCAAGGGTGTTGTTCAGCGTTTCAATAAGGCCGTGCAAACACAGAAGCTCGCGCAGATCGAGGTAACCGATGCCTTGATCAAGGAAGTCACTGACGGTATGAGCGATTCGTCGAAGTGGCTTCATGACATGGCAGTCGGTATGAATCCGTCCGTGCCAACCACAACGAAGCTAGAGAATGAGCTTCAAAAAATCGATGATTTTATTACAAAATGCAAACCCGACTAACTGGTGTTATTCCAAAACAACTCTTTTGTTTATGAGTATCAACTTACTCGTAAACGATTGCATCAGTTCACGTTTTTCTTCCAGCGATCCTTTTTCAAGAATATATTTCATATAACCACGAAGGTCTAATCTAGACTGCTTGATTTTTTCTTCATCAGTCATACCAAGTACTCGATTACGGAAGTTACTATACTTCTCAATCTCTTTCTCAAGTTTTGATTTCATACCAACTTGATTGATGTCTATTCTATCAACAATTTCAAGAAGCTGGTTAATTAATTCTTCTTCACGCAGGTAGGTGTTTTTACAATTTTTATCATAAAATCTGGTGCATCCGTAATAGATGTATTTTCGAACAGTTCCATCTTTAATATGTTTATGTTTTTCTTGAGCCGTTATACCAGACTTACACATTCCACATTTCATTAGTCTTGTGAATGCAAATTCATGATCTGCTTTTTCTGACTTGAATGAATCAAGCCTTTCTTGAACCTTTTTAAAGAGCTCTTGAGAAATAATTGGTTCATGTTTTCCCGCATACCATTTACCTGATTTTCGAGGGTATTCAATAAGGCCTGTGTAGAAATTATTTCTAAGAATTACTTGAATGTTGCTAATCGTGAGAGGCTTATCATTTTTAGTTCTAAATTTTACATCGTCCTTAAGCCATTGAAATAGTTTACGTGTACTCATATTGTCATATGCCGCCTTTTCAAACATGAGTTTGATTACATGAGATCGTAAAGGGTCAACAATCACCTGACACTTCATGTTTCTATCTGGATGATTGAGATATCCAGTTGGTGCTACGGATGGCCAGAGCCCCATCTCTACTCGCGTCTTCAGTCCTCGTTTTACATTGATGCTTTTGTTGTCATTTTCTAACTTGGCCTGCGAACCAAGAATCATGAGAAGAAATTTCTCGTTCGGGTTATTTGTAAACCTCTGGCTATGAGTCCTAATCTCAATTAATTTTTTCTGATCAAGTAGATCTACTAAGGCACCAAGATCACCAGCGTTTCTTGAAAGTCGGTCTGGATGCCACACAAGAATCGCATTGAACTTTCCGATTTTAATATCGTTTATTAATTCATTAAAGACCGGGCGCACCCCGCAATCTTTTGCTGAGTGAGCCTCACGGTATGTTTCCTCGACATTGATGCCGTTCTTGGTCGCTAGTTCCATCATCTCCTTAACCTGGGAATCTATCGACAGTGCCTGCTTTTCCTCAGCCTCGCTCGATTTACGGGCATACAGGCAGTATTTCATCACCGGCGGCGCTTCGGGAATCGCTGCGTTATTGAGGTCTATTACGGCTTGGTTTTGCATGTACACACGAACATACCGGACACGCTCACGAAGTCTAGTCGATTTCGAGACACGGAGCAGAAAGATGGAGAAGTCAATTAATCAAGGATTTTCCATCTGGCGATCTTTCTTCTGGCTTTATCCATGTCACGGATTACACGATGGTAGATGGCTTTCGTTCGCTTGCTCTTGGGATTGTTCTCGATATAGATCAAATCGTCATCATCTACAAAGGTGGCGAGTGAGATGTATGCGGCGGCCAGGTGTCGGATGCGCTCTCTGATGCCGATCCGGAGCTTTGCTTTTGAAGATGGAAGAGCCGACAGTGGATTTAAGGGTCGGTGCCGATTGAAAGGGGTATGCGTATGTTTGGC
>Ga0172372_10009105_pt1 | contig 12952 bp, 7 predicted proteins | sample LakKiv5m_2_FD_114544 | JGI IMG/M metagenome (GOLD analysis project Ga0172372, IMG submission 114544) | Freshwater microbial communities from Kabuno Bay, South-Kivu, Congo - kab_092012_9.5m | ecosystem: Environmental > Aquatic > Freshwater > Lake | place: Democratic Republic of the Congo...
CACGAGACGCCCATCGACAACGATCCCCCACGCAGCGCCTGGCACGTGCTCCCGGCTGGTGAACTGCTGCATGAGTTGATCGACAGCGGGAAACGCCGTAGCCAATCGCTCAAGGCGCATGGGATCGGCGAACTTCGGCGGCGGCGCGCGGTAGTCTGGCGAATCGGCTGCCGAGACACTCGGCGCACCCATGGAAACAAAGAATACAGCCGCGACGACCCACAAGATGGTCGCCGAAAAGGTCTTGGTCATGTCACGCACTCTCAGGAGAATAGATTGAGGTAAGTGGTGATGATCAGGGCATTGGCAAAGTCGATGAAGAACGCGCCCACGATGGGGGCGACGAGAAATGCGCGGGGCGCAGGCCCGAACCGCTCCACGATGGTACGCATCACCGCCATCGCGTTGGCTGTGGTACCGAGCATGAAGCCGGTAAAGCCGCCGCTCATTACCGCCGCATCGTAGTCCCGCCCCATGACTCGAAACACCACCCACCAGCAGAACACGGCGACGAGCGCCACCTGCACGCCGAGATTGATGATCAGCGGCAAGGCGACGGCAGCAAGCTCCCACAGCTTCAGGTTCATCAATGCAATGGTCAAAAACAGCGTCAAGCACACGGCGCCGATGCTGGAAGTACGACTCTCCGGCACGACCCCTAGCCCCGTCGCATCGGCCAAGTTGCGCAGTAACGCACCGATCAGCATCGCTCCGACGTAACCGGGCAGAGTCACGCCAAGATCGACGAAGACTTTGCTGACGAGCGACCCCAGCCACATCGCCACGAGCAGCAAGGTCAGCGCTGCGAGCGTGGTGCGTAAATCCTCTTCGTCTTCGGGATCTTTCTGAGATACCGCAGCGACGGTCGGTACCGGTAGCACCGTGTCATCGAGCGCAGCAGAACGCAGGCGATGCCGCTCGAGCAAACGCGTAGCGATCGGTCCACCCGCAAGACCGCCAGCCACGATGCCCGACATGGCCGCAGCGATCGCCACGCTGTCGGCCGAGGGCACACCGGCTGCAGCGAACTGCGGTGCAAAAGCCAGCGCGGTCGCCGGTCCGCCCGTCAACGCCGTGGTACTGATCAGCACACCGAGCAGCGGCGGCTCACCGAATGCGCTGACGATCGCGATGCCAACGAGCCCTTGCAATATCGCTAGAAGCGCGGCCAACGCCAAAAATAGCAGGGCCTGTCCGCTCCCCGCGCGCAAGAGCGACAAACTCGCGCTGAAGCCGATGGAAGTGAAGAACGCGGTCATCAACGCCGGCTGCAGGGACGTATCGAGCGTAACGGTCACGCCTGCGTTGCGACGCAGCGCCAGAATGACCAATGCGACCAGCAAACCGCCGATGACAGCGGCTGGAACGTTGTAGCGGGCGAGCACCGGAAACAAGCGAACCACCGCAAATCCCAGAAACAGCGCAACGCCGCCCGCCGCCAGCGTTTGAATCAAATCGAGTGCCAGCATGCCTTCCCCCGTAACAGGTTCGAGCGTAGCACCATCACGCGCTTGACCGCACGCGAGCGCAGGGCTGTACTGTGCCCATGAGACGCTGGATCGCACTGCTCGCGTTAGCCCTCTCGCCGCTTGCGGATGCCGCGACGCTCGTCGACGACGCCGTGATGGCGCGCGTCGACCCGCTCATCGAGAACGCCATCGCGGCCAAGCGAATTCCGGGGGCAGTGCTGCTCGTGGGGCGCGGCTCCTCGGTGGTCTACCGCAAGGCCTATGGCCAGCGCGCCCTGGAGCCACTCCCTGAGCCGATGACGGTCGACACCATCTTCGATCTGGCCTCACTCACCAAACCAATCGCCACGGCGACGGCCGTGATGCAACTCGTCGAGGAGGGTCGAGTCCGACTCGATGATCGGGTCGCGAGCTATCTGCCGGACTTTGCTCGACACGGCAAAGAGCGGATCACGGTGCGCCACCTGCTGACTCACGTCAGCGGTTTGCGCGGCGATCTTGACCTCGATGATCCTTGGGTCGGGCGTGACACGGCGCTGGAGCTCGCGGCTGAAGAGATTCGGCTGGCTGCGCCCGGCGAGCGCTTCATTTACAGCGACATCGGTTTTCTGGTTCTTGGCGCGCTCGTGGAGCAGGTCACGGGGCTGCCGCTCGATCAGGTCGTCCGGCAGCGCATTACCGCGCCGCTCGGCATGCAAGACACGGGGTTCAAACCCACCGCCGGCGCGCTAGCGCGTGTCGCGCCGACGCAGCGCTGCACGCCGCTCGGCCCGCGCTGCGAAGGCAGTGGCCAGATCCTGCTACGCGGCGAAGTTCACGACCCCACGGCGCGGCGCATGCGGGGTGTGGCCGGACATGCAGGGCTATTCGGTACGGCTGATGATCTCGCCCGCTACGCGCGCATGCTGCTGGGGGGCGGCGCGCTCGGGTCAGCGCGCATCCTCTCGCCGCTCTCGGTGGTCAAAATGACCTCCCCCGCAACGCCGGTCGATCTACCGAGCGTTCGCGGTCTCGGCTGGGACATCGACTCGAGCTACTCGAGCAATCGCGGCGAATTACTGCCGATCGGTTCTTTTGGTCACACGGGATTCACCGGCACTTCGATCTGGATCGATCCACTGACGGAAACCTACGTGATCCTGCTGACCCATCGCGTGCACCCCGATGGGCGCGGCGACGTCGGTGCCTTGCGCGCACAGGTGGCCACGCTGGTTGGTGCCGCGCTGCGTCGCTTGCCCGACGAGGCTAGGCTGCGCGAGGCGCGCTGGAGTGGCCGCGAGTTCCAACGCGCTTCAGCACCGCGCGTACGCAGCGCCGTCGAATCAACTGCCGGCCTCACGCTGAGCGGTATCGACGTGCTGCGCAGCGAAAACTTCAAACCGTTGATCGGCAAGCGAGTGGGTCTACTGACTCATCAGGCTGCGATCGCGCGCAGCGGTGAATCCACAGTCGAGTTGCTGGCCAAAGCCAGAGGGGTCACGCTGGTTGCCCTGTTCAGTCCGGAACACGGACTGCGCAGCGATGTCGATGCCGCAGTACCGTCAGGGGTCGACGCGCGCAGCAATCTGCCGGTGTATTCCCTCTACGGTGAGACCCGCCGTCCGACCGCCGCGATGTTGCGCGGGATCGACACACTGGTGATCGATCTGCAGGACGTCGGCGCACGCTTCTACACTTACGCCACCACGATGGCGTACGTGCTGGAGGAGGCTGCGCGATCGAACCTCGAAGTCATCGTGCTTGATCGCCCGAATCCACTCGGTGGTACGGTGATCGAAGGTCCGTCGCTCGAGCGCAGCGAACTCGGTTTTACCGCCTATTTCCCGATGCCCATCCGCCATGGTCTGACCTTGGGAGAGGTGGCGAGACTGTTCAATGTCGAGGGCCAGATCGGCGCGAAGCTCTCGGTTATCGGCGTTCGGTACTGGCAACGAGATACCTGGTTCGACGAGACTGGCCTGCCTTGGGTCGCGCCCTCACCCAACCTGCGCAGCCTGCAAAGCGCTTTGCTCTACCCCGGTGTCGCCACGATCGAAGGTGCGAACGTCTCCGTCGGTCGCGGGACGGATACGCCCTTCCAGTTGATCGGTGCGCCGTGGATCGATGGCGTCCGTCTTGCCGCCGAACTCAACGCCCGCGACAGTCCCGGAGTGCGCTTCTATCCCGTGACCTTCACCCCCAACGCCAGCCGGTATCAGGGAGAACGCTGCGGCGGGGTCTCAATCGTACTGATGGATCGCGAGCGTCTGCCCGTGGTGCGCCTCGGACTGGAATTGGCGAGTGCGCTGGATCACCTGTACGGCCCGCGGTTCGAACTGGATCGTGTCGCTGGCCTCTTCGGGCGCGACGTCGTCAACCAACTGCGCAACGGCGAGTCACCGCAGCGCATCGTCGATCGCTGGGGCCCACAAGAAGCCGCGTGGCGACGCCTGAGAGCCCCTCACCTGCTGTATCGCTAAGCACGATGTTTGAACTTCGTGGTCGAGTCATGCAAAGTCCCGGCCATGAAATCCGCCGCCCTGAAGCAAAAAGCCCTGCAACAGCGGGAAGCGGGGCAGCGCGCTTCGGCAGGGCGCAAGTGGGCCGTCGCGATCGCCGCCTTCGAGCGCGCGCTCGCGATTGATCCCGAAGATGCGCAGAGCTGGCTGTTTCTCGCCCATGCTCGCGTGCATTCCGGTCAAGGGGCCGAGGCGCTGATCGCGGCCGAGCGGGCCTTCGCACTTGACCCAAGCAACGTACTGATCTGCCGCTTGCTGGCGGACCTTCATACCAGTGCCGGTCGGCACGCCAAAGCGAGCGAGGTATACGCCGCGCTCGATCCCGCTTCACCGAGGGATCACGACTTCTGGGCTGAGTATGGCAACGTCCTGTGGCTGGCGCGGCGCAACCACGAGGCCGTCGATGCACTGATGAAGGCCTTGGAGCAACGCATCGACAGTGCCATCGTGCACCACCGGCTGGGCCTCGCGTTCCGTGATCTCGGCATGTCGGGTGAGTCGACGGAGTGCTTTCGTACCGCGATCGCTCTTGATCAGGGGCGGGTCCGAACGGCTGCGTTGTCTCTGGTGCTGTATGACAGCCGCAACGCCTGCGACTGGAGCAAGCTTGAGGAGGACACCGCCGCACTGCTTGCCGCGATCGACACGGCGGATGATTCCAACGGCAGCTTGCTGTCGCCCTTCGCGCTGATCGCCCTCGACACCACCGTCGCACAACAAAGACGCATCGGCGAGATACGCAGCCGCAGCATCACCCGCGATATCAAACCCTTTCCACCGCCGCCGATGGGTGCTGCGCGTCAGCCGGGCCGAATTCGTGTCGGCTATCTCTCCGCGGACTTCAGCCAACACGCCACCTCACAACTAATTGTGGAGTTTCTGGAGCGGCGCGACAGCACTCGCTTCGAAACCTTCCTGTATTCGCACAGCATTAACGACGGGTCTGCCCTGCAGCAGCGCATTCGCGCAGCCTGCGAACACTTCGTGGACGTCAATGATCTGAACAACCTCGCTGTCGCCGAGCGCATGCGCAGTGACGAACTCGATATTGTCATTGACCTGAAAGGGCACACGCGCGACAGCCGCTTCGAGTTGCTCGCCTATCGCCCGGCGGCGGTTCAAGCCGCTTGGCTCGGCTATCCGGCCTCCACCGGCGCGAACTTCATCGACTACATGATCGGTGATCCGATCGTGCTGCCACTCGAGCATGCGCCGAACTATTCCGAGCAGATCGCGCAACTGCCGTTGAGCTACCAACCGAACGATCGCCATCGACCGCTGCCCGAGCCGACGCCACGCAGCGAACTCGGTCTACCCGAAGACGCCGTGGTGCTGTGTTGCTTCAACCAGACCTACAAGATTTCACCGTTCATGCTCGACGTCTGGGCAGCGATACTGGCGGCCGCGCCGAATACGGTGTTGTGGATCCTGGCTTGGGATCGGCACGTGCTCGTGAACCTGCGCCGGGAATTCGATGCCCGTGGCGTGGCGGCCGATCGGGTAATCTTTGCACCCAAGGCTCCTCCCGCGCGACATCTGGCCCGCTTGCGCGCTGCGGACTTGTTCCTCGACACCTGGCCCTGCAACGCCCACACCACGGCAAGCGAAGCGCTGTGGTGCGGCGTGCCGGTGCTCACCGTCCCGGGCGAAACCTTCGCCTCGCGAGTCGCGGCGAGTCTCTTGACCGCCTGCGGCCTCGCTGATCTCGCCTGCAAAGACGCCGAGTCGTACGCCCATCTCGCCGTAGCACTCGCGAGCGAAGTCGAGATTCGTCAGGGGCTGCGGGCACACCTCGAGCAGATGCGCATGGAGCTGCCGCTGTTCGACAGCGAGCGCTTCACGCGGGAGTTCGAAGCCTTGCTGCTGCGCATGCACGAACGAGCGCAAGCAGGCTTACCGCCCGCGCCGCTGCCCGCCGAGACCCACACTCACTAGTCGTCTGGCCAACCTCGGCGCTGTGCCAAGTACAGATCAGCGAGTGTGCTGATCGTACCAACCGATGGTTCCGAGGATCGCCGCCAGCCACTGACTCGGGCGCCCGAACCCGTGGCTCGCCTCCGGCAAGCGCATCAAGGCACTTTCCACGCCGCGCAACTGTAGTGCCTGAAAATACTGCTCCGAATCGCTCATCGGCGTGCGCCAGTCCTCCTCGCCCGTGATGATCAGCGTGGGCGTCGTGACCTTGCCGACCAGCGACAGCGGCGATCGAGCCCAGTACTTCTCGGGCTGTTCCCACGGCATCCGCTCGAACCAGTACTGACCCATGACCGCGCCGATATCGGTGGTCAAGGTCGTGGATGCCCAATTGATGACCGGACGCTTCACCGACGCGGCGGCGAACCGGTCGGTCTTACCGATGGCCCAACTCGACAGCACTCCGCCCCCCGAACCGCCACCGATGTAAAGACGACGCGGATCAATGAATCCACGCGCCACGACGCTATCCACCGCGCTCATCAGATCGTCATGATCACGGCCCGGATAGGCGAGATGGATCAGCGAAGCAAACTCTTCGCCATAACCGATCGAACCGCGCGGATTGACGAACAGCACCACGTAGCCGGCGGCAGCGTAGAGATGATGCGTGATCGAAAACATCGGTCCGTAATCAAGATGGGGCCCGCCATGAATGTCGAGCGCCAGCGGGTAGCGACGCGTCGGATCGAAGTTCGGCGGGTAGAGAATCCAGCCGTGCACACTGCGCCGGTCGGGCTTGGAGGCGATGCGGATCTCTTCCAATCGACCGATCGACTTCCCGCTGCGCCACTCGGCGTTCATATCCCACAGCACGCGCTGCTGTCCTTCACGCCACAGCGCCAAGGTCGCGGGTCGATCCGCCTCGACGCTGGGATACGCAAACCGGCCCGCTGCGGCGGAGTACGTGCCACCGCTCGAGGAAGGCAGCAACAAGCGCGTATTGCCGACCTGGGGCACGAGCACACGGGCCTCGCCCGTCAATGTAGCGAGCCCCACCCGGTTCACACCCTCGTCTTGGTACAGGAAATGAATCCCCGTGCCGTCTTCGCGCCAACGTGGCGAGGCGGCATTGCGATCGAGCGCAGCCGTGAGCTTACGCGCCCGCTGAGCGCCCTCGAGCGGCAACAGGAATAGGTCGGTACGCTGAAACGAATTGGCACGCTTGCGCCAGCCCACGTAGGCGAGCGAACGACCGTCGGGACTGACGGCAGGACTCGTCTCAAAGCCATCGTCCTCGGTGAGCCGCTGAGCCGCTTCGCCCTCGCGCAGCGAGATCCGCCATAGATCGCCTTGGTTGGCGCGCCGCCGAGCCGTAGGGTCGGTATCCGCCGAGACCACGATGGACTGACCGTCGGGAAACCACGCCGGCGCTTCATCGCGCGCGCCCCAGTCCCCCGGCCCGTTCGTCAATTGGCGCTGGCGACCGCTATCGAGCTCGAGCACAAAGAGCTGCATGTCGCCGGGAATGAGCCAGCCCTCGCCGTCGGCGCGGTAGGGATATTGACGCACGATGCGTGGCGGGTTTGCCCACTGCGCTCCATCAGGCTTGGAAGGCAACGCAAAGAATTCCGTGGCTTTGCGCTCGACGAGCGCCACATAGGCGATCGACCGTCCATCCGGTGACCACGCAAAACTGCGCGGTGATTGACGGAGCGATGAGAGCACCTGCACCCGACCGTCGGCCAGCGACACGCGCAACAACTGCGTGCTGGTGCCGTCCTTGCCGATGAAGGCGATCGATTGGCCATCGGGCGACCAGCGTGGATTACCCGGCGAACGATCCGTACCCACCAGCAGACGCCGCTCGCCGCCCTCGGCGGCCACCCACCACAATTCATGACGAACACGATCGGTCTGGATGTCCCGCAGCTGACGCAACACGGCGACGCTGCGTCCATCGGGTGACAACTGCGGATCAATCGGCTGCTCAAGGCGATACAGATCGAGCGCTTCGACGGGTTTTGCCGCATCCACAGCGGCATCTGCAAACGGAGCGCCGAACAGCGGCGCGAGCCCAAGCAGCAGCACGAGGCCAAGCAGATGGAAAAACGACAGTCGATGCCGATGTGTCATGCAAGTCTCCCTCAGTTTGCGACCAGCAACGCATGCTGCTGCCACAGATCACTCAAATGTTCCTGCCAAAATCGCGGCGAAGCGAACCACGGAAACGCGCGCGGAAATGCTGGGTCATCCCAGCGCGCCGCGATCCAGGACGAATGGTGCAGCATACGTAGCGAGCGCAGCGGCTCGATGAGCTCGAGCTCGTGTTCATCGATGTGCGCAAACTGCCGATAGCCCTCCGCCAACTCCCGCCACTGGCCTTGCCGGTCGTCTTCGGAGCCGGAGAGAAACATCCATAGATCCTGGATGCGTGCGCCCGTCATGCAGTCGTCGAGATCGACGAACACGGGCCCTTGCGCATTCCAGAGGATGTTGCCGAGATGGCAATCGCCATGCAGCCGCAGGCGCGACGACGGCCCGTAGCGCTCGAAATGCAAATCCACCTGCTCGAGTAGCGCCGCAGAGACCTCTGCATACTTGTCGATGACGGTGTCATCGAGCGTCGCGGAGTTCATGAACGTCGAGGCGAGCAGATCGTCCCTCGCCCGCCAACCCAGCCGCTCGCTGCTCAGTGCAGGTCGATGACGAAACGGGCGCAGCGCACCGATCGCATGGATGCGCCCCAAGGTCCGACCGATGAGTTCGAGCGAACCACGCACGTCGATTTCTGCGGCTCGCGCGTCGAGCTTCGGAAACACCGTGTATCGCAGACCCGCGTGGGCGTGCAGCGTACTGCCCTCGAGAGCGAGCGGCTCAGCGACGGGCAGCTGCGCGGCGGCCAATTCGCGTGTGAACTCGTGCTCCTCGAGAATCTGCGCATCACTCCAGCGCGCCGGGCGGTAGAACTTCAGCACCAGCGTGCCGTGTGACTCCGAACCCAGTTGGTAAACACGATTCTCGTAGGAGTTGAGCGCGAACAATCGGCCGTCGCAAACGACACCCACGCGCTCGGCCGCCTCGAGCACGACATCGGGCGAGAGCAGCGCGAAAGGTTGCGCGGACGCTGCGCTCACCGGCCCTGCTGTTTTAGGAACTCGGAATCCTCGAACACGAAGTCGTGCCAGTTGGCGGTGTCCTGGATCTCGGGCACGTAACGGCGAATGCCGTCCTTGACCGGTTTTGGCAAGGCGTCGAGGTTACGGATCTTGGTGCCGAACCCTCGCGCTACCGTGCCACCCGGCCGATCGTCCATGCCCATCCACGGTGCCCAGCGATTTTTGTTCTGCAGCTGCAGACTGGTTGATGCCGACAAACGCTTTGGGTCCGCCACTTCGGCGAGTGGCGCCGACATGGTCATGAACGAGTTGGTATAGCTGATCTTGCCCGGGTGAATGACGTCGGGTCGGTTTTCGATCGACTCAGTGGCGAGATACACGCGATCGCCGATGGTTTCGATCGGTAATAGCTTCGGCGTATAGCCCATCGCGATCACGCCCTTCGGGGTGTACAGGCGCGGCACGGGCCCCAACTTGAAGTGGTGGATCCCCATGCGTTTGCCGGTGATCGGATTGTCGAAGAACTCAAGCGGCTCGTAGCTGTCGTGGCGGGTGTAGAAGCCCACCTCGTATTTGCGCATCTCGTGCTGGTTGTCTTCCTTCGGCTCCCAGTAATCGACCAAGATGTTGTTCATCGTAAAGAGCGGCACGAAGTTGCCTTCGCCGAGATCAGCGTAAATATTCAGCCGCATGAACGAGTAGACGACTTCTTTGCCGAGGCTACCCACGAGCTTCACGTGCGTGCGCAAAACGGTGAGCGGGTCCGTGAAATCGAGCTGCGCAGCGGCGTGAGCAGGCGTCGTCAGCGCCGCGGTCACACCGAGCCCCATCGCCCCTTGCAGGGCCGTACGTCGTGTCAGTGAGGTCATCATCCGCTCCTGTAGGCTAGAGTGTCACGGCGAGCAGCGTAGCCTGTCGGATGGCTCGCTTGGCATCGAGTTCGGTGGCAACGTCCGCGCCGCCCACCTTGTGCACGCGCAGACCGGCTGCACGCAGCGGCTCGAATAATTCACAGCGCGGTTCCTGACCCGCACACAGCACGATGCTATCGACCTCGAGCAGGCGGGACGCATCGCCCTGTCGGATGCGCAGGCCCGCGTCATCGATGCCGAGATACTCGACCCCCGACAGCATGTTCACGCGCCGCATTTTGAGGACGCTGCGATGGATCCAGCCCGTCGTCTTGCCAAGTCCCGCACCTGGCTTCGACACCTTGCGCTGCAGCAAATAGACGCTGCGCGCGGGCGGCTCGGGCTGCGGGCCGGCAGGACTCACCCCGCCTCGCGCCAGCGCCGGATCGGTCACGCCCCACTCGCGCATCCACGCCTCGCGATCGAGACTGCTGGATGCGCCCCGCTGAGTCAGAAAGGTCGCCACATCGAAGCCGATACCGCCGGCGCCGATGATGGCCACGCGCGGACCGACCGATCGGGCGCCGCTGATGGCCTCGATATAAGTCATGACCGCTGGATGTTGCTGACCGGGGATGCGCGGGTCACGCGCGTTGACACCGGTCGCGAGCACCACCTCGTCGTAACCGCCTTGCTGCAGCAACGAGGCGGTCACCGGCGTCGACAAGCACACTTCAACGCCCGTCTCGCGCAGCCGCTCTGCGAAGTAGCGCAAAGTTTCGTTGAACTCTTCTTTGCCGGGGATGCGCCGCGCGAGCTTGAACTGCCCGCCGAGAGTATCGGCGGCATCGTACAAGCGCACCGCATGACCGCGCTCAGCGAGTACCGTGGCCGCGGCGAGCCCCGCCGGGCCTGCGCCGACGACCGCTATCCGTTTGCGTTGCGAAGCAGGCCGCACAACGATCTCAGTCTCGTGACACGCAAGCGGGTTCACGAGGCAGGAAGCGAGCGTCTTCGAAAAGGTGTGATCGAGACAGGCCTGATTGCAGGCGATACACGTGTTGATGCTTGCGGCCTGGCCCCTCGCTGCTTTGGCGACGAAATGCGGGTCGGCGAGCAGTGGCCGCGCCATGGAGACGAGATCGGCGTCGCCTGCAGCGAGAATCGATTCGGCGAGCTCCGGCGTATTGATGCGATTGCTGATGCACACCGGGATCCGCAACTCGCTGCGCAACTTGCGCGTGAGCCAAGCGAACGCGCCGCGTGGCACGGAGGTGGCAATCGTCGGTACGCGCGCTTCGTGCCAACCGATGCCGGAGTTGATCAGCGTGGCGCCTGCCGATTCCACGGCCTTGGCCAGCGTCACCACTTCGCTCCAGTCCTGACCGTCCGGGATCAGATCGAGCAGCGATAAGCGGTAGATGACGATGAAGTCTCGCCCCACCGCCTCGCGCATCCGCGTGAGGATCTCGACCGGCAACTGCATGCGGGCGGCGAACGCGCCACCCCAGCGATCGGTACGCCGGTTGGTATGGGTCAGCAGGAATTCATTGATGAAATACCCCTCGGAGCCCATGACTTCGACGCCGTCGTAGCCCGCCTCGCGCGCCAAAGTCGCGCAGCGCACGAACGCTCGAATCTGACGCTCCACGCCCGCGGCGCTGAGTTCACGCGGCGTAAAAGGCGTGATGGGTGATTTGATGCGCGACGGCGCCACGCTCAAAGGATGGTAGCCATAGCGACCGGCATGCAGGATCTGCAGCGCGATACGCCCGCCTTCACGGTGCACAGCCTCGGTGATCACACGATGACGAGTGGCGGCACGGCGCGTGGCCAAGCGCGAAGCGAACGGCGCGAGCCAACCCTCGACGTTCGGCGCGAACCCACCCGTCACCATCAACCCCACACCACCCCGCGCTCGCTCAGCGAAGTAGGCCGCGAGGCGCGGGAATAACTCGTCCTTGTCCTCGAGCCCGGTGTGCATGGAACCCATCAGCACGCGGTTCGGCAACTGTGTGAACCCGAGATCGAGCGGCGCGAGCAGATGCGGATACGGGGAGCTCATATCAACGAACCTCGCTCTGCATGAGATCGGCGGCTTTCTCCGCAATCATGATAGTCGTGGCGTTGGTGTTGCCGCCGATGAGTCGTGGCATCACCGAAGCGTCGACGACACGCAAGCCCTGCACGCCGCGAACACGCAACGACGCATCGACCACCGCCGCCTCGTCGGTGCCCATGCGGCAGGTACCCACGGGGTGGTAGATCGACTCCGCCTTGGCGCGGATCGCCGCCGCGAAATCAGCGTCGGAGCGACACTGCGCACCGGGGAACACTTCTGCGCCGCGGTATCGATCAAAGGCGCGCGCGCCGAGGATGTCTCGCGAGATACGCACGCCCTCGATCAGCACCTCGAGGTCTGCAGGATCACTCAAATAATTTGCGAAAATGCGCGGTGGAACGCTCGAATCGGCAGAGCTCAAGGCCAGATGCCCCCGACTTTGGGGGCGTAAATTGCAGACGTGCAGCGTGAAACCATGCCCCGGCAACTTGTTGCGACCATGATCGTCGAGTTGCGCGGGAACGAAATGAAACTGCAGGTCAGGCCGCTCATCCTGCGCCAGACGCGAGCGCATGAAGCCACCGGACTCCGCCACATTCGAGGCACCCGGCCCCGATCCGGTGGCGAGAAAGCGCAGTCCCGCCCAGGCCTCATGCAGCAGACTCAGATCATAGGTAATGGGCTCGCGGCTTTTATAAAGCGTGCAGTAATCGAGGTGGTCCTGCAGATTGCGGCCGACACCGGAAAGCGCCACGCGTACCGGAACGCCCACCGACTCGAGCATGGAGGCAGGGCCAATCCCTGAACACATCAACAATTGCGGCGAACCGATCGCACCCCCGCACAGCAGCACTTCGCGCCGCGCCCGCACCTGCTGCAAGCGACCTCGCTGCCGAAACTCGACGGCCGCGGCCCGCTCGCCCTCGAGGACGACACGGGTCGTCATGGCATGCGTGCGCACTGCGAGATTCGCTCGTGACATCGCAGGTCGCAGGTAACCCACCGCCGTGCTGCAGCGCCGCGCATTACGCAGCGTCGC
>Ga0172372_10009107_pt1 | contig 12951 bp, 9 predicted proteins | sample LakKiv5m_2_FD_114544 | JGI IMG/M metagenome (GOLD analysis project Ga0172372, IMG submission 114544) | Freshwater microbial communities from Kabuno Bay, South-Kivu, Congo - kab_092012_9.5m | ecosystem: Environmental > Aquatic > Freshwater > Lake | place: Democratic Republic of the Congo...
AAATAATTCAGTGATCAGTGATTAGTGATCAGGAATCAGTATGTCATTAAGCTGTGAATAAATGATCACGCCTGAATCGTTTCATCCTGAAGTTCCGCGAACTGAATTCATGGACGTTTTCGGAGCGAAGATCCGATATGCTGACATTGGAAAGGGTAGAGTAATTGTTCTGCTGCACGGCTTTCTTGAATCACTTGAAGTCTGGTATGGCAACGGTTTCGCACAGGAACTCGCAAAGCATTACAGAGTTATTTCCATTGATCTTCCAGGGCACGGAAAATCAGAATGTGTTGGATACGTTCACCGCATGGAGCGCATGGCGAAAGTAGTCAAGCGCGTGATGGATGAATTGGGTTTACGTCGCTACACGTTGGTCGGGCATTCTATGGGTGGATATGTTGCGTTGGCATTTGCCGAGAAGTACGCCGAGAATGTAACAGGATTGTGTTTGTTTCATTCGACAGCGTATGCCGATTCTGAAGCGAAGCGTATAGATCGTGAACGTGCGATTCGTTTGGTGAAGAAGGCGCCGTTGAAATACACAAATGCACTTGTTACAAATCTTTTTGCGCTTGCGAATGTGCGCTACATGCAGGAGGAGATTCGTTGGTTAAGGAAGATCGCTTCAAAGACAAAATTGCAAGGAGTTGTTGCGTGTCTTGAAGGAATGAAGATCAGAAAAGATCGCGCTAATGTTTTACGGTACGCTGTTTTTCCTGTGATGATAATTGCAGGTACACGCGACAACATACTACCGTATGAATCACTTGTTCAATTGTCGCAGGTGAATCTGTCCGTGAAATTGGGTACTCTTGAAAAGACGGGTCACCTTGGATTTCTGGAGAGCAAAGAAATTTCATTGAGAAAGCTTCGTGCATTTGCAGGAAAGACTTTCCGTGTGAAGCAGAAATAAAATCAGTTCAGACGGAAGCGGGCTGTGCGTAGTCGAACGCCATCCATCAAACAGATTTCATAAACACCTGACGGCAGATTATTGAGATCGATTACCGGTCCTGTTGTTACGTTCAATTTACCATTACATTTTTCACTTCCGGTAATATCGAACACAGACCAGGAGCATTCTTTGGTATTCGGACAAGGTTCAACGTGAAGGATTTTTCCTTCAATGCGGTATTTCAGCCCTTCTTGCTTTGACAACAAATTCATAAACGGGGGAATTATGCTTTTATAACGCAATGGATCGGCGAAAGTTTAAAGAATTCGATCAATACACTTTACGGAAGGACAAATGCGTGTATTTGGGGGATACTGAAATCGCCACCGAAAACACAGGTGATTTTGTGCATTCAGTGGCGATGAGTTGTTGGATTCGATGAGTAAACGGGCGAACTTAGTTAATTGACACATGAATGAAGTAGAAGATTCGGCAAGTATGAAATAGTTCTAAGTAGCAGGCACAAAAAAACCCTGACGCTTCTCACGACGTCAGGGTCCACACACACTCAGGAAAGAATAACGTTTAACACGTTATAGATAATAAAACCAACACAAAGAACACCAAAAAGAATGCTGATCGTGCCGAGGCCATTCACGCTGTGAACGTCTCCTCTCTTGTTTACCGACTTTTTCATGGCACTTGATTTATAGGGTTATTTTATTTTTTGTCTGCATTGATTGCAGATCGTTTTTGCGGTGACGGAACACGGTTTAAATGGGGTTAAATTCCGTGTCCCGTCTTATTAAGATTCCGTTCTTAAGAACAGAAACAAGCCATACTAAAGAGCCGGGTGTAACTTACTGCTGACGCAACATCCCCGAATACGCCGGCAATCTGTTGACACCCTAAGGGCTCAGGGCCCGGCTCTTCAAGTCTTTTTTACTACTATTATTTCAATGAGCTTTTAATCTGTAGTCAGGTTTCATCCTGATTTCCATTCAATGTTACGACGACAGTTAAAGAAAGGATAATGGTTCTGTGTATGTGGCGGAACAGCCACATTAATCGGATTTCGTGTGACGATAAGTGGTCGTCAGGAATTACTGCCGGTAACTGCGGGCTTAGCGCTTGAGAGGAGGTGCAAAGCGATAACGGGAATAACGATCAACAGAATGCCAATGATCATCGAGGTTGAAACTGATTCTTTCATGACCAGTACACCTGTTATCACCGGAACGATATTCTCTGTAATCTGAAATAATCCGATGTGCTGTGATTTCACACTTCTGGAACCGTAGTAGATAAGGAGATATGCTCCTGCCGTGCAAACAATTCCCAACGCGATCATCGGAAACAAAGAGGACAGTTGCAATCCGCCGGAACTGAACGGTGCGAAACACAACAACAGAGGAATCTGAAAAACTGATTGATAGAATACAAGTCGCAAAACAGGTTCTGCGCAGAGATATTTAAGATGATAAGTGAAATTGATTCCGAGCAACGCAGCACTCAATAATGCCCATAGAACAGCATCTGTGCTTACGTGGCGAATGCCTGTTGACAAGCCGATCATCAGAACACCTGAGAGAGAAATAAAAGAAACGAGAAGAGTTGAAGGGCGAATGTTTTCATTTAACAGGATGCGCGCTGCTAAAGCAACAAATACAGGTTGAATACCGATGACTGTGCCGGCAATTACGTGTCCTCCGGTTCTTATTGATTGAAAGTAAGAGAGCATGGCACCACTCAAACTCAAAGACCAAATTAAGTAGTGAAACGCAGTTTTGCTGTTGATGCGAAGAGATGATTTTCGAATCAAAATTATCGCCAAGGTGAAGATCGCTGCGAACAATGCACGACCTGCAGCAATAAGCACAACCGAATCACTTCCGCAATGAGAAACAAAAAGCGGAATCAATCCGAACAGTGCAGCGCCAACAGCAACGTTTAGAACTCCGCTTCTGAACATTATTCGAGAATCACTTTGCGGGTTTCAGTATGCGTCGCTTCTGTAATTGTAAGAATGTATGCACCGCGCGGTAATGCTGAAACATCCAGCAGCAGTGTCGCCGACGAACGCGTTATCACCGGAGAAACGATTCTTCCCGATAAATCCATCATCGTAATTGATGTTGACGTGTTTCTGTTGCCTCTGATTTGCAGATAATCTGAACACGGATTCGGGGAAACCTGAAACTTTTCTGCAGCATTGATTTCCGACACGCCATTCACGTTGTTATTCAAGAACAACAAAACAGGAACGTCAATAGTGGTTTGCATGTCGGCACCTTGAACATTGTAGTTGTATGCGATGTAGTATCCGTTCGGGCACAATGAACTGTGAATGTCAGCAAAGAATAATCCGCTTGTATTTGCAACTTCTCCGTAATGTCCAACATAGTTCTCAGAAGTGATTGTATAGAAATCAAGACCCAATCCGTAACCGAATGTTCCGGGGTACATCGTTTGCATTTCCGTCCATGAAGTTGAATCGATCAACTGACCATTGCGCAATGCTTCATAAAATGTGATCAGATCCTGAGTGGATGAAACAACATCTGCCCATCCTGTGTAAGTAGTAGGATTGATAACGGTGAGATCAATCCAATTGCCGATATTCCAATAGCAACCCATATGCGGTCCGGAGATTTGATTGCTTACAGGAATTTCCGTTTGTGTGAGATTGAGCGGTGTGATGATAGTCTGCGTCAGATAAGAACTGTAGCTCTGTCCGGTAATAGTTTCGATAATCATCGCAAGTATGGTATAATTCGTGTTGCTGTATCCCCAAGCGAATTCGGGTGGGAAAAGTTCTCCCTGACTTGCGCCGCAATAGATTGCTTCTTCGAGAGAATGATTGCCTAGCGGATTAATTAATACGTTTTGTTGACAGGAAGTGTTGCTTGCCGAGTTCGCAATTCCGCTCGTATGGTTGAGCAGATGACGTATGCGCACAGTGTCTGATGATGCAATTGTGTCATTCACCAATGTAGGGCGCAGATACATATCTATCGGATCTTCGATTGAAAGCAATCCGTCTTCTTCAAGTTTCAGAATGCACGCAGCGACCATCATTTTTGTAATGCTTCCAACTCTGAAACGATCGGTAGCCGAAGCATTGGTTTGTGGTTGTTGAGCAGTAATGCCTGCGATTCCGTTACCAACAGCGCCTGACCACGTCCATTGTCCGGGAGCATAAACCGACATAATCACACCGCTGTTCTGAAAGTTAGACGGCAATGCCTGATTCAGAATTGCCTGCAGAGAATCTGCAACTACCTGGGGCGGCGTTTGACAGTTAACTTCTTTCGAGCCGAATGCCAGCGCGAATATCAGAATGAGAATATGCAGCTTTTTCATACAACGAAGCTACTTTCAACCGGGTTTCATTTGACCTCAAAAAGATTTAATAAATAATAAAACAAAACACAAATAAAAGTTATATTGCATAAGCAAAATGAAACTAAAAAGTAATAAAACAAAAGTCGATAAATCAGCTGTTTTTCAACTGATCAGCAGCATGACACAGTCTGAAAAACGGTTCTTTAGTCTTTACGCTGCCATGCATCGTGATGAGAACAGCAGATATGCAGAGTTATTCGAATTTATTGCAGCAAAGCGGAAGCCTGATACAGCGAAACTGAATGTACAATTCGGAGAGCGGCATCTGGAGCAATTGAAGCAGCAGTTGTTCAGGAAACTATTGGAATCGCTTTCGTTGCAGTACAGTAAAGAGAGTGATCAGTTGCAGATTCAGAAGTTTGTGCAAAAATCCTATTTGCTCGCGGGTCGTGTTAACACGAGATACCCGATTCGCGAATTGAATAAAGCGGCGGAATCGGTGAAGGAATTTCATTCCGGTGCAGCAGACATAAATCGAATGCACGAATCTGTGCGTTTACACCTGCATGCCGAGATAAGTGTTTTGAATTATCTGCGAGAACAAATGCGGGAAAACGGCGCTCTCACTTTAAAGAAGTCAATAGAAGAACACACATTCACAGCATTGCTGTTGGAGACTGAAATTATTAACCGTCGCGCGGAGTCTTCACGTTCTCAGGTCGAATACGAATCCATTCAGATCGTATTGAAAGAGCTCAATAACGAGCGACCGGTTAAATTCATTTCCGCGCGCTCTGAGTTGTATTTTTATTTCGCAGGCGGATTACTGAATTATCAACTATGCAAGTTTGAACGCTGTTTGGCATTAATGAATTCAGCTCACGATGTGATCGAGCGACATCCCGAATTAAAATCAGCGGATCCGATTTTGTATTTAAGAATTCTGGCTAACCGTTCGCTGTCTGCATTCCATGCTGAGGAGCGCGCGGCTTTCTCGAAGCACCTGCTGCAGCTGCGAGATGTTCAAAACGTGCCCTCGCCAATTGCTGAATATAAGGACGGAATAACGATTGTGCTGGAATTGATGGAGCTCAACAGTCAAAAGCGTTTCCGTGAAGCGATTTCGAGGATGCGCGCCGGTGATAAAATGGAATTTTCAAATAGGGACGATGAGGAAATCTCTCAAATTGAAATTTACTTCACCTTTCAGTCCGTAACAGCGCTGCGCGGCGCAGGAGAAATCCGGAAAGCATCCAGACTACTTGCAGATTTCATCAATAAGGGTGGAAATAAACTTAAGCGTGATGCTTATCTGATCGCCAGAATTCTGTTTATGCTGCTGCGTGTTGAAATGGGGGATGAGTCGCTCACGCGATCCGAACTGAATAGCGTCAAAGCGTTATTGAAAAAGGAGAAAGTGTTGTATGCATTTGAGCGCGTGATATTGAAATATGTCACCCGAATGCTGGTCGCAAATACAAAATCAGGAATCAGTTCTTGTGCAAAACAATTGGTCAGAAATCTTGACGCACTCCGAAAATCTCCGTTTGAAACGGGGCCGATGATGTATTTCGATTTCCGCAAATGGGCGGCCGAAATGATAGATGTGCGCGTTTAGGCTTTATTCAGACGCTGCACGAACGCGTCTTTCTTGCGTCGCGAAATTTCAATCTGCGTGCCGTCTGACATTACAGCATAGCCTCCATCCGTTTTCAGATAACGCACTACGTGATTCATGTTAATGAGATGTGCATGATGTACGCGGATAAAATCTTCTGAAGGCAAAAGATCTTCGTAATGTTTCAGTGATGCCGATACGAGCAATTTCTTTTTGTTCTCAAGAAAGAATGTGGTGTAACTGCCGTCTGCTTCACAACGGATGATGTCTTTCACATTTACGATTTCATACGCATTGCCTGTAGGCAGCGTAATCTTCGAGTATTGCTCAGAAGGTTTCTTGAAATTCTGCAAAAGGAATCGCAGGTTTTCAAGACTCGCATCGCTGGAATTACGATTGCGGATTTTATCGCAAGCTGCTGACAGTTCCTCGCCGTCGATCGGCTTCAGCAAATAATCGATGGCGCTGTATTTAATAGCTTTGAGTGCATGCGCATCAGAAGCCGTGGTGAAGATCACATCATAATTTCCGCTGCCCACTTTTTCGAGAAGATCGAATCCGCTTCCATCGGCCATTTCAATATCGAGAAAAATCAGACTTGGTGATACTTTCTTAATGAGCTCAACGCCGGAAGTCACTGAATCTGCAGTGCCGATGATATTGATATCCGGGCAATGGTTTTTCAATAGCGCGTTCAGCACTTCCATGCTTTTCTTTTCGTCTTCAATGATTACTGCGTTGATCATATTGTGTTTTATTAATGTGCCAAATTAGGAAACCGGTATGAATATATCAACCTGCGTACCAGCAGGAGTTCCGTCTTCGTTGTGCAAATCAGTTACCGTCATGCTGAGATGCGAACCTTGAAGATTATTAATCAGTTCCAATCGATCGGAAGTTATTTTCATCCCCAATGATTTATGATCTTTTCGCTTGGACAGCTGACGCATCGCTTGTGACTTTTCTCTTCCGATACCGTTGTCACGGATTCTGCAAAGCAGATTGTTGCCCTGCAGTCGCATGATTATTTCCAAAAGTCCGCCTTCCCCTTTGGGTGTAAGTCCGTGAAGTATCGCATTCTCAACATAAGGCTGCAAAAGCATTGCAGGTATTTCAAAGTAATCGGTGTCGATATCGTCCGAAATATCAATCTTCCATTCAAACTTATTATCGAAACGCATCGCTTCAAGTTCAATGTAAAGTGTGAGATATTCCAACTCTTCTTTTACAGTGATAACGGATTTTTCCGAGTTGTTCAGAATTACGCGCATCAGCCGGGCGAACTTGTTCAGGTATTTTCCGGCATCACCGGACTTGTTGGTGAGAATGAAATGCTGAATTGAATTCAGAGAGTTGAATACGAAATGCGGATTCATCTGCGCTCGCAGTGCTTTCAATTCATTTCCGGCAAGTGCAACACGAACTTCCGCTTCTTTGCGCTCGCGCTCTTTGATTCTGCGAATACGTGTGAATATCGCAACGGTTAGAATGATCATCGCTCCAACGGAAACCAACAACCAGAACCATGATTTCTTCCAGAAAGGAGTGGAGATTGTGAAGGCAAATTCAGCAGGCACATCATTCCACAAACCTTCGTTATTGCAGCTGATGACTTTGAAAGTGTAATTCCCGGGAGGAAGATTCGAATAGCGTGCAATGCGCTCTGAAGTAGGAGGAGAAAATTCTTTTTCAAATCCTTCCAGCATATAACGGTACCGAACTTTTACGGGATTCGTTAAGCATATGCCAACGTATTCAAAAGAGATGCTGTTCTCCGTATAATTCAGCACTGCATTCTTAGGCAATACAGTATCGTTGTAGAACAAATACGTTTTGCGGATGTTGGTTTTGGTGTAGTACGGATTATCCCGGTATTCAACAGGATTGTATCGCATTAAACCGTTTACGGTTCCGAACCACATTACACCATCGTTGTCTTCGTACATTCCGTTGGTGTTGCATTCCACTCCTGAAAAACCTTCTTCTTTTCCGAATGTATAAATCAGTTTTTTCCCCGAATTGTTGTATTCGTTAATGTCGAATTTATTGAGTCCCTGATTCGTTCCGATCCACAGAAAGTTTTTCTCGCGATCGATGGTCATTGAATACACGAGATCCGAATTCAAGCCATGTTGTTCACGAATGCTGTCGAGTTTATTTCCATCCCAAACGTAAACGCCATCAAGTGTGGCGAAGTATAATTTTCCTGCTTTATCTTCTTCAATGCGGAAATAGGAATCAGCAGTAATTCCCATGCTGCGGTTTACCTGCGTGAACGAGCCGTTTTCAAAACGATATAATCCTCCGAGATAGGTACCTACCCACAATCTGTTCTGGGAATCGCGAAACAACGACCAAACATCCGGACGTGTTCCTTGCCATTTGATGGAATAGGGAATGAATCGCTCTCCATCCATTTTTGAAATTCCTGTATTTCCTCCTGTCCAGATTGTTCCGTCTGCATCACGAAAAAGAACATTCACACTGTCATGATTGAGCCCGTCTTTTGTGTTATAAACCCTACTGACTTTGTTATCGCGAAACACAACCAATCCTTTTTCTGTACCGATGAAAACCGATCCGTCATCATTTGCCAATGCAGAGCTTGTTACATCGGATGGCATTCCGTCTTTTCGTGTATACGAATGAAAAATTGAGCCGTCATAACGAAAAACACCTCTTGAATCAGAACACATCCACAGATTATCGTTCTTGTCTTTGGTGATTCCGAAAATGAAATTGCCCATCAATCCATCGTGAACACCATAACTCTGAAATCCTTTTCCGCGAAAGCGCATCAGACCGGCATGCGTTCCCAGCCACACGTTGTTTTCAAAATCGTTGTACAGACTTCGCACCACTTGCGAGTTTGGATCGTTTGAGACTTTTATTGTTTGAAACGATTTGCCATCGAAACTGAACAATCCGTTTGACGCGCCGATCCAGAGCACACCGGAAATATCCGTGATCATTGCATTGATTACAGGATTGACAGTTGATTCCGGAGTAATGAACTGACGGAACAATCCGTTTTCGAGAATGAATAATCCGTCGTAACAACCGGCTACAATTCTTCCGTTGCGGTCTTTGTTGATCGCGCGAATATCGTTGTCGTAGAATTCGGGATATTTCTGTTTGACGAATTTCCCATTCGAAAAAAGGTAAACACCTTCACCTGTTCCGATCCAGAGGTTGTTAGTGTTCGGCTCTTGAAAAAAACAAAGCACTTCGAGATTGGGGAATTGAGAATCAATTACAATCTTCTCGAAACGTTCATTGTTGTATCGTGCCAATCCTTTACGCGTGCCGACGTATAGATTGTTTCTTTCATCACGCAAAAGACAATTGATGTAATCAGAAGGCAATCCTTCGGACGTAGTAAATGTTGTGAATACTTCATTTCGTAACAGTGCAAGGCCTTCGATGGTACCAACCCACATGCTGTGATCTTCACCACCGGCAATCGCATTTACATAGTGATTCGGAAGTCCGTTGAGCGGCGAGTAATTTTTGAAATCGAATCCGTCGTAACGACTTAATCCTCCGTAGCCACCAGACCATATATAACCTTTGTCATCCTGATAGATGGTGAATACCTGAACAAAGGGAAGTCCCTGTTCAACGGAATATTTGCGGAAGTGAAAAGATTGACCGAGTGCATTGTTGGTGAACGCACTCAACAGTATAACAAGGATTACAATATCAAACCGCAGCTGTTTGAACATGGAACTAAGTTAAGAGTTCGTTTTGAAGTGAAGCCCCCGACTTCATAAGTGGTCGATAGGCATAAAAATAACCGAGAGTCCGGTCAACATCCCCTTTGAACCCGGACCCTCGGCGGATCGCATGAATTTCCAATACGTTTCAAAACTACTTTCCCGATTACGGATTGAAAAACAACATCGTGCCGCAAAATATCGTGTCAAGTGCAATGTGATATGTGTTATTGTGTTGCTAATCAGTGTTTAAGGAATACTTCCGCTCCTTGCAAATAAGCATCAACAACGAATCGCCATAAATTACATGTCCAACGAACATTTCAGCGTTACTGGACATGTAAGTTAAGCCCGGGAAAAAGACGTAAATTGAAGTATCAAATTCAGCAAGTTATGAGAGAATTCGCTTGAGAAAATTAACGCAGGTCGAATTTCAGTTGAAGCCGGTTGTTCTGAAAAACGCCGCTTAACATATCCAATAAATTACGCGATCTTTTAACATGTCAGGACGCAGTTCAGATCAGTTGCACAAACTCATTCATTCTCTTTCAAAACAGGAGAAAAGGCATTTCAAAATATTTGCAGGACGGCATACGATCGGCGAGCAGAACAATTATGTGATGTTGTTTGATGCCATTGAAAAAGTAAAGGAGTACAACGAAGAAACTTTGCTGAAAAAATTCAAGGGAGAATCTTTCGTGAATAATTTCAGTATTACAAAAGGTCGACTGTACGAAGTGATACTGCGGAGTCTCGATGTATTTCATCACAACTCTTCCGTTGATGCGCAGTTGTGGAAAGAGTTGCATTTTGCAGAGATACTTTACAAGAAAGCCTTGTATGATCAATGCGCCAAGCGACTGAAAAGTGCGCGAAAACTTGCGGAGAAATATGAGAAGCATGCAGTGTTGGTGCAGATGCATTCGCTGGAGAAATCGTTGGCAGAAAAAGACAGTTATGCCGGAGTTTCCGAAGAAGATATTGCACGTATACTGACGGAAGACAGCGTAGTTGCTGATCACATCAGAACATACAATGATCTGTGGAATGTTAAGAGCCGGCTCTTCATGTTACTTAATACGAAAGGAAGAGCACGCGGATCAGAACAATTGGAAGAGTTTCGTGCATTGATCGACGCATCACTTCGCGATCGAAAGCCGGAGAATCTGACGGTATGGTCGCGTTTTATGTATCATCACAGTTACAGCGCCTATTACTTTGCAGTTTCTGACGCAGAGAATTGTTATGTACACCTTGCAGCAAACGTCGATAATATTGAATCGAATACTGCAATATTCAGCGACGAGCCGAATGTGTATTTCGGAGTTCTGACGAATCTGATTTATGTGTGCATGCAATTGGGTCGTCATAAGGAAGTGTTGTCCAATCTTACAAAGCTGCGTGCGTTGCCCGAAAAACTCGATACTTTGCGCAATGAAGATTTGGATGCGAAACTTTTCGCAAGTGCATACAGTATTGAGTTAACGCTATACAATTCATTGGGCAAGTTTGATCTGGCGATGAAGCTTGTTCCGAAAATCGCAGCGGGTCTTGAAAAGTATGCCGGAAGTATCAGTAAACTGCGTGAAGCACATTTCTGTTTAAGTTGTGCTGTTGCATGTTACGGAGAAGGAAAGTTGCAGCAGTCATTGCGTTGGACATCCCGCTTGCTCAACGACACAGCTATCGGTAAGAACGAGTGGATATTTGCAGTAGCGCAGGTATTCTCACTCATTCTTCATATTGAACTCGACAATCGTGATTTGCTTCCTTATGTAGCCCGTTCGGTGCAGCGTTATCTGAAAACACGAAACCGTTCCTTTCAGTTTGAGCACGACTTTCTGAAGTTCGCTGAGAAAATTTCAAGAGCCGGAGATACCGACGACATTCAGCCTTTATACGAAGAGCTCCACGGACAATTGCAGAAACTCGAAAAAGATCCATTTGAAAAATCAGCGTTTGAATATTTCGATTTTCCCGCGTGGGCGGAAGCGAAAGTAACGGAAACTGATTTCCGTAAAATTGTCGAGCGGAAAACCGGGAATACGGAGCTATTTAGTTGACGCGTCTTTCTCAAACGAATCCCACCCTTGCGCACTGATCGGATGCACAGTATTCGATTTTGAAATCAGATTGACACCTGAATTTTTATCAGAGAGATAACCGATTACGGTGAAATCCGGATTGCCTTTGATCTTTTCGAAATCATCAGCATTGATGGTGAAAAGCAATTCGTAATCTTCTCCGCCGTTTAACGCGCATGTTGTAGGATCAAGGTTGAATTCACGTGCGCGGTTATAAGTCATCGGATCGATTGGAATTTTTTCTTCATAGATCTGCGCGCCCAAACCGGATTGCGTGCAGATGTGCATGATTTCACTTGCAAGTCCGTCGGAAATATCAATCATTGATGTAGGCTGAAGCCCCAGCTCTTTGAACGCCTGCACAATATCAATTCGCGCTTCAGGTTTCAATTGCCGTTCAAGAATATAATCGTTGCCTTCGAGATCAGGTTGCGCTCCCGGGACTTCCTTGAACACTTCTTTCTCTCTTTGAAGCAATGTCAATCCCATAAACGCACCGCCTAAATCTCCTGTTACACAAACAAGATCTTTTTCCTTTGCAGTATTTCTATAGGTGAGTTTATCTTTTTCTCCTTCACCGATTATTGTTGCTGAAATCGTAAGGCCTGAAAGAGAAGATGTCGTATCGCCGCCAACGAGATCCACATTATATCTTTCGCACGCAATCAGAATTCCGGAATACAATTCTTCAACTGCATCAACCGGAAAACGACTCGACACTGCAAGTGAAATCAAAAGTTGTTTCGGAACAGCATTCATCGCACAGATGTCCGAAAAATTCGAAGTCGCCACTTTGTATCCGAGGTGTTTCAACGGAACATAAGATAGATCGAAGTGTACGCCTTCGGTCAGCATATCCGTAGAGGCAACAGTTACTTTGTTATCTGAATAAGAAATTACAGCAGCGTCGTCACCGATACCTTTTACTGTGGAATCATGCTTCAGTGTAATACTTTCTGTAAGGTGGCGGATCAGACCGAATTCACCCAGTTCTGAAATCGGAGTACGTGATTGATTCTCTAACATATCACAAAGGTAAAGTTTCGTTCAGTAAGAATAGCAGCAAATGAAAAAGAGCCGGCGTTAACCGACTCTTTCTGTCTATTTTGAAGACAATTACTCCTTTACCACACGGATAATTTCCTGCGTATTTCCTGAAGTGATGGTCATGAAATAAACGCCGGCGTCCCAGTTTTCGCTGTTGATCACGAGTTTGTTGCCATTGATATTTTCATTCTTCACTTGTTGTCCGAGAACGGAAACAACCTGAACATTGTATTGCCCTGTTTTATT
>Ga0172372_10009108_pt1 | contig 12950 bp, 14 predicted proteins | sample LakKiv5m_2_FD_114544 | JGI IMG/M metagenome (GOLD analysis project Ga0172372, IMG submission 114544) | Freshwater microbial communities from Kabuno Bay, South-Kivu, Congo - kab_092012_9.5m | ecosystem: Environmental > Aquatic > Freshwater > Lake | place: Democratic Republic of the Congo...
AGACGACGATCCTCATGCTCTGCGGCCTGCAGGGCTCGGGCAAGACGACCTCCTGCGCGAAGCTCGCCAAGAAGATCAAGGAGCAGGGCCGCGGCGTGATGCTGGTGGCGGCCGATCTCCAGCGGCCGGCGGCGATCGAGCAGCTGGAGGTGCTCGGCCGGCAGCTCGACGTGCCCGTGCACACGCCCGACGGGGTGAGCGATCCCGTCGCCGTCTGCAATGCCGGCGTGGCCCGCGCGAAGAAGGAGGGCATCTCCGTCGTCATCCTCGACACGGCCGGCCGGCTCGCCATCGACGAGGCCCTGATGCAGGAGCTCTCGCGGATCGACCGCACGGTCGGCCCGGACCAGGTCTATCTGGTCGTCGATGCGATGACCGGCCAAGACGCCGTGCGGAGCGCCAAGGCCTTCAACGAGGCGCTCGATCTCAACGGCGTGATCATGACGAAGCTCGACGGCGACGCCCGCGGCGGCGCCGCCCTCTCTGTGAAGCAGGTCACCGGCGTGCCGATCAAGTTCATCGGCACCGGCGAGCAGATCGACGCCCTCGAAGACTTCCACCCCGACCGCATGGCCGGCCGGATCCTCGGCATGGGCGACGTCGTCTCGCTCGTCGAGGAGGCGCAGCGGAAGTTCGACCAGGATGAGATGCAGAAGCAGGAGGAGCGGCTCAAGGCGGGCGAATTCACGCTCGACGACTTCAAGAAGATGCTCCTGCAGACCCGTCGCCTCGGCCCGCTCGGCAAGGTGCTCGGCATGATCCCGGGCATGGGTGGCATGCAGGAGATGCTCGCCGGCGCCGACCTCGAGAAAGACATGAATCGGCTCTTCGGTATCATCGATTCGATGACGCCCGACGAGCGGCGGAATCCCACGCGATCGATCGATCAATCGCGGCGGCGGCGGATCGCGGCGGGGGCGGGCGTGCAGCCCAACGAGGTGAGCGACCTCGTAAAGCAATTCGACGGCATGGCCGCGATGATGAAGGGCATGGCCGGCTTGGGCATGCGCGACCGCATGCGGGAGGTGCAGAAACTCCAGGCGGGCCTCGCCAACCCGGCCGCCCGCCTCGGCCGCCCCAAGGGCGACACCGGCAAACGGCTCACGGCCGACGAGCGCCGCAAGCTCAAGAAGCAGCGCGAGAAGGAACAGCGCCGCAAGAAGCGCGGCGCGCAGTAACGAAGCGCAGACCGCTTCGCGCGTAAACCGCTTGCTCCAAAGTAGACCGCTTGCTCCGCAAGCGGATCGGGATCCGCTTGCGGAGCAAGCGGTCTACGAGCAAGCGGTCTACTTTCGACGCCGGACGGAGGCGAGGGGGTCGGCGGAAGCTCGACGAGCATTTGGACCGAGTCCGCGAGGGCCACCGCGAGTCGACTTCTGCCGCCCGCGAGCCGATGCGACACCCAGACGGGCTGATTTGAGATCCGCTTGCGGAGCAAGCGGTCTACTTTGCGTTCCCACCCGCGAAATACCCGAAAAAAAGCCGCTCCAGCGGGTGGGCTTGGGTTTGGGGCCGCGTCGGGTACTCTAAAAGGCTCGATTTTCCCTCCCCGAGGAGTGCCTGAACGTGTCTGTGGCGATTCGTATGAAGCGGATGGGCCGGAAGAACCGTGCCTTTTACAGGATTTGTGCGACCGACAAGCGCAGCCCGCGCGACGGTCGTGAGATCGAAGTGCTCGGCACCTACGATCCTTTTGTGCCCGATACCGATGCCCGCTGCACACTCAACGGCACGCGGCTGCAGCACTGGCTCTCCGTCGGCGCGCAGCCCAGCCAGGCGGTCCGTGTCTTGATCAAGAAGTACGGCCCCAATGGCACCCATGTGAAGGAGATGGAACAGGCCCGCGCCAAGCTCGCGATGCCGCGGATCGTTCCCGATCCGGGCCCGCCGGCCTTCGTGCCGGAAGCGAAGCCGGAGCCGTCTGCCGAGGCGCCCGCCGAAGCACCGGCCGCCGAGGCCGTGGCAGAAGCGCCTGCGGAAGCGGTCGCCGAGTCGGCGCCCGAAGCTCCTTCCGAGGAAGCACCGGCCACCTGATGCCGCGAAACCTCGTCGCTGTTTTCTCGTCATGCGCATCGACATCCTCACCCTCTTTCCCGAGATGTTCACGAGCTTCCTCGAGGGAAGCCTCCTCGGGGCGGCGCGCGCTGAGGGGCTGCTCGACATCCGCGTGGTGAACATCCGCGATTTCGCCGAGGGCGTGCACCGCCAGGTCGACGACCGTCCATTCGGCGGCGGTCCCGGCATGCTGCTGATGGCAGGGCCCGTGGTCTCGTGCGTGGAAAGCGTGCAGGCTCAGGGAACCGCCGGCCACCTCGTGATGCTCACGCCCGGCGGTCGGCGGCTCGATCAATCAGTGGTCGAGGAACTCGCGAAGCAGGAACGCATCGTCCTCCTCTGCGGCCGCTACGAAGGCTTCGACGCCCGCGTGCGCGATCTGCTCCAGCCCGATGAGATTTCGATCGGCGACTACGTGCTCTCCGGCGGCGAGGTGGCGGCGATGGTGATCGTCGATGCCGTCGCGCGGCTCGTGCCCGGCGTGCTCGGCGACGAGGAGAGCGCCCGCCAGGACTCCTTCTCCGGGGCCGAACGGCTCGTGGAAGGCCCTCAATACACCCGGCCGCGTGAGTTTCGCGGCCTCAGCGTGCCCGACGTGCTGCTGTCGGGCGACCACGCGCGGATCGCACAGTGGCGGCACGAGCAGGCCGTGGTCGCGACCACGCGGCGTGCCCATCCCATCCATTCCCAAAGGAGCGCATCGTGAGCCAGAAAATCCTCTCCCATGTCGAAGCCTCGAGCCTAAAGCCCGAGGTGGCCAAGTTTGCGATCGGCGACACCGTCGACGTCCACACGCGGATTCTCGAAGGCGAGAAGGAGCGGGTGCAGATCTTCAACGGCGTGGTAATCGCCCGCAGCGGTTCGGGCAGCCGCGAGATGTTCACCGTGCGCCGGATCGTGGCCGGCGAAGGCGTGGAGCGCAAGTTCCCGCTGCACTCGCCGAAGATCGCCAAGATCGAGGTGAAGCGGTCGGGCGTGTCGCGGCGGGCCAAGCTCTATTACTTGCGTGACCGCGTCGGCAAGGCGGTGCGTCTCCGCGAGAAGCGCGAAGAGGTCGCGGCCGAAGCAGGCAGCGCCAAGAAGCCGGCCAAGAAGGCCGCGGCCAAGGCCTGAGCCCGACGGAGCCTGCCATGGAGCCGCGCGACCAGCTTGGCCGTCGCGGCGAAGACCTGGCGGCCCGGTATCTGCAAGGCATCGGCTACCGGATCATCGCCCGCCGCGAGCGGGTGCTCCGCGGCGACATCGATCTGATCGCGCTCGACGACCGCACGGTGGTGTTCGTCGAAGTGCGCACGCGCAGCGACACGAATCACGGCCATCCGGCCGAGACCGTCGGCTACCACAAGCAGCGGCGAATCGCGCAACTGGCCAATGCCTACATCCGCCGCAACCGGCTCGAAGACTGCCGGGTGCGGATCGACGTCGTCACCGTCACGCTCGCCGGCCCGGACGGCCGGCCCGCGGTCGAGCACTTCCAAAACGCATTCGAGAGCCCGTGGTAAGGATCGGGAAAAAAGGTGTCAGGACTCTTTTCCGAGGCACTGGTTTCCGGCATGGCTCCCGCTTGATCGGAAAAGAGTCCTGACACCTTTTCTGTCGCTATCACGCCAGTTCTTCGGGTTCGGTGAAGGTGCGCATCAGGCCGGTCGGGAGCCGGCGGGCGAGGCGGTCGAGCCGCGAGCGGATTTTCTCGCGCGGAGCCTTGCCTTCGACCTGCCGAATGAGGATGCCCGACACCTGTTCGGGACGCCGGCGGGCGACGGTGGCGTAGACCTCCGGGTCGCGCTCGCCCGAATCGCCGACGAGAAGGAATCGCCGGGATGGGAATTCATCCATGATCTGCTCGATCGCGCGCCGCTTCGAACGCTTGCGCGATGGCAGCCGGCCAAGCGGCGTCGAATCCTTGAGCCGGAAGAGCTTGAGGTGCATCGAGCCGGCGGGCAGTCCGGCGGCTTCGAGGAAGCCGCCGAGGCAGCGGGCGAGTTGCCACGGGCTCGCGGAGACGTAGTGAAAGGCCGTCTGCGGCTCCTCCTGCCAGCGGCGATAGATGCCGACGATGCCGGGAACGGCCCGGAATTCCCGCACGAACGTGTTGGCGAGCAGCTCGCGCCGATTGGCCACGTTGGTCACCTTCACCGTGTCGTCGATGTCGGAGATGACCGAGAGCCCTTCGTCGCCGATCAACTGAATGCGGCCGCCGGCCGTTGAAGCGGCGGCCTTCGCGTCGACGCCCGATTGCTCGTCGTCGTCGGTGAATCCCGAATATGGAATCCACGGGCAGCTGGATTCGCCCGGCGTGCCGATCCCGTCGAGGTCGAACGTGCCGCGAAAGTGACCGGTTCGATCGGTCTGCCCGACGTCGATGACCCGGTTGCCGATCGTGATCCGCACCGGCTGTCCGGCCACCCGCTGAAAGAGGAAGGCGTCGGCGCGGCGTTGGAAGACGTCCGACTCGAATTGGGTTTCGTCGAGGTCGAGAATCCGCTTGAGCACCGCCATCGCCATCACCCGCCGACGGCTCCGCAGCGGCAACGGCCTGGTGACCATGCCTGCGACGTTTGCGCGCCACCGCCCGTCTCCCGGGAGCTGGCGAGCGTAGGTGGGGAAGAAGACGAGCATGCGGCTCTGGCGTGATCGGAAGGCGGCGGAGCGGTTCACCTTCGCTGCGGGACGGCGGTGCTTGCAAGCGGGCAGTCCGGCATTCTACAACTTGCCCGAGTCATTTCCCGGATTCCAAGGAGCTTCGAGAAGAGCATGGGTGTCAAGAAAACCGGCAAGGGGCGGCGAAAACTCGGCCAGAAGAAGCGCCGCATGCGGGCCCGCATTCGTCATCGCAAGGGCTGATCCGCACGACCCTCACAGTTTCCCAACGGGCCGCCGGGATGCACCCCGCGCGGCCCGATTTTTTCTTGCTGCGCGCATCCCGTGGGGTAGGGTTGCGAGTCCCGGGAAGTGCCCGGGCGCGGCATGGCCGGGCATACACGTCCGGCAGCAATCAGGGAGGCTGGTTCGATGCGTGCAACGGAATGGAGCAGGCTGGCGATCGTGGCCGCGGCCGTGGTGGTGGCTGCGGGATCCACTGGCTGCAAATCGCTGAATGAGCGATACATCGCCCTCGAGGTCTGGAAGTATGAAAAGTGCTTCGGCCACCTCCCCCCGGGCTTCGTGCCACCGGGCGCGGCAGTCGCGCCGGCGGCTCCCGCGATGCGGCCCTGCGGCCAGCCTTCCAACTGCTGCGAGTCGACGCCTTGCCAGACCGCCTCCTTTGCACCGGGCGAGCACGGCGCCGGCTGCAACGACTGCCAGGGCGGAGTCGTCGAGGGCGGCGCTTCGATGGGCGCGGGCATGCCGGTCGGCGGCACCGTCGTGCCGAGCCTGCCGGCCGGTCCGGGCGGCGCTCCGGGCCCGATGCCGAGCGGCTCGCCGGTGACGACGAGCAAGCCGGTCGTGATCTCCGACGAAGTGGTTCTGCCGTAGGGTAGACCGCTTGGAACGTAGACCGCTTGGAACGTAGACCGCTTGCTCCGCAAGCGGATCTCAAAGTCTCCCTCTCGGTGTCGCACGGGTCCAGAGACAGCAAAAGTCGCGTCGCGGTGTCCCTCGAAGACTCGGGCCAAAAGCTCCGCGAGCTTCAGCCGATTCCTTCGCCTACGTCCAACTTGGCTCAAGCAGGGCAGGGGAGATCCGCTTGCGGAGCAAGCGGTCTACTTTGGCAAGCGGTCTACTGCAGCGTCTCGGCCTGGGCCGGGAAGCGGCGGGCTTCGACGTCGCTCCGCCAGCGGGCGAGACCGTCGGCGATCGACGCCTTGGCGTCGGCATAGGGCCGCACGAACTTCGGCACGCGGTCGAGCGAAAGGCCGATCAGGTCGTGAAGCACGAGCACCTGCCCGTCGCAGTCGGGGCCGGCGCCGATCCCGATCGTGGGCACTTGGATCATCTCGGTGATCGCTCGAGCCACGCCGCGCGGGATGCATTCGAGCACGACTGCAAAGGCCCCCGCGTCGGCCGCGGCCTTGGCGTCGGCCAGGAGGGGATCGGCGTCGCGCTGCACGCGGTAGCCGCCGAGCTGATGCACCGCCTGGGGCCTGAGGCCCACGTGGCCCATCACGGGAATTCCAGCCCCGGCGATGCCGGCGATCACTTCGGCCTGACCGGCCGTGCCTTCGAGCTTCACTGCCTGGCAGCCGGTCTCTTTCAGGATCCGCGCGCAGGCCTCAACAGCCGTGCGCACACCGAGGTGCTGCAGCGGAAACGGCAGGTCCACCACGACGAGCGCCCGCTCCGCGGCCCGCGCGACGATCTCCCCATGGTAGATCATCTGCTCGAGCGTGGCGGGAATCGTCGAGGAGCGGCCCGCGACCACCATTGCGACGCTGTCGCCCACGAGCACGCAATCGACGCCGGAGGCATCGGCCAGCCGGCCAGTCGGCCAGTCGTAGGCCGTAACCATGGTGAGCGGCCGGCGGTCGCGCTTGGCGGCCACGAGATCGAGCGTCGTGACGCGGCGGGGAGTTGCTGACATGGTGAAGGCTGTCGCCTACTTCAGCCCCTTGAAGAAGTCGCCGAGCTTCTCGTCTTCGGGCGGATTTCCCCCGGCGTCGGCATCGGCATCGCCGGCTGGCCACTGCGGCGCATCGGCGGATTCCTCCGCGGCGGGCGGCTCGGCGGCAAGAAAATCGAAACTCTTTGATTTTTTTTTCGGCTGCTCTTCTGCCGGTTCCGCGGCAACCGGCTCCTCCGAGGCTGGCTCCTCAAACATGGTCTCTTCGGCTGTGGCGGTTTCGCTGACCGCCGGCGGGCTGGCCGTCTCCGCACGGTGCTCCACGCGAAGTGGTTCCGAGTCTCCGCCGTGCTTCACTCCGACCGTTTCGTCAGCATTTTTTGGCAGCTCACGACCTGCGGCAGCCTTGATGCCCGCCGGCATCTCGTATTCGACTCGAAACGCAAGACCGCCGACGCGCACGACGGAGCCGGACTGGATCGGCGTCTTTTCGCTCGCGGCCACCTGTTCGTTGTCGAGAAACGTGCCGTTGGTCGAGCCGAGGTCGCGGAGATAGACGATTCCGTCTTGATCGAAGAATTCGCAGTGCTTGCGGCTGACCCGATCCTGCTGAATCCTGAACTTCACCTCTTCGCTACGACCGACGACGATCGGGAGTTTGACGGTGAACGTGCCCTTCTTCGACTCAGGCGCGACGACGACGAAGCGAGCATTCATACGCGGCGATTTCCTCGGCCAATGGCTTCGATTCTAGCTACGGACCGGGCGCCGCCAATTCGTCCTGTCCAGATTCCCCAGAAATCCGGTCTTGCCCAGAGGGTGATCTTGCGGCGGCCCAGAGCGCCCCTATAATCGCGGGGTTCCCGGTCGCAGCCAAATTGCGATCGCTTGGATCGCGGGTGTAGCTCAGTTGGTAGAGCACCACGTTGCCAACGTGGTTGTCGTGGGTTCGAATCCCATCACCCGCTTCATTTCCCTTTTTGCGTCCGCCCCGTGACGACCCCGCGTGTGCCGCGACGGGCGACGTCTCTCCCCGACCCTCCTTTGGCCCCTTTTGGGAATTCTCCATGTCTGATTCCGCCACCGCTCTCGCCCCCTCCGATACCGAACAGGCCGCCCGCCAGCCGCTCAAGCTCGACGTCACGGTCGAGAAGGCTTCGACCTGCCAGCGGCGGGTGAAGGTGTCGATCCCGCGCGAAGATATCGACCGCCACCTCAAGGAAGCCGTCGCCGAGCTGATGCCCAGCGCCCTGCTGCCGGGCTTTCGTCCGGGCCGGGCGCCACGGTCGCTCGTGAGCAGTCGCTTCAAGACCGAACTCCGCGACCAGATCCGTTCCAAGCTGCTCACCGAGGCAATGGCCCAGGTCACCGAGCAGGAGAAGCTCTCGCCGATCAGCGAGCCCGATCTCGACGTGGGCGCCGTCGTCCTGCCCGACGATGGGCCGATGACGTTCGAGTTTGCAATCGAGGTGCGTCCGGAATTCGAGATGCCCAAGTGGAAGGGGCTCGCGATCAAGCGGCCCTCCCGCGAGATCTCCGCCACCGATGTCGAAGAGGCCCTCGGCAACATTCTCCGCGAGCGCAGCCGGCTGGTGCCGCACGACGGCGCCCCGGCCGTGGGCGACCTGATCGTCGCCAGCCTGCGGTTTCTCGACGGCGACCAGCTTCTCTCCGAGGCCAATGAACTCGAGATCGTGGTGCGGCCGAAGCTCTCTTTCGCCGACGCCGAACTGCCTGGCTTCGACGCCCTCGTGAAAAAGGCCAAGGCGGGCGACACGGTCACCGCCAAGGTGAAGGTTTCCCCCGAGGCGGCCGTCGAGTCGCTCCGCAGCAAGGATGTGACGCTGGAGCTCAAGGTGCTCGAGGTGAAGAAGCTCGAACTGCCCGAGCTTTCCCCATCGCTCCTCGAGGAGCTCGGCGGATTCGAATCGGCCGATGCCCTGCGCGACGCCGTCCGCAAGCAGCTCGAAAACCAGCTCGAATGGCACCGCCGCCGCCAGGTGCGGCAGCAGGTGGCCAGCGCCCTGACTGCATCCGCCGATTGGGACCTGCCCCCCGACCTGCTCCGCCGCCAGAGCCAGCGCGAGCTCGAACGGGCGATCCTGGAGCTGCGACGCAGCGGCTTCGACGACGACTCGATCCGCCGCCATGTCAACGAACTGCGGCAGTCGGTGATGGCGAGCACAGCGCGGGCCCTCAAGGAGCACTTCATCCTCGAGCGGATCGCCGAAGATGAGTCGATCGCCGACGCGGCAGCCGACTACGACGAGGAGATTCGCGCGATCGCCGCCCAGTCGGGCGAATCGCCCCGCCGCGTGCGGGCGAGCCTGGAGAAGCGCGGCCTGATGGACGTGCTCCGAAATCAGATCATCGAGCGAAAGACGCTCGATCTCGTGACGGAGAATGCGAAGTTCACCGACACGCCCTTCGAGTTTCCCCGTCCCGACACCGACGCCGTCGATCATGCCGTCTGCGGCGTGGTCGTGGGCGAGGAGGAGATTCCGACCGCCAAGCACGCCGAGGCGGCCCCCGCCCCGGGCAAGCGGGCCTGAGGAAAACCACACCACCCATGCACGACCGCACCCGCAACCCTATGACGATGCCCGCCACGAAAAACTCGAGCGCGAGCCGCGACTACCAGCGGCAGCGGCAGATGACGCTCGGCGATCTCCTGCTCGAGAATCGCATCATCCTGCTGCAGGGCGAGATCTACGACGGCAATGCCAACGAGCTCGTCATGAAGCTGCTCTACCTGCAAAGCGAGAATCGTCGCAAAGACATCCACTTTTACATCAACTCGCCCGGCGGCAGCGTGACGGCCACGATGGCCATCTACGACACGATGCAGATCCTGTCCTGCCCGGTAGCCACCTACTGCGTGGGACTGGCGGCGAGCGGCGGTGCCGTGCTGCTCGCCGGCGGCGCGAAGGGGAAGCGGTTTGTCTTGCCCCACGCCAAGGTGATGATCCACCAGCCCTATGGCCAGGTCGGCGGCCAGGTGAGCGACATCGAGATTCAGGCCGACGAAATCATCAAGACCCGCCAGGTGCTCAACGAAATTCTCGCCCACCACACCGGGCAGCCGCTGGAGCGGATCGCGAAAGACACCGATCGCGATCGCTACCTCACTGCGACGGAGGCCAAGGAATACGGCCTCGTCGACGAGATCCTGAGCAAGCCGCCGGCGGCCGAAGACGACAAGGAGAAAGACTGATCCATGCCGCTGATCCCTTACGTCATCGAAAAGAGCGGCCGCGAAGAGCGGGCGATGGACATCTACAGCCGCCTGCTCAAGGACCGGATCGTGTTCCTGGGCACGCAGGTGAACGACGAGGTGGCCAACGCCATCGTCGCCCAGATGCTATTCCTACAGTCGGATGACCCGAAGTCCGACATCCACCTCTACATCAATTCGCCCGGCGGCAGCGTCACGGCCGGTCTGGCGATCTACGATACGATGCAATTCGTGACCTGCGACGTGGCCACCTACTGCATCGGCCAAGCGGCCTCGATGGGCGCCGTCTTGCTCACGGCGGGCGCCAAGGGCAAGCGTCGCGCGCTGCCCAACGCCCGGATCATGATCCACCAGCCGCTCGCCGGCATGGAGGGCACGGCGGAGGAGATCATGATCCACGCCAAGGAATTCAAAAACGTCAAGCACAAGCTCAATAACATCCTGCTCAAGCACACCGGGCATCCGCTCGAGAAGATCGAGCAAGACACCGATCGCGACCGGTTCATGTCGGCAGAGGAGGCCCGTGACTACCGGCTGATCGACGAGGTGATCGAGCACATGCCGGCCGGGCGGGCCGACGTGAAGAGCATCTGAGGACCGCGGCACACCGTCAGGAACAGATCGTCTGGAACAGATCGATTTGAGATAGATCGATTCGACCGTCTGAGGCGCAGGAGGCGCATCATGACCCGCATTGCGAATGGATTCGCAGGCAACGCCGACGCTGCCGTGCTCCGCATGGCGGCATTCGCTGCCGTGCTGGCTTTTTTGGGCATCGCAGGCGGTTGCAAGACCGACATCAGCCAGCAGCTACTCGAGCGCGAACTGCGGATGCAGGAGGATCAGATCTATCTCCTGCAGGACGAACTCCAGGACAAATGTTTCCGGCTCGACCGCATCGCGAGCGAGAATACGAGCCTCAAGAAGCAGCTCGGCATCGTCGATCCCGACGCCTCGCTGCCGCGCAACATCAGCCTGCCGCCCGGCGTGGCGGCGCCGGCCCAAGCCCCGCAGATGGCACCGCCGGCCCTCACGCTGCCCGAGCCCGTCGGCGTGCCGCCGGTGGGATCGAGCTCGGCTCCGAGCGTGAGTGATGGCCCGCGATTCGCGCCCCCCGCCTCGGCAGCCCCGCCGGCCTCTATGGCGCCCCCGGCGCTCGACGGCGTGCCGCCGCTGCCCGCTCTCCCCGGCGACCGCGGCGCCGCCGATCCCTCCGTCCGGCGGCTCTCCCACGAGGAGAGCCTCGCCGTGGAGGGGCAGATCTCGCACATCGTGGTCAATCCATCGAAGACCGAATGCTTCGACGGCAATGGTGACGGCGCGAGCGACGGCCTGGCGATCGTGTTCGAGCCCCGCGATGCCGATGAACGGCTCGTGACGGCCGCCGGCGATGTCACGATCAAGGCCTTCGACCCCGCCGCGGCCGACACCGCCGGCGGCGAAGGCGCCTGCATCGCCACCTGGGAGATCGCCGCAGCCGACGCGCTCGCCCACTTCCGCCGTACCTCGCGGGCCCGCGGCCTCCACTTCACGCTCCCCTGGCAGGGCTCGCCCCCCGCCGCCGACCACGTGCGGATTCTCGTGCGGCTGACGACGTTCGACGGAAAATCATTCGAGACCGACGCCACCGTGCGCGCCCGGTAAGTAGACCGCTTTGTCCCGAAGCGGATCAGATTCGCTTGCGGAGCAAGCGGTCTACTACGATGGAAATCTACCCAAGCCACTTCGCAACGTCAGTGCGGTAGGCAGCGATCGCCGGCAGGAGTGCGGCGACGATCGCGAGCACCACGAGAAACGGCACCAGCAGCGCCTCAGCGAGCGGAGCCGCGGAAAAGACGGTCGCCGAGACACCGGCGTTCGTCGTGATCCAGGGGCCGATGGCGCCGACGACGAGGTGGCCGAGCACCCAGCCGGCGAGCCCGCCACCGACGGCGAGCAGCACGGCTTCGATGAGCACCGTGGCCAAGACATGCGAGCGACGGGCGCCGAGGGCCCGCATGATGGCGACGTCGCGGCTGCGCTCGAGCGACGAGCCCACCATGCTCACGAGGATGCCGATCGCCGAGACGAGCACCACCAGCGCTGTCACGAGCAGGAGCAGCAGTTCGAGCGGCCGCACGAAAAGGTCGAGGAGTTGGCGGATCTCGCCGACCGGCAGCGCCGCCTGGGCCTCGCGGCCCTCGTTGATCGCGGTGCGGAGCCCCATGGCGGTGAGCTCCGCCGGCAGCCCCGGGAGCGACGCCGTCTCCAGCAGGATCGCCGTCACCTCGCGCTGGGAGAAGGGGAGCGGCGTATGGCCCGAAGGATGCTTCACGGCGTCGGGCTGCGGTGGCGGCGTCTCTCCTTCCGGCAGCGGCTTCGCGTGGCCGTCCTGTAGATAGAAGCCCTCCATGTTGACGAAGACGCCACGGTCGATGGGCGTGTCGGTGCGAGCGAGAATGCCGCGCACGAGGAATGGATCGTGCACGGCGCCGTCGTCGGCGCCGTGGGTGGGGGCGAATTCGTCGCCCACGCGAAGCCCGAGATTGGCCGCCACGGCCGCGCCGATCACGCCGCCAAAGAAGTCGTCGTCGCGGAAGTTGGCCCCCGACGCGAATTCAAACGGCCTGCCGTCGCCCCGCGTGAGCCGGTCGAAGAAGACGGCGCTGGTGCCCACGACGCGGTGGCTGCGAAAGTAGTCGCCCATGCAGATCGGCACGGCCGTCTTCGTGCTCGCGGCATAGGTGCCATCGACACCGTCGGGCCGCTCGGCCGCGGGGAGAAACTCCTGGAAATACGCCCAGGAGATGTTTTCGATCGGCCTGCTGATGAAGTAGACGCTGTTGAGCACGAGCTGCAGCGGGCTCCCCTTCGCGCCCACGATCATGTTGTAGCCGAGGCCCGAGCCCGACTCGAACGCCTTGTTGACGAGGCTGCCCGTCACGAGCGTGGCCACCACGAGCGCCACGCCGAGCGCGAGCGACAGCGCCGTGAGGCCGCTCGTGAAGAGCCGCTGCCGGATGTTGCGCCAGGCGATGCCGAGCAGCGTCATGCGCGGCCTCCTTCGCGAACGGCGCCGGCGGATCCCGGCTCCGCATGACGCGAGGCACGGTTGAAGCTTTCGAGCCGCACACGGCGTGGAAACTGCCCCGCCACCTCGGGCGCGTGCGTGACGACCAA
>Ga0172372_10009109_pt1 | contig 12947 bp, 15 predicted proteins | sample LakKiv5m_2_FD_114544 | JGI IMG/M metagenome (GOLD analysis project Ga0172372, IMG submission 114544) | Freshwater microbial communities from Kabuno Bay, South-Kivu, Congo - kab_092012_9.5m | ecosystem: Environmental > Aquatic > Freshwater > Lake | place: Democratic Republic of the Congo...
AGGCCGACGTGCCCGTCCTGCAGCTGTCGATCCTGCGTTCCTACGACGTCGACGCGCACCTCGCTGCCGGTCGGGCGTTGGTGCCCCTGCGCGACGAGGACGTGTTGATCCTGGGAAGCGGCTTCTCGTTCCACAACCTGTCGTTGTTCGGTCCCGCCGGACAGGAGCCGTCGCGACAGTTCGACGAGTGGTTGGCCGACACGATGTTGCGATCCGATCCGGCGCAGCGCTCTGCGCGTCTGCGTGACTGGGAGTCGGCGCCCAGCGCTCGGATCGCCCATGCCGCCGAGGATCACCTCGTGCCGTTGTTCGTCGCCGTCGGGGCGGCGGAGGGCGAGCAGGCCGTGCGGGTGTACCACGAGGACGACTTCTGGGGTGGGTGGTTGTCGGCGTCGAGCTACCGGGTGGGCTCGCTGCCCGACCGCGTCGCCGTCTGACGCGCGGCGTTCCGACATTTCGCCGACCGGCTCGCGGCTCAGGCCGGGTCGGCGCCCTTCTGCCACGGCCAGCGACCGCTCACCTCGAGTTCGAGCGTGAACGACAGGAACGAACGGATGGCCACGATGGCGGCCAGCACACCGACCTCACTGAACGTCGGATTGGTGGCCACCGTCCTGATGATGTCGCCGGCCACCAGGAACTCGAGTCCCAGCAGGATCGCCCGACCGGTGTCGGCCCGAAGTCGTCGGTAGGGAACGAGGCCGCGAGCGCCGTCGGCGAACCCCTTGAGATAGCGGCCCAGTGCCAGCACCAGCCCGATGACCATGACGGCGACGCCGAGCACATCGATCGTCTCGCCGACCCGTTCCACCCATGTCTGCCATTCCATGACCCCATGGTGGTACCCGCCCGTCGATCACCCGGGGATGGCGCATCGACGCGGGCAGACTGACCGGGTGGAGCGCGACGACGACACGACGGCCATCGAAGTGACCGTGACCTGTGCCTCGGCCGACGAGGCGGCGGTGATCGCACAGTCCGTCGTCGACGCCGGACTGGCGGCCTGCGCCAAGTCGTGGCCGGTGGCCAGCACGTTCCGATGGAACGGCGCCGTCGAGTCCGCCGACGAACATCTGCTGGTGCTCACCACCGTCGTGGGTCGGTTCGACGAGGTGTGCGAGCGCGTCGGTGCACTCCATTCCTATGAGCTGCCGGCCATCACCGCGGTGCCGGTGCACGCATTCGGCCCCGGTGTGGCCGAGTGGATCGTGGAGTCGACCGGATGATGAAGCTCAAGAAGCCAATGCGACTCTCCATCCTCGACTGGCGCACCAGCGCCGTTCGCGAAGTGGCCTGTCACCCTCGCGCGAGCTCGAGCCGTGGAATGAGCGTGATCAGCCGCCGGCCTCGCGGATGCGACTGATCACCCACATCGTGTCGACGTCGGTGGAGATCATGTGAGCGCGCAACCGCGTGATCGACTCGATGCGCTCGGTCTCGTCGGTGCCGATGGTGCGGTGGTGATGATCGAGTGCCGAGGGTGCGTAGAGCACGGCGGCGATCGGCCGGGCGGCCCGGATGCGATCGAAGGCCTCGATGGGATCGATGCCATCGGCCAGCAGGATCCGGTAGGCCAGCGACGGTGCGCGATTCACGCCCATGTGGCAGTGCACCACCACTCGGCCACCGGCGTTGCGGGCCCGCTCGGCCGCGGCCAGTCCGGCCTCCCACCAGGTGTCGCTCTGGGCGCCGCCGTCATCGTGTGTGCCGAGCCACGTGTACGTGATCTCGGGGGCGTAACGGTTGACGAAATCGATGTCCTGCCACTCACCTCGCACATCGACGATGTGGGTGATGCCGGCCTCCTGCCAGATGCGCAACTGGTCGAGGGCGACGTCGGTACCGACCTCGGTGGCCAGATCGCCGCTGACGGCCAGCCACGGCTCGACGAAGCACAGGGTGCGCCAGATGTCGTGGGGTCGGACGGGTTCGTTGGGATCGGTGGGTTCGGTGGGTTCGGGTTGTGTGGTCATGTTCATCATGTGTGAGTAACGCATCGGAGAGTCGATTCCGTGCTCTCACCTTCTTCTCACCTGGTCGCCCCAGACTGATTGCCATGAGCGACTCCTCTGACACCCCCGAGACCCCCGAGACCCCCGAGACCCCTGAGACTCCTGAGACCGAGCCGACACCGGCAGTGGCGTCGACCCCCTTCGAGTCGACGGCGACGCCGGCCGAATCGGCGAGCGCCGAAGGTGGCTCGTCACGCTCGGGCATCTGGAAGTACCTCGTCGTCGGCGCCATCGGTGTCGTCGTCGGCGCACTGTTGGCCGGTGCCATCGCCTGGGGCTTCGGCGACGACGGGAACGACCGGGGTGGCGACCGTCGTTCGCAGGGCCAGTACCAAGACGGCGGCAAGAAGGACGGCGGGAAGATGGACCGCGGGAAGATGGACCGCGGCGGCATGGATGGCGGTCGTGGCGGTCGCGGCGGTCGCGGCCAGATGCCCGGTGGTCAGATGCCCGGTGGCCAGGCTCCCGGCGGTCAGACGCCGACGCCGGCTCCCTCTCCGACTCCTGCGCCGACTCCCACGCCGACTCCCACGCCGCAGAACCAGGGCTGAGGTCGGCGACACTCAGATCGTCGTCGGCGGTGCCGTCGGTGGCAGGGCCGTCGGCGTCGACGGCCCGCTCGCTCCTGCGCGAAGGCGAGTTCGTTCTCGATCTCGGTGCGACGAGCGGCCAATTCGGCGAACCGTCGTTGCTCACGGGCCGCAGCCTCGCCTTCGGCGCGGCCGAGCGCGACGGTAACGCGGAAGCGGGCCGCCCCCTTCCGCCGGGGACGGCCCGCACCGGCTCCCGCCGGCCGCCAGTACAACGCACCGGACCTCGCGCGCTGTGCGCCGCGTCGGTCCGGAAGTTCATGCCGCCGTGATCATCTCCGCCAAGAGCCTCTTGGCCGCCGACAGGCGACGATTGGCATAGGTGCGACTGAGACCGACGTGCTCGGCCGCTTCGGTGACCGTCCATCCCTCGACCGCCACGAGGTAGAGGACGAGGGCGATCTTGGGATCGAGCATGCGCAGCGCATTGCGCAGCTCGTCGGCCTGGACGAGTCGGAACTCGAACTCGTCGACGTCGCCGATGCGCTCGCTGTCGGGATCGAGGGCGTCGAGTCCGCACACCTGTCGGGCGCTGTGGACCTCGCCGGTGACCGGATCACGCTGCTGTCGGGCGCCCTCGCCACGCTGGATGCGCTCGGTGCGACGGTGATCCGCGGCCCGCGAGGAGAGCGCCACATTGGCGAAGGTCTCCGGGGTGTAGGTGGCCATCACCATGTACGGGGCGGTGAAGAACTGCATGGCCACTCGCTGCCGCACGTCATCGGCGTGCTGACCGGCCACCACATTGGACCGGCGACGGAGCACGGCATCGACGGTGCTCCAGAAGGCCATGACGACCGGATCCTGGGTGGGATCGGTGACGACCCCCGCCGGGAGGCGGGTGTCAGGGGTGGGGGTGGATCGGGGGGCTCGTTCCATTCGGGCGGCTCCTGATGGGGGAAGGGGACACCAGAAGACTGACAACCGCCTGTGACACCACGCTGAACAGGGGAAATGCGCTCTCGGGATTGCGTGATGGGGATTGCGCACGAGCCGCCGATGTGACCAGATGAGCCGGTGGAACACGGGCACGAACACGGGCACGAACACGTCGAGGCGTTGAGCGCCGTCACCCTGACGGTGGCCGACATGGCCGCAGCGGTGGCCTTCTACGGCGTGCTGGGTGCGCCCATCGCCTACGGCGGGTCCGACTCGGCCTTCACCACGATGACGTTCCCCGACGGATCGTTCCTCAACCTGCAGTTCGACCCGGTCTGGTCACCCGGCCGACCGTGGGGACGGTTCATCGTGTGGGTCGACGATGTCGATGCCGTACACGACGCCTTCGTGGCCGCGGGGTACAGACCGGCGATGGCGCCGTCCGACGCGCCGTGGGGCGAGCGGTACTTCCACATCGTCGATCCCTCGGGACACGAACTGAGCGTCGCCCGCCGTCTCGACGCCTGAGGGTGGACGAACTCAGCCGGTGAACGCGGGTGCGACCGGCTCCGGCCGCGGTGGGAGTTCGGTGCGCAGATCGTTGATCGAGATGATGGCTCCGGTGAGGGGATCGACCGTCGCAGTGCGGTAGGTACCCGTGGCGGGGTCCTCCACCAGCGCGTAGATGATCGATTGGGAGCGCAACTGATCGAACATCCCGTTCGAAGTCGGATAGGTCGACCCGGTGGGCGTGACCTCACCGGTGGCGAGGTCGACTGCGCCCCAGTAGGCCGCATCGATCGACGAGGGCGCCACGCTCGACGGAGCGATGAGGAACGCGAGTGTCCGACCGCCCTCGCTGCCGATGGACAGACCGGCGAGGAAGTTGCCCGGCAACTTGGAGGGCCCGACGAGCGTCATGTCACCGGTCGTCGGGTCGACGGTGAACAGACACGCCGACCAGTCGTAGATGCCGTCGGCGACCGTGACCGCTGGGGAGGCGCCAGATGTCGAGCCGGGCACGGGCGAGGGCGCAGGGCTGCAGTCGGTGACATCGACCCACAGGTTGTTGATGGTCACGTGGATCACACCGGCGCTGTCGACGGCGACGCCACGGAAGACTCCGAGCAGGTCGAGACTGAATTCGTAGTTGAGAGTGGCGGGCCCTATCTCGATGCTCGTCGCCGTTCCGTCGGCAGCGAACGTCACGAGGCGGGCCAGCGGCGGGCCGCAGAAACTCGACGCGCAGGTCACGCCCACGGGTTCGGGTGGAGCAATCGCCTTGATGCCGTAGACGGTCCCGTCAGGAGCCACGGCGAGATCGGTGACGCAGGCATCTGCCGTCGGAGTGGAGGGCAGATCGACCGTCAGCCCTGTCACCCAGTCGATGCGGAGGAGTTCACAGGTCTCCTGGCTGTCGGGGGTCGCCAGCGTGTAGCCGATCACCGGTTGCTCGGCATCGGGTCCCTCGGTCACGGCCACGATGGGGGCGATCCGAGTGAGATCGAGGGCATCGGCCCGAGTGGCTCGGTGCACCCCGTCGACCACGGACAATATGACGATCAGCATGGCTGCGACGGACACCGCGGCCACCCGGGACTTCTCGAACGTGTGCATCTCGTGACTCCCTCAGGGTGCGAGGAACCAATCCTAGGCGGACGATCTGACGACGATCTGACAGAGTGGCGACCATGGCCACCACGCCCGCACAACTGTCCATCCAGGTCCGCACCTTCTTCCAGGACGATCCCGGCGACTGGGAGTTCCTCCTCGAGCACTGTGAGGCGGCTGACGAGGCGGGCATCGACCGCATCGTCGTCTCCGATCACGTCGCCTACGGCGAGGACCTCGAGGCGTACTCCGATCCGAAGAAGGGCGGCTCGGCCGGTGGCAAGCAACCGACCGATGCCGACGGGAACTGGCTCGAGCCACTCATCTTCCTCACCGCCGTGGGCGCCCGCACAGCCCGCGTGCGACTCGGTACTGCCATCCTCATCGCCGCGCTGCGCCGACCGGTGGTGCTGGCCAAAACCCTGGCCACCATGGACGTGCTCACCAACGGTCGCATCGATCTCGGCATCGGTGTCGGCTGGCAGAAGGAGGAGTACGACGCCGCCGGACTCGACTTCGACGCGCGTGGTCGACTGCTCGATCACACCATCGAGGTGTGTCGCGAACTGTGGACGCAGCGTGTGGCCGACTACGACTCGCCCGAGTTGCGCTTCGAACGGATCCACCAGATGCCCAAGCCGCGCCAGGCGGGCGGCATCCCCATCTGGGTGAGCGGAACGATCAATGCCCGCGTCGTTCGACGCATCGCCGACTACGGCTCGGGATGGATCCCGTGGGGACCCGATGGCGCCGATCTCGTGACCGCCATTCCCCGTCTGCGCCAGCGGGTGGCCGATGCCGGCGGTGATCCCGGCTTCCAGGTGCAGGGTCATGCGCCGGCCGTTCGCAATGCCGACGGTTCGATCGACGTGCCCGCCACCATGGATGCCGCCGCGCCGCTCATCGAGGCCGGTGTCACCGATCTGCGCATGCCGGCCGTCGCCCCCACCACCCGGGCCGAAGCGCTCGAGGTGTACGGCACCTACGTGGCCGAGTTCCGCGCCCGCTTCGCCTGACGTCTCAGTCGAAGAACAACCGACGACCGGTGGTGGCGAAGAGCGCATTCCGTGACGCGTCGTCGACGGACCGGGCTGCGTGTGTCGCCAGCGCCAGTTTGCCGACGTAGTCGTGACGTCGATCTTGGGGATGATCCGAGCCCCAGCACAGTCGGTCGGCACCGAACTGGGCGACGAGTCGTTCCAGGGTCGGGGCGGCGTCGCCGTCGGCGGCCTCGGCCGCTTCGAGCACGTACGAGGTCACCTTGAGATGCACGTTCGGCAGATCGACCAACTGCGCCAGGTTGTCGTCGGCGTCGCCGACGCACAGGTCGCCGAACCCGCAGTGGTCGACGGCGATGACCACGCCGGGTGTGCGTTCGACGAGCTTGCGCAGGTCACCGAAGCGATCACCGAGGATGCAGGGCACCACGACCAACCCGCGTGCGGCGGCCAGTTCCCACAGCCCCGCGCCCCGACCGTCGGTGAGCCACGAGGCGTCGACCGACCCCACGCCGAAGGCGCGTACACCGGCGACCGTGGCGCCCGAGGGTGGGTCGTCGAGGAGGGCGGTGAGGTCTCGAGCGGGATCGTCGTTCATGTCGACGGCCACCACCAGCGCCGTGCGGTCCCGATGGGTTGCCACCGAGGCCGCGGCGCACGAACAGTCGTAGCCGTAGGCACCCACCGCCTGCACCACCACGGCCCGCTCCACACCGGCGGTGTCGAGGTCGCCCAACAGTTCGTCGATCGAGCCGCCGGAGCGCCACCAGTCACTGGCGTCGACGGCCGGCGCATCGGGCGATCGATCGGCGGCGCACGCCACGTGCGTGTGGGTGTCGACGATGCCCGACATCACCGGGCCCTGGGCGGCGGATCGATCCACGAGCGACTGACCCTATAGCGTCCGGTTCGGCGCGGACCGGCCGCTCCGCAGGGGGAGGGACGTTGACGGCACTGACCGATGACGTGGGCGTGTGCATCGGCACGCTCGGCGCCGATCCTGTCGCCGTGGCCCGCGACCTGCCCGCCGTGCTCGATGCCGTGGCTGCGGCCGGCACCACGTCGGTGTCGTTGCACACGTTCCTCGGCGCCATGTACGGCGTCGACACCGTGGCCTCGATGCTGGCCGATCGAGGACTGCGCGCCGGCGCGCTGGAAGCAGCACTGGCGTGGTCGTCGGGTCCGGGGCCGGCCAACGAGGCCGACGCCGAGCAGTCGATCGCCATGGCCGAGGCGCTCGGGGCGCGCGCCCTGCTCACCGTCGTGCTCGAACCCGAGATGGATCACGGCGCAGCCCTCGAGGGTCTGGCCCAGTTGTGCACGCTCGTCGCCCCCGCCGGCCTGCAGGTGTGTCTCGAGTGGTTGCCGTGGACGGCCATGGCCACGATGGCCTCGGCCGTCGACCTGATGGAGGCCTGCGGTGAACCCAATGCCGCGCTGTGTTTCGACACGTGGCACTGGATGCGTCAACCGGGTGGACCGGATGTTTCCGCGCTCGACCGGCTCGACGGCTCGCGGCTGGGCTACCTGCAGCTGTGCGATGCCGCAGCCGAACCGGCCGCCGACGTGTTCGCCGAGGCGATGACCAACCGTCAACTGCCCGGTGACGGCATCGTCGACTTCGTCGGGCTGTTCGACGTGTTCGACGCCAAGGGCGCGCGCCCCTACGTGGCCAGTGAGATCTTCAACGCGTCGATCCTCGAGCGTGGCCCGGCGGCCGCAGCCGCGGCCTACCACGACGCGTGTGCCCGTCTGTGAGGAGTCGACGATGACCGACGCATCACCCCGTACCTATGTGCCCGAGATGGCCGAGATCGCCGACGAGTCACCAGAGGCCATGTTCGACCTGTTGGCCGCGCACGGACTCGGCGACGGACTGCCCGTGGTGGCCCCCACTCCGGCGCGCGTCGAGGCCATGTTGGCCCACGCCTCCGGTGATGCCGACGAGGTGTTGTTCACCCTGCAGCCGCGATCGGGGATCGTGACCCGACGTGTCGTGGCCATCAACGCCGTGATGGCCGGGTGTCCACCCGAGACGTTCCCGGTGGTGCTCACCGCGCTGCGGGCGTTGTCGCGCCCGCAGATCAACCTCCGCGGCGTCAACGCCACCACACATCCGGTGGCGCCCATGGTGCTGGTACATGGTGAGATCGTGCACACCGCCGGCTTCACCGGTGGCGTCGGTGCCTTCGGACCCGGCAACCGGGCCAACGCCACCGTGGGCCGGGCCGTGCGTCTGGTGCTGTTGCACGTGGCTGGTGCGCGCCCCGGCTTCGGTGACGCAGCCACGCACGGTCAACCGGCCAAGTACACGTTCTGCGCGGCCGAGAATCTCGAGGCCACACCGTGGGAGTCCTATCCGATGTCGCTCGGCATCGACGCGCCCAGTGCGGTGACCGTGCACTGCGGAGAAGGTCCCCACAACGTGCACGATGCCGAGGCCGCCGGCGACCCGGCGTTGATCCTCGACAAGATCGCTTCGGCGATGACCTCGCTGGGTCAGAACAACGCGCCCATCAGTCAGGCCGAGTACTTCATCGTGCTCGGTCCCGAACACGCGGCGTCGATCGCCGAACGGGCCATGACGCGGCGCGACGTCTCCGACTACCTGTTCAACACCGCTCGTCTGCCGGCGTGGTTGTTCCGCAAGCACTTCCAGGAACTGGCGTGGGCGGCGTGGATGAAGGCGGTCGATGATGACGCCCTGCTGCCCATGACCGGCGATGCCGACAACATCCGTGTGGTGGTGGCCGGCGGTCCGGGCAAGCACTCGCTCGTGGTGCCGTCCTGGGGCATGACCCGCAGCGTGACCCTGCCGGTGGAGGGATGACATGACCGTCTCCGTGTACCTGCCCGATTCCGAACCCGGTCCGTTGTCGGCTGGACTGGCCACCTCGCCGTCGACCCTGCGGGGTCTGCGCATCGGTGTGCTCGACAACGGCAAACCCAACGCCGATGTGGTCATGACCAGAGCGGCCGAGTCGCTGGCGGCCCGCACCGGGGCGGTGGTGTCGGTCATCACCAAGAAGGGCCCGCTCGGACTGTCGGCCAACGCCGCCATTCCGTTGGCGGCCGATCGACTCGAACTCCTGCTGGCTCAGGCCGACCTCGTCATCACCGGTGCCGCCGACTGCGGCTCGTGCACGGCGTACTCGGTGCACGACGCCATCGAGCTCGAACGCAACGGCATCCCCACCGTCGTCACCACCACCACGCAGTTCCATCCGGTGGCCACCACGTTGTCGACGTCGTTCGGAGCGCCCGACACGCGGTTGCTGGTGCTGCCCCATCCCATCGGCGGCACCGACGAGACGACCCTGCAGTCGTGGGCCGACGCCGCCGTCGACCGCCTCATCGCCCTGTTCACCGGTCAGGTCTGACCGTGGCCATCACCATCGACCACAGTGGGCGAACGGCGCTGGTCACCGGCTCGGGCGCCGGGATCGGGGCCGAGATCGCCCGGTGGTTGGCCCGGGCGGGCGCCACCGTCGCCGTCCACGATGTGCGCGATGCGCAGGCCGCGGCCACGGTGCGCTCGATCGTCGACGAGGGCGGTCGGGCCTTCGCCCTCATCGCCGATGCCCGTGACGATGAGCAACTGGTGGCCATGATCGACGACGCCGTGCGTCGGTTCGGCGGACGTCTCGACTTCCTCGTCAACAACATCGGGATGTACGGCGACGAGCGACCGGGCCCGTTCCTGTCGCTCACCGGTGAACACTGGCGCAATCTCGTCGATCAGAACCTCGTCATCACCGCACTGGCCAGCGAAGCGGCAGCCCGACACATGATCGGTACCGGTGGTGGGGTGATCGTCAACGTGTCCTCGGGTGAGACCACCCGACCGTCACCGAACATGGCGGCCTACGGCGCGGCCAAGGCGGCCATCAACCACCTCACCCAGACGATGGCGGTGGAGCTCGGTCCCCATGGCATCCGTGTGGTGGCCATCGCCCCGGGCACGACGATGACCGAGACCGTGCGCGATGCCTTCGATGACGAGCACTACCGGGCGTTGGTGGCGGCCACCCCGCTGCAGCGCGAGACCACGGCCGACGAGTTGGCCCGACTCACCGTCTTCCTGACCAGCGATCTGGCCCGGTGCATCACCGGCCAGTTGATCCTCGCCGACGCCGGCGCGCACCTGTCGCGGTCGCGTCCGGCCAACCGCTGAGTCGTCGAACCGTCAGCTGGCCAGTTCCCACCGCTCGTCGTCGCGTCGGCGTCGACGCTTGCCCCAACCGGGATGGGCGAACACGTGACCGAGGCGTTCACGCCATGAAGTGGCACCGGCTATGTCGCGCAGCATGTCGCGGTACTCGTGCGTGGCGATGCGCAACGGGTTGAACGTGGCGATGTTGCGTGTCAGGCCGTAGCGCACCCGTTCCGACTCGTGTTGGAACGTGCCGAACAGGCGGTCCCACACGATGAGGATGCCGCCGTGATTTCGGTCGAGGTACTCGGGTTGGGTGCCGTGGTGCACCCGATGATGTGACGGGGTGTTGAGCACCGACTCGGCCGCTCCCAGCGTCTCGATGGCCTCGGTGTGGATCCAGAACTGGTAGATGAGGTTGACGGCGCGTGCCGTCTCGATGATGCGGGGGCGTACACCGAGCCACGCCAGGATCCCGTAGGGAACGAACAGGCCGAGGTTCTCACCCACCGGTTGACGCAACGCCGTCGACAGGTTGTACCGCTCACTGGAGTGGTGCACCACGTGGATCGACCACAGGAACCGGCTCTCGTGCTGCAGACGATGGTTCCAGTAGTAGAGGAAGTCCCATCCGACCAGGGCCACGGCATGGGCGGCCAGCCCGTTGCCGAGATCGCGACGCTTCCCCGAGCGTCCCCACAACTTGCGGGCCGAGGTGCGTGCCGCCCACGTGGTCGCGCCGGCGGTGACACCGGCGGCCACGGCCGCCACGCCGGCTGAGGGGCGGATACGACGCGCAACACGGGTGACGCGGTCGTCGGCGTCACGCCGGGCCAATACGTCGGCGGCGGTGGTGACGACGGCGGCACCGATGGCGCCACCCACCAGCGCACCCGCCCACCGTCCGCGACCGGGCGTGACCGGGGTCAGCACCTTCGACATGACCACGGGCACGACCAGCGAGCCGACGCCCATGGCCAGGCTGGCCAGGGTGTCGTTGCGTTCGAACCCGAGGGCGCGGTCGTCACCGGCGGCGGCGCGCCGGTCGAGCACGACCTTCTCCACGCCCATGGCGGCGAAGAAGGCGGGCACCGCCAGTGCGATCAGGTCATCTCCGGCCACGGTCCTCCTCGGTGGAACTCGACCGCCACGATCGTATGGGCCTCGTCCTTGTGCACGGTCACGTCGGCGGTGGCCCGCAGCGGTTCGACGTGCTCGAGGAGATTGGGGAGATTCACCAACTCCCATGCCCCGATGGCCATGGCCTCGAACTGGTCGTCGGGTGCGTCGGTCCATGCATCGAAGAACGGCGACCAGGTGGTGCGGGCGGCGTCGCGGAAGCCGAAGGCTCGCTGGGTGAACCAGCGCCGCAGATCGGGTTCGTCGGCATGGAGGTAGACGGCGACATCGAGTCGGTCGGCGAAGCGCAGTGCGTTGAGACCCTCGATGATCACGATGTCGACGACGCCGATCACCAACATCTCGTCGCCGATGTCGTAGCGATGGTGGTCGTAGACGGGCACGCGGGCCGGTTCCCGGCGGTCGAGGACGTCGAGCAGGTCGTGCACGGCCTCGACGTCGTAGGTCTCGGGGAAGCCCTTGCGATGTAACACGCCCATCTCGGCCAAGCGGTCGTTGGGGAACAGGAACCCGTCGGTGGGCACGACCGCCACCGACAGTCCACGGAGGGTGAGCAGGGCGGCCAGGGCGTCGGCCAGTGTCGACTTGCCAGCGGCCACACCTCCGGAGATCCCGACCACGGTGGTGGATCCGGGTCGGTGGCGTTCGCCGATGTGCTCGGCCAGCGGTGCGAGTTCCCGTGGGTGTTTCGGTGCGCGCTCCGGTTCGACCTCCTGGCCCGGTTCGGGGTGGTGATCCGACGCGCCCACGATCCGACGCTACGACGCCGCCGTCGGACCGGCGAGCGCGTTACGGGCGGCGTCCTATGCTCGGCCCCTCACCGGGGGAAGGGGAACGGCATGGGCATGCCCACCGACATCGGCATCGTGGATCTGGGCATGGGATTCCCGTACACGAGCATCGAGGAGAAGAAGGCGGCCTACGACTTCTTCAAGGCGAACCTCAAGGACGAGGAATCGCTCAAGGAGATGGAGTTCCCGGCGCAGTACATGTTCAAGGACGTCCCCGATGTGGTGTCGCCCGACACCGACGTCGTCGCCTGGATCGTCGAGAAGATGGATGCGTTCAACATCGAGCAGTGCATGACGGGGCTCAACGAGAAGTCGTTGCGGGCCAAGGAGCAGCATCCGGGTCGGTTCCACCTGTGTGCATCGGCCGATCCGAACCAGGGGATGGACACCGTCCGCCGCCTCAAGCAGCTCAAGCGTGACCACAACATCGTGGCCGCCATGACGTTCCCGTCGGGCATGGTCCCGCAGGTCGGCGTGGGCGACAAGAAGATGTACCCGATCTACGCCACGTGCTGCGAGCTCGACATCCCCATCTGCATCAACGGTGGCATCGTCGGCCCGCGCATGCCGTCGTGGCCGCAGCACGTCGAACAGTTCGACGAGGTGCTGTACGACTTCCCCGAGTTGACGATGGTGATGATGCACGGCGGTGAGCCGTGGACGGAACTGGCGGTCAAGCTCATGCTCAAGTGGCCGGGCCTGCACTACATGACCAGCGCCTTCGCCCCGAAGCACTACCCGAAGGACATCATCAGGTACGCCAACAGTCGCGG
>Ga0172372_10009111_pt1 | contig 12945 bp, 11 predicted proteins | sample LakKiv5m_2_FD_114544 | JGI IMG/M metagenome (GOLD analysis project Ga0172372, IMG submission 114544) | Freshwater microbial communities from Kabuno Bay, South-Kivu, Congo - kab_092012_9.5m | ecosystem: Environmental > Aquatic > Freshwater > Lake | place: Democratic Republic of the Congo...
CGCCCATTCTGCCAAGGCGCCGAGCATCACATACTCGCCGGCGTCATGGAAAGATGTCCCCAGCATGATGCGCGGCAGGCTGGGCGCCGCGGCGATCAAGGCCGACAGCGCCAGCAACGAGGCCGGAATCATGACCTTAGCGTAATCGGACCAGGCGCGGTCACGACGCTCGGCGGAATCGGCGCTGACATCGCGGTAGAACTGAGGCTGGAACCAAGTCGTTAGGATCGTCTCCGCCGCCGACAACAGCGAAGCCGCGAGCCCGTAGCCCGCGGCGTACAGACCCAGCCGTGCCAGACCGAACTCGTCGGCCAGCAGGAAGCGGTAACCCTGCATGTGGACCCACTGCAGCAGCACCGCGATGGCAATGGGCCAGCAGAAGTCAGCCATCTGCCGCAGATTGGACGCATTCAGCGGCGCGGGTAGCGGCGCCCCGGGCGCCGGTTTGCCGAAGAACACGAAATAGGCAACGACGGAGAACAGAGCCTGCGCCAGCAACTGACCGGCCAGCCAATGCTCGGCACTCGCGCCGCCCCAGCGATTGAGGACAATCGACGTGATCAGGCCCACCACCAGGCAGGCCAGCGTGAGCACGATGAACGGCCGCGGGCGACCCACCATGTTCAGCGACGGCACCAACGTCTGCACAGCCGTGTTGAAGCACAGAGAACCACACACCAGCGCCAGCGCCCACCCCAGCGATACACCGCCCAGCTCCACGCCCAGCCGGTCTACCAGCCACAGGCTGCCGGCGGCCACGATAGCCACAGCCACAATGTAGACCGCGAACAAATGGAAGCGGGATCGTGCCACGCCGTCGTTTACCCACGAATGCAGGCGACGGTTGATGAACATACCGACCGGATTTACAAGGAATAGCGCGAACAGCGAAGTCGTGGTGGTGATCAGCGCCACGCGGCCCATGTCCGCCGGCGACAGCAGTTCGGTCATGATACGCACGCTAGCAAACATTATGGCGAACTGGATCAGCCGTCCAACCAGGGTGATTAGCATGACCGGATCCTCATGCGGCGGGGCGATGCAGCTGCTGCCGCGCCATACGGCCCAGCTTAGACAGCAAGCGTTGCCACAGCGTCGGGCGGGTCAGCGCATACTTGACCGTGCGGGTCACCAGGAAGCGCAGAACCACCCGCTTGCGCCAGGGCTGGGCGACTGCGGTAGCGACGCTGCCTCGCCACCAACTGGTCCAGTATCGATAGCGGTACTGCTCGATCAGGGGTGAGTGACGGTCGACAGTCGTCTCGGCGTAGACATAGCGTAGCAGACGCAGCCGTTGACCGACCGCCTCGGTCGCGCTGTCGTTATGAACATGAATGCGGTATTGCATCAGCACTGCGTCCAACCATAGTATCGACCCGCGCGACAGCAGCTTCAGCAGGAATGAGACGTCCGAATACTTGCCGCCATGGCGTGGATCCAGGCACAATCCTTGGATAGCCGCGCGGCGATACATGTAACCGGGAAAGGGAGCAGGCCCCTTCGGGGACAGCGAGAAGTACTCTCGCAACAGATCCTCTGGCAGACGCAATTGCAAGTCGCCGCGCCCCCCCGGCGCGAAGCGCTCACACGTCACCTGCCAGCCGCGAAGGATGGTCGCGTTGCAGCAAGCGGCCGCCAGGGAAAGGTCGGCGTCCAGGTGACCGCGCATTTTCTGAACATAGCCTTCAAGAAGCACATCGTCATCGTGGAACATCACCAGCAGGTCGGCCGTAGCCCCGTCGATGATCGCGCGGAAGTGGTCGAACGCTCCGAGAGGCGGCGTGCGGCGGATGCAACGCACCTGAGGGAACTCCGCGGCGAGCATGCGTGCCACGTCCTCGCGCTCGGAGTTGTCGGACACAATTACCTCGATGCGATCGCCGGACTGTGACAGCGCTGAGCGCAGCGCTTCGCGCAGGTACTCGGGGCGGTCCCGGGACAGCAGGATGATCTGCAGGCTGGCCGTGCCGCTGTCATCTCTGGAGGGCGACATCGGGTCTACTCGGACGTTCATGATGGAAAGCTTTTGTCGTTCAGGGCAGCAGACCGCCCAGCCTGTTAAGGCTGGCCTGAGACCCCACCGTACCGCAGACCTCTGGGGAGAGGGCGATAGGGTGCACGGCGCAATCTAGGCTGGCATCGCGTGCCCTCGCCTCAAGCAGCCACGAGCCGAATCCGCCATCCTGCAGGTGATCCTCCAACGTCAAAACCTCCTCGTGCGCGCGCAGTGGCTCAACCTGGGCGGGCTTGTCCGCCATCGACCACAGCGGCATTGAATACACCGCCCGATCGGCGTATGCGTCATCGGCCACCCAACCCATGGCGATCTGTAACCCCGCGCCGGTGCTCAGGATCGCACGCTTGCCGGCGCCGTCCCGCACCTTCAACCAACGGCCAGGCGAGACATCAGGTGGTGCTGCGTGGAAGTTCGGCTCGCCTGCCTTGCCCAGTCGCAAGTACGAAGGGCCAGGGTTCTCGACCAGATAGCGCATGCAGGCGCGGGTTTCCATTGGATCGCCGGGGGCAGCGATCAGCATGTTGGGCAAGGTGCGCATTAGCGCATAGTCCTGCACTGCATGGTGTGAGTAGCCCAGTGAGCCATAGGCCAGACCTCCACCCACAGCCACAACGGTGACCGGTAGTTTGTGGTAAGCCACGTCGTTGCGGATCTGTTCTGCGCAGCGGAAGGTCGGGAAGTTGGCGATGGAGTACGTGAAGACATGGTAGCCCTCCGAGGCCATGCCGGCGGCCAGTCCGGTCATGTTTTGCTCGGCGACGCCGGCATTGATGAAGCGATCGGGGAACACGTCGGCGAAGGGTTCGATGACGGAGTAGCCGAGGTCGCCGACGATAAGCGCGATCTGCGGATGCTGGCGAGCCAGCGTCACCAGTTCCTGAATGAACGCGTTACGCATGGCGGATCTCCTCCAGGGCCTGTGCAAGTTGATCGGCTGATGGCGACTTGTAATGCCAGTCGACGCTGTTTTCCATGAAGCTTACGCCCTTGCCCTTCGTCGTGTGGGCGATCAGAAATGAGGGCTTGCCGGCTTCCCAGGGCGCACCGCCGAGCAGTTCGCTCATCGAGGCATGGTCATGACCATCCACCTCGCGCACGGCCCAACCAAAGGCACGCGCCTTGTCGGCCAGTGGCTCGACGCGAAGCGTCTTGTCGACGGTCGTGAGGCTTTGCAGCTTGTTGTAGTCAATGATCGCCACCAGGTTATCTAGCTGATGGTGGGCGGCGAACATCATCGCCTCCCAGTTCGAGCCCTCGCCCAGCTCGCCATCGCTGAGCAGCACGAAGGTCCGCCAGACCTGCTTGGATCGCTTGGCCGCTAGGGCCTTTCCGGTGCCGAACGGCAGGCCGTGACCCAGAGAACCCGTAGAGAACTCGACACCCGCAACCTTGTGGCTGATGTGGTTCATCAGCACCGAGTGGTCTTGTCCGTACTTCAGCAGGTCTTCGGCGGGGAAGAAGTCCGTCTCGGCCAAGGCTGCATAGACGGCCACGCAAGCATGGCCCTTGCTCAAGATGAACCGATCCCGCTGGCGCGCGTTCGACTGCTTGGGGTCAAGCCGCATCACCTGGCCGTAAAGCACCGCTACGATGTCGCAGATCGAAAGCGCCGAGCCGATGTGGGAGGCCTTGGCCCGGTGCACCATCTGCAGCGCCTGGGCCCGCATGCGTCGAGCCAGGTCTCGACTCTCGATATTGAGGCTGTTCATGTCAGTCCCGGGAAGATTGACCGGCCCAACGGGCCGTACGAAGTATTGCGTCGTCCAAGCCGACGGAGGGGGTCAGAGCCAGCTCCGCGGCGATACGAGCGACGGACGGCACATAGGCCTGCGGCGGAACGCCCGGACGAGGCGACTGAGCGATCTGGACGCCGCCCGAGCCGTTCAGGACTCTGTTGACCCGATGCGCAAGATCACCGATCGACAATGCTTCCGCACCGCCGACGTTGTAGGCACGTCCACTCTTTGCGGTGATGAGCAACACCCATAGCCAGTGCGCAAGATCCGCGGCGTAGAGATAGCTGCGCAGCGGCGTGCCGTCTCCTTGGATGCGTATGTCTTGCCCCTTCATCGCGGCGCCGATGAAGTTGCCGATCGCGAAATGCTTGTCCAACGGCAAGTGCGGTCCGACGAAGGCAAAGCAACGCGCGATCGACACCTCAAGTTCGGGTTGAGCGCTGGCCGCCATCGCGCAGAGCAATTCGCTGACACGCTTGCCCTCGCCGTAGGCAGAGCTCGGTGCCAGCGGATCCGGCGCGCCTTGCCACTCCTCAGGAATCGCGGGGACTTCCGGCGGCGTACGGCCATAAACGGCTCCCGAGCTCAGCAGCAGCACGCGAGCTTTCGATCCGCCATGGCTCATTGCGCTCAGAACGCGTTGCGTGCCGGCAATGCACGTGTCCAGGATCTCATCCGGCGAACTGGTAGCGATGACATCCGTCGCGGCATGGATTGCAAAGGTGCATCCTGCTGCCGCTTCGAGCGCAAAGCCGCGCACGTCACCGCCTAGCCAGGCCACATCGGGTGCATCGCGCAGCTGCGGGTATTCGTTGAAAAATACCTCGGGGCGGCGGCTCAGCACGACCACCTGAGCTGAAAGGTCCAGCTTACGGTTGGCGTGCAGGAATGTCCCAAGCAGCCATTTGCCGATGAACCCTGTACCGCCGGTCAGCAGAAGCCGCTTACCGCGCAGCTGTTCCCAGTGCGGACCGACCGCATCGAGGACCTGATCCAGGTCCTCGATCGGGAGGCGCATCAAAGTCAAGGCGTTGCTCATGGATCAGAAATTCACGCCGAAGAACTCTTCGAGCTTGCCTGCGATGTAGTCCAACTGCTCCTGATCCAAGCCCGGGAAGGTGCCCAGCCAGAAGGTCTGGTTCATCACGACGTCGGTGTTGGTCAGCTCGCCGCTGACTCGGTAGTGGCGGCCGGCCATATAGGGCTGCTTAGTCAGGTTGCCGGCGAACAGCAGGCGCGTGCCGATCTTGTTCTCTTCCAGGAAGTTGATCAGGTCAGCGCGCTTCACGCCGGCCGTCTCCTTGAGGATCAGCGGGAAGCCGAACCACGACGGCTCGCTGTTGGGCGTGGCTTCCGGCAGGTGCAGGAACTGCTCGACGCTCGCCAGCTTGGCCTTCAGATAGGCGAAGTTGGCGCGACGCTTGGCGATGAATTCCTCGACGCGGTCCATCTGCGCCAGTGCGCAGGCCGCTTGCATGTCGGTAATCTTGAGGTTATAGCCTAGGTGGCTATAGGTGTACTTGTGGTCGTAGCCGTCGGGCAGATCTCCGCCCAGCTGTTCCTTAGTCCAACAGAAGCGCTTGTCACAAGTGTTGTCCTTGCCTGGCGGGCAATAGCAGTCACGGCCCCAGTCGCGGAAAGACTCTGCGATCAGTTTGAGCTCGGCGTTGTTGGTAAACACAGCGCCGCCTTCACCCATCGTAATGTGGTGTGCAGGGTAGAAACTCAGGGTGGCGATGTCGCCAAATGTGCCGACCAACTGGCCGTTGTAGGTGGCACCCAACGCGTCACAACAGTCCTCCACCAGCCACAGATTGTGCTTCTTGCACAGCGCGGTGACCACGTCCAAGTTGAACGGGTTGCCCAAGCTGTGGGCCAGCATGATGGCCTTGGTCTTGGGGGTGATGGCGGCCTCGATCTTTGACGCATCAATGTTGTGCGTGGTCAGGTCGACGTCGACGAACACGGGCACGGCGCCGAATTGCAGGATGGGGTTGACGGTTGTCGGAAAGCCGGCAGCCACACCAATAACCTCGTCACCTTGCTTGATGGCTCGGTCGCCCAACTTGGGGCTGGTCAGAGTCGAGAAAGCCACCAGGTTGGCCGACGAGCCGGAGTTGACCGTGATCAGATACTTCACACCCAAAAACTGCGCGAGGCGCTGCTCGAACATGGTGTTGAAGCGTCCGGTGGTCAACCACCCGTCAAGCGAAGCGTCGACCATCATCTTCAGTTCGCCGGCTCCGATTACTTTGCCCGACACGGGCACAGCGGTCTGCCCGGCGACGAAGGGCTTGGGCGCATAGGCAATCTCAGCGTATTGCTGAACCAGCTCACTGATCTGGCTGCGCAGCTTGTCGAGCTGCGGCTGGAAATTTACGGCGGTGATGTTCATGAATTTGCTCGGTATTGAAAGATTTGTTGGAGGCAAACGGCTTGCATGTCCTGGCCCTGGAGCCAAGCTCGGTGCCATTCAGTGATGCGGGTCAGGGCCGTTTCGAGAGACCAGCGCGGAGCCCATTGCAGGCGCTGCCGCGCCTTGGATATATCCAACTTCAAAAAGCTGGCTTCATGGGGGTGATTTCCTGGTTGAAGTGACCAAGAGGCGCCATCACCCCAGGACTCGCACAGGTGTTCGACTATCCATTGCACAGGCCTTGCGTCCTCGTCTTGGGGGCCGAAGTTCCAGCCCTCTGCGTAGGTCTGCCCCTGGTTGTACAGGCGTTCGGCCAGGAGCAGATAGCCAGACAGGGGCTCCAACACATGCTGCCAAGGGCGGATTGCATGCGGGTTGCGGATCAGCACCGTATGCTTCTCCTGCAGGGCTCGGAGGATGTCTGGCAGCAGCCGGTCCAACGCCCAGTCACCCCCGCCGACCACGTTGCCGGCACGGGCCGTGGCCATGGCAATGCCCGCCTCCTTCAAAAAGGACTTGCGATAGGCCGAGCTCACCAGCTCTGCGCAGCCCTTGCTGTTGGAGTAAGGGTCGTGACCTCCCATGGGCTCGTCTTCGCGATAACCCCAGACCCACTCACGGTTTTCGTAGCACTTGTCCGTTGTGATGTTGACGATGGCTCTGACCGAGCCGGCTTGTCGCGCCGCCTCCAGTACATGCACCGTACCCATCACATTAGTCGCGTAGGTCTCGATCGGCTGCTCGTAGGACATTCGTACTAGCGGCTGCGCCGCCATGTGGATGACGATCTCGGGTTGGAACTCTTCAAACTGCGCCCTCACCTCTGCGAAGTCGCGGATGTCAGCGATGCGGTGCTCCATGCCTTCGGCAACACGCGCAACCTCGAAGAGCGCGGGCTCGGTCGGCGGCGGCAGCGCAACGCCGCGCAGGGTCGCATTCATAGACTGAAGCCACAGGCTCAGCCAACTGCCCTTGAAGCCGGTGTGACCTGTGAGCAGGACGCGTTTACCCTGCCAGAAGGTCGAATTGGTTGTTACAAGCACGCTCATCTCCAGGTCTTCCACGGCGCTTTGCCCGAGGCCCACAACTCCTCGAGATAGGTTTTGTCGCGCAGCGTGTCCATGGGTTGCCAGAAACCGTGGTGCTCGTAGGCCATCAGCTGTCCGTCAGCGGCCAAACGCTGAAGGGGCTGCTGTTCCCAGACGGTGAAATCGTTCTCGAGATAGTCCAAAACCTGAGGTGACAGCACGAAGAAGCCGCCATTGATCATGGCGCCATCTCCCTTAGGCTTCTCCATGAACTGCTTGATTTGCTGCCCCTGAATGTCAAGTGCACCAAAACGGCCGGGCGGGTAGGTCGCGGTTAGCGTCGCGGCTTTCCCATGGCTCTTGTGGAAATCAATGGCAGCACTGATGTTTACGTCGCTAACGCCATCGCCGTAGGTGAAGCAGAAGGCTTCGTCGTTGCGTACGTAGTCGGCAACGCGCAACAGACGACCTCCGGTCATAGAATCGTCGCCGGTATCCACCAGTGTGACGTTCCAAGGCTCGGCGCGCTTCTGGTGCACCTCCATTCGGTTGCTGCGCATGTCGAAGGTCACATCGGACATGTGCAGGAAGTAGTTGGCGAAGTACTCTTTGATCACATAGCCCTTGTAGCCGCAGCAAATCACGAAGTCGTTCACACCGTGATGCGAATACATCTTAAGGATATGCCAGAGAATGGGCTTGCCACCGATCTCGACCATGGGCTTTGGTCGTGTAGCGGTTTCTTCGCTGAGTCGAGTGCCGAGCCCTCCGGCCAGAATGACAGCTTTCATAGAGTGTTCTCGATGTGGTTATTGAGGAGCCGAGGACACAAATGCATCGGCAAAAAAGAGAGTTTCAGGCAGACCGGCTGCAAACAACTTGGCCTTGGCGCTGCGAATCATGGCGTCTGAACCACATGCGTAAACTACTGTGCTGGTCAGATCCGGGTGGGTAGCGAGAAAAGTATCTTGAACGTATCCCGTTGCGCCAGCCCAATCGGCTGTTGCGCGAGACAACACGGGTACAAATCGATGTCCTGCCGGAATAGACTGTACATCGATGTACAAATCTGATGGCGTACGACCGCCCCAATAAACAGTGACCGACTGGGGGGCTTGACCCGGAGCAACCGTTGCCAAAGACTCCAACATTGCTTTGACCGGAGCTATGCCTGTTCCTGTGGCCAAAAAAACCAGATTGAGCTGCGCCAAGTTGCGCAAAAAAAATGTACCCAAGGGACCCGTCAGGCGCAGCAAGTCATTGTCTTTGGCTTGATTGAACCAGTAATTGCTCATGACACCGCCGTCGACTGCACGAACGTGCAACTCCAAGGTTTTGTCTGTTGTAATGGCATTGGCTAGCGAGTAACTGCGGCGGACACCAAAGGGGCCAATCACGTCTATGTATTGACCGGGAATGGCCTTAAAGTCTGCGCTGGGCGGCAGTCGCAGCAGGACGCGAACGACGTCCGCCGCTAGGCGTTCTAGGCTGCTGACGCGGCAAGGCAGCGTTTTACTGGGAGGCAATGAAATGTCACCCAAGTCTTCGACCTCGAGTGTGACATCGGTTTGAGCGGCACGCACGCAGCTGAGGATCCAGCCGCTAGCTTTTTCTGTGTCAGTTAGGCCGGTTTCTGTTTGCAATACAACGGTTTTTCCCTCCCTCACTTTGCATTTGCAGGTGCTGCAACGGCCCGTTTTGCAACTGTGCGGGAGTGTGATGCCAGCCAAAATGGCGGCATCCACCAGAGAGTCACCAATGCTGGCGGTAAATAAACGCCCGTTGCTGAGCTTAACGAATGGCAATTGTGTTTATCCCTGACTAAAATTGACTCTTAGCCATTGGCTTTGGCTAGTGCTTGCTGTTTGTTGTGGATGACTTAGGATCGTATTCCTACCTTTGCGGGTATGACGTATGGTGGTGGTCCAGTGCCTAGTTTGCGGTTGTGCCATAATTGTTTTAGTGCCTTGATTTAGCCAAGGTTTATAGTTTGGCGAGTGCCTCGAATGCTTCCAATATCGGATAATGATGGTTACCCACGAACAATCCATTTTTGTCGATATGGTCAGCATTCTTCAAAACACCATGCACCTCGGAATCGAAATACTTCACCACTTCGTTCTTGGCGAAATTGCCCGCCACGATAGGACGGCACTCGAACCCTAGTCCGTTGAGCTTGGTCAGCAATAGTTTTCGGGTCAGTTCACTTCCAGGGCGAATAACCAGACTAAATCCGAACCAACTACTTTCGCCAATCTCCTGTTGAATGAGGATGTCGGGGTGTTTGCACAAGATCTGTTGCAGCAGTTTTCCGTTTTTACGGCGCTCTTCAATCAAATGCGGCAAGCGCTTCACTTGCTCAACACCGAGTGCGCCTTCCAGTTCCAGAGGGCGAACGTTAAAGCCTGGTAGCACAAAACGGAAAGATTCTTCGAAAGGGTCATCGCTTTTAGTACCGCATACATGATTTTGCTTAGGCAGATTACGCGTCCAGCCATGAGCGCGCAATGACAGAAGGATGTGATACAGCTCTTCGTCGTCAGTGGCGATAAGACCGCCTTCCATAGTAGAAATATGGTGACTGAAGAAGGTGCTATAGCTGCCCATCACACCAAATGTCCCAGCGTGCTTGCCGTTGAACTTCGCCCCCAGAGACTCGCAATTGTCCTCAATCAACACGATATTGCGATCACCAATAATTCTATTGATGCGATCAAAATCGTTCGGGTTACCCAGAAGATTCACCGCCATGATCATTCGAGTCTTGTCGGTAACTGCCTTTTCGAGTTGTTCAAGGTCATAATTCAACGTATTCAGGTCGATGTCAACGAACTTAATCTTCAATCCGTACTGATACAACGGATAGTAAGTCGTACTCCACGACACTGCCGGGACAATCACCTCGTCCCCCCTCTTCAGCTTAAGCATAGGGTTCTTTGTATAGAACAGCGCCGCCACCATCAGTAGGTTGGACGAAGAACCCGAATTCACCATCACGCAATGTTTGCTACCAACATACTGGGCGAAGTCGCGTTCAAACGCCTGCACGTTCGCCCCCATGGTGAACATGCCGGAGGCGATGACTCGTTGCATCGCGTCTTGTTCTTCTTGGCCCCATGTGGCTGTCGCTAGCGGAAACTTGAAACTCATTTTTCAATACCCTTCAAATAAAAATCGTACGTTTTCTCGATGCCTGAACGTAAAGTGTATTGCGCACTCCATCCCCACGCCTGCTGACGCCCAACATTCACCAGTTTGCGCGCCATCCCTACGGGTTTCGTCAAATCGTGAATGAACTCGCCACGATAGCCCAAGACATCGGCTGCTGCTTGGTAGTACTCGTTAATAGAATGATCGTGGCCTAGACCAACGTTCATCATCTCGGGTAAGGTGTCAAACTCCTTTATTGCACGAACTAGAACGTCCGCAAGGTCACCGGCGTACATGAATTCGCGTCGAGCCGTTCCCGCACCCCATATCTCAACCTGGTCAACTCCTGAAAGTTTTGCCTGATGAACTTTATGGATGATTGCCGGAATCAGGTGCGAATGAGCCGGATCGAATTTGTCGTGCCGCCCATACAGATTGCAGGGAATCAATGTTTTATATTGAAAACTGGCATCCTCGCGGGTGATGTATTCACAAAGCCGTGCCGTAACCACTTTGGCTAATGCATAACCCTCATTGGTAGGCTCCAGTTCCCCTTTGAGCACCAATTCTTCACTGAGTGGCTCATTGTGATTGCGGGGGTACATGCAGGAGCTGCCGAGGTTGATCAGCCGCTTAACGCCCGTTTGCCGCGAAGCCCAAACGATGTTGCGTCCCATGTCGAGATTTTCAAGCAGGAATCCGACCGGTTCACGCATGTTTGCTTGAATGCCGCCAACTTTGCCCGCTGCGTGAATAACCATGTCTGGATGATGTTTATCCAGATAGGCATGCACGGCGGCAAAGTCTCGTAGGTCGAGCTCCGTGCTACGGGGTGCGAGTACTTCAAATGCTGCGATCTCCGGGTGTTCGAGAAGGTTTTTCCCGACCATGCCGCCTGCACCGGTTAATAGAATCTTCACGGCTTACTCCGCAGCTATGGTGGATACCAGTCCATGCTGTTTAAGCAATGCGTGTTTTTTAGCTTCTGCGAGATCACAAGCGACCATTTCCCTACACATTTCCTGAACGGTAATTTCAGGTACCCAACCAAGTTTTTCTTTGGCTTTTGTTGGGTCACCAAGCAGTGTCTCAACTTCCGTAGGGCGGAAGTAGCGCGGATCAATTTTGACAATCACATCACCGACTTTCAAACCGGTTGCCTTGTCTCCTGTGATCGAAGTAACAATACCTCTCTCATCAACGCCGTGACCTTCAAATTCCAGAGTAATGCCCAATTCAGCTGCTGACCATTGGATAAACTGTCGAACGCTGTATTGCACGCCTGTGGCTATAACAAAGTCCTCTGCCTGTTCTTGTTGCAGCATCATCCATTGCATGCGTACGTAATCTTTTGCATGCCCCCAGTCCCGCAGAGCATCCAGATTGCCCATGTACAGACATTCTTCTAGCCCTTGGCTAATGTTGGCAAGGCCTCGAGTTATTTTTCGCGTTACAAAAGTTTCGCCTCGGCGGGGGCTTTCATGGTTGAACAGGATGCCATTGCATGCATAGATACCATAGGCTTCACGGTAATTGACTGTGATCCAGTATGCGTACATTTTTGCGACAGCATATGGACTGCGCGGGTAAAAGGGCGTGGTTTCCTTTTGCGGAATTTCTTGCACCAAGCCATAAAGCTCGGAAGTCGATGCTTGGTAAAACCGGGTTTTCTTCTCCAGACCGAGGATTCGTATAGCCTCCAAAATACGCAGAGTCCCAATGGCATCAACATCAGCCGTGTATTCTGGTGATTCAAAACTCACCGCAACATGGCTTTGCGCACCCAGGTTATATATTTCATCAGGTTGAGTTTCTTGGATGATACGAACGAGATTACTGGTATCACTAAGGTCACCGTAGTGTAATTTGAAGTTGGCATTAGCGATGTGCGGATCTTGAAAAATATGATCTACTCGCTGAGTGTTGAAGGAACTTGCGCGACGCTTAATGCCGTGAACTGTATATCCCTTCTCGAGCAAAAACTCAGCAAGGTAAGAGCCATCTTGGCCCGTCACGCCTGTAATTAGTGCTACTTTATGCGGTTTACTCATTTTATTTTCCTTCGGTGATTTATCTGCCGTATTTGTCTTCAAAACGGACGATGTCGTCTTCACCCAAATAACTGCCCGACTGAACCTCGATGATTTCCAAAGGGATCGTCCCGGGGTTAGCAAGTCGATGAACTTCACCCAGAGGAATGTAGGTGGATTGGTTTTCAGTAAGGGTAAGAACCTTGTCCCCGTTGGTAATTTCGGCAGTTCCAGTCACCACGATCCAGTGCTCGGCGCGGTGATGGTGTTTTTGCAAGCTGAGGCTGGCTTTGGGCTTGACCTGAATGCGCTTAACCTTAAAGCGACCGCCTTCATCGATGCTGTCGTACCAGCCCCAGGGGCGATGCACTTTGCGGTGCAGCGTGTGCTCTTCGCGTTTTGTTTTCTGCAGCTGGGTGACGATGTGTTTGACGTCCTGACTGCGGGATTTGGCGGCCACCAGCACGGCATCGGGTGTTTCCACCACGATCATGTTTTCCACGCCTACCAGGCTTACGAGTCGGCTGGTTGCGTGTACCAAGGTGTTTTTGCAGTCTGTGGTCAGTAC
>Ga0172372_10009114_pt1 | contig 12944 bp, 10 predicted proteins | sample LakKiv5m_2_FD_114544 | JGI IMG/M metagenome (GOLD analysis project Ga0172372, IMG submission 114544) | Freshwater microbial communities from Kabuno Bay, South-Kivu, Congo - kab_092012_9.5m | ecosystem: Environmental > Aquatic > Freshwater > Lake | place: Democratic Republic of the Congo...
ACCATTATTGACCGTTCAAGTAAAATCAACACAGACGGGTGAACCCTAATCGCTACCGTCGCGCACGGTGGATAAAGATTTCGCAATCGGCTTGTTTGGATGGCGTCAGCAACCAGGTCTTGCCGAGCGGGTTGGGCAATTGCTGAAGCAAAGTCCGTTCAGTCTGCTTTTTTTTTCGGAGGGGGAAGTGCCCGGGAGCGGTGCTGCAGATGTTCTGGTTTTTTTAGGCGATGACGCTTCAGCAGGCGATTTATCCTGGACCGTTTATTGGCCCGTGATATGGCTGGCGGAACCAGACGCTTCGGGATTTGCTCCGCGCGTAGGCGCGGGCACCGATGTCTCCTTTTTACCGGTAGAGGGCACCTTGATCTGGGAGGCTATGTTGTTGCCTTTGCTGAGCCGCCTGAGCGGTCCTGAATACCTAAGCAAGCGGATGCGGCTGGTTGGTCCCGTTGAAAGCGCCTGGTGGATGTTCCTGGACAAGAAAGGCAGCGTCCGTTGGGCCGGTGACGCCTGGCATGAGCCGTTACCCGATCGACGGACGGCGACCCTTCCCCCGGTATGGGAATGGCTTAACCTGGAACCGACGTATTGGAGGATGTGCTGGAATGCACTGCGCTCGGGTGCCTCGGTAGCTGTGGAGGCGCATCCGGTAGTTCGTGCCGCAGGGGGCTTGGTGTACCTGGATTGGGAATTGCTTCCGGGAAGCCAGGCAGGGATTGGCGCTGCAGCTGCCGTGTTGCGAGCCCGGGATGTAACCGCGCGCATGGATGCCGAGATAGCGCAGGAGCGTTTGACGCGTGAGCGCGATCAATTGCTCAACGACATGGGCCAGTTTGTGGAAGCGGCGTCGCACGATTTGAAAGAGCCCTTGCGCACTGTGTCGAATTTTGTGCAGTTGTTGCGGCATCGGTATGGCGACCAAATTGGCAGCGATGGGGCGGACTACATCGCTTATGCGGTATCGGGGGTCCGTCGCATGTGGGACCTGATGGACGAATTGTTGCTCTTTGGCAACCTGACGGCTTCGCGCGAACGCTACCGTTGGTTGTTGCCTTCGGATCTGGCTTCGGATGCGCTTGTGGAGCTGGACCGTCCGGGTCCCTTGGTGGTTCGGGATGTTCCGGAGCGAATTTTTGGGCATCCCGGGCAGCTGGCGCTGCTGTTCAGGCACCTCCTGGACAATGGGTATCGCTATAACCCGGACCAAGACCGGATTGTTGGCCTGGAGGGTATCGAGGAACGGAGCTACTGGATCATCAGCATATGGGACAATGGTCCAGGCATTGCACCGGAATATCAGCAGCGAGCTTTTGCGTTATTCAAACGCCTGCACAGCCAGGAGGATGCACCAGGACGGGGAATGGGTTTGTCGTTATGCCGCAAAATTGCTGATCTGCACGGCGGTCATATTCGCCTTTCGTCAGCGCCAGGACAAGGTACCGCGGTGCATTTGTGGTTGCCGAAGCCAATGGCTTCGGGGCAAAAGCCAATGAAAAGGCCCTAGCCTTTCGGGCATTTTTTGCAGCGCTTGCCCTTTTCAAACTTCTTGCAGCACTTTTTGGACTTGCAGGTCCAGCAGCTTTCCGGCAATTTGGCCAACAGGCTGGCCTCCGGCAGGGTCATTGACAAGGAACCGCGATTCGACAGGTCGGATGGCTTCATTCCGGGCATTCCGTCCATGTGTTCAGGAGAAGGTTGCGAATACCGCGCTTTCTGCTCTGGAACATAAAAGACCTCTCAAAAATACAGGATAAAAGTTATTTAGACCAAATCTAAACAAGAGAATTCCACAATTTTTGTGCGTTAGCATGCCTCAGGCACGCCGTAGCGTCATGCCCGCACCAACCGGTATTGCAACCCGAAACGCTCCATGCACCAGCGCTCCAATTCCCGGAGTTCCGGTTCAATCAGGTAGCGGATGGCTTTTTTCAACTCTTTTTCAAACAAACGACGGTCAAAGGATACTTTTTCAAGGATGAGTTTCGTGTACTCCAGCATGGAAGTTGCCATGGATGGTTGTTGTTTTCAGTCGGGCTAAACCCTGTTAATAAGGTACAAAAAGTTGGAGAGAAAGGATAGAGCCAGGTTCTGTTTGCTGATCAAAGAACGCCACGAATTGTGACGATGTTGTGCGCATGCCTGTTAAGATTCGTTAATGGGAGTCCATTAATGCCCGGCATCTTGTTTGGTTTCGCGGAGCCAGGGATGTTTTTCAACCGGTGGAAAACTTTGCTTGTTGATCAGGTCTGCTACTTCATCGAGGGCCTCTGGCCACCGGATGCTTTCAAACGGGGGATCCAGGAAATGCTCTATTTCGTCCGGAAGAAAAAACCACCGGTCGCCAAATCGGGCCCCGAGTGCGCGGAGCGTATCCACCTCATCAGACACCGTGGCGTAGGCGGTGATTTTGGCATAGTCGCCCAGGGTTTCCTTTTCGTAGTAAATGGATACCGGAAGCCCTTTCCAGAACCCGTGCAGCCCGTAGCGATCCAACACGAAACCCTGATCGAACAGCGGCTTGAAGGGGTCCGGATGGAAGAAGTTCTTCCACAAACGGTTGTTGTTCAGCGATTCAGAGAGGGCCAGCGCGGTCAGCACAATCCCCAGCGCAGCGCTGGCCACCCAAAATGCCGGCCACGGAATGTCGGCCACAAGGTCGTTCCATACAAAGCTCCAGCGCCCGCCCAGCGCGGCAAACAAGGCAAAAACAAGCAGCATGGCGGGCAACAGACTGGCGTAGAGCAACAACCAGCGCAGGAGGCGATTACCGTTGATTGGGGTTCGGTAGAGCAAAGTTCGGCGGGGTTTTTAGCAATACCCGGATGGCAAAGGTCTGACTTTTCCCCGGGCTCAGGTTCGGATGCGCTGCCAGAGCTGCGCGACCCGGTCCACGACCAGGGGGTGAAGGTTGGTATCAAACCAGAGTTCGCCGTAGAGGTAAAAAAGGCCGTAAAAACCGGCCAGAAAGGCCAGGATCATGCCGGCCTTTCGCCCGATGAGGCGCTTGCCGAACGCCAGAAACTCCCTGGCAATGCGATCGATGCCCTGGTCCAGCCAGGCAAAGAGCGGATAGAACAGCAACACAATCACGCCCATGCCCAGGACCGTAAAGGTCAGGGCATCAAACTGGCCCCGGTAGTCACTGAGGTAATTGTCCAGGTGGGCGGTCAGCAGGTTAACCGACAGGATCGTCAAAATGAGGACAAATGCTTTGAACAGGTGGCGGAAGAACACGGCAGGGCTTGACGGGTAAAAAGGGACCAGGCACAAAGTTGGCAGAAAGGCTGCAGGTACAGACGGAGACCTTTCCCCCGAAACAGGGTTAGGGAAGGGCAAGGGCGTCTGATTCAGGAGACAACGGCGCGGGGCTGCAGCGCGTCATTCCCGGTAAACCTCGCTGTCCGGAAAAAAGTGGAACCACGCAAAGGCGAAGAACTGGTGGTGCAGCAGGGGCTCCAGCTGCCGGCCTTTGTGCGGACCGGAGACTGCGCGGCCGCTGTGGTCCCAGACCGTGCGGGTTTGTTGGTCGCGGAAGCCATTGCGGTAAGGCTCGAAGTGAAGCGTTCGGCCATCGAGGGTGGCGCGGAACACGCTGGCCGAACCCATGGGCCTGCTTTGCGCGATCAGGCGCTGGTCCAGGGCTGACCGCATGCCGGGTCTGTAAAAAAGCACGAGCGGCTGGCCCTGGAACTGATCCTGGATAAGGCCTTTTTGCGCGATCAGGCTCCAGGGATACACGCGGCAGCGTCCATTCAGGCAGACATCGACGACGCGCTCAACGGCGGGCAACCGAGGATCGGGTTGCGCTTCGTACCAGGCGGGGATGTCGCTTTCGGTGTCGTAGCCGGTGTAGGGGTTTTCGCCGTAGGGGCGCTGCTCGGCTGCGGGTTGGGCCAACACGGTTCCCTCGGGCCAGCGCGCTGCAAACTCCCCGAGGCTCTGCAGTTGCCCGGGGAATTGTCTCAGCGTGCCCCCCGCGAGTTTGCCGACCAGGGCTTCGCCGCTGGCCTGCTGCCACCAGGTTTGGGTTTGGCGGTCCCACATGATCATGTCCGAGTGCCGGAGCATGCCGCTGGTGCCAAAATCGAGCAGGTAGCGGCCTCCTTGCGGCGAGTTCCACTCCCGGTGGAACACCACGGCAGCATGGCACAAGGGGCAAAACGTGACGGCAATAAAGCGGCTTCCAAGCTGGTCATTGACGATTTCGTGCCACATGAGCACGCTGAGCGGGTAGGCCCGGGCCTGGCCATCCAGAACAACGGCAATGACCGGTTCATCCGGATGGTACGCTTTGCTGGCTTGTTTTGCAGGCAAAAGCCGGGGTTTGTCCACCGGGGGAATGGCGTCCGGGGGCAGCAGCACCCGGAATTCATCCAGACTCACCGTGCGTTTCACGGTATCGGTGCGCCAGGGCCACTGTTCGTCATCGGTGCGCAGTTGCCCAAACAGCGTGGTACCTGTGGTACCGGGCAAAAGCAACAGGACGAGCAACCAGCCGCGCAGGTGATGCATGGCCGCAAAGGTAATGCGGGGTCCTGGCGGGCGGGTAAACTTCGGAACCCTTCAGGTTCGGTAAGTCCTCGTATTTTGGTGACCACATGAGCAAACCCCGCTACCTGATTTTGGGAATCCTCCTGGGCCTGGCTGCTGCTTTGGGCCTTTCTGCTGTTGGCCAGCCTCCTGCGGTATCCAAGACCGGAGGAGTAGCTGTTCTGATGGCTGTCTGGTGGATCACGGAGGCGGTCAGCATTTACTTTACCGGTTTGTTGCCGCTGATCCTCTTTCCCTTGATGGGAATCCTTCCGGGCACAGCGATTGCCCCGATGTACATGAAGGAGATCATTTTCCTGTTCATCGGCGGTTTTATTCTGGCCTATGCCGTGGAGCGCTGGGGGCTACACCGGCGCGTTGCGCTTTGGATTATTCTGCGGATGGGGGCCTCGCCTTCCCGGCTTCTGGCCGGTTTCATGCTGGCCGGTTGGTTTCTCTCGATGTGGATTCTGAACACGGCTGCCGCCACGCTGTTGCTTCCGGCAGCCCTGGCCGTTTTGGATGAGCTGCGTGAGCGCCACAACGGAAGTGATTTTGGGCTGACCAAACCGCTGCTGCTGGGTGTTGCGTTCTCGACGTCCATTGGCGGCACAGCAACCCTGATTGGCACCATGCCCAATCTGGTGTTGAAAGATTTTTATGCGCAGAATTTTCCTGACCTGGAACCCCTCAGCTTTGCTCAGTGGTTTGCCTTTGGTATGCCTCTGAGTGCTGCGATGTTGTTGATTAGTTGGCTTCTGCTCCGTTTTTTTTGGCTGCGGGAACATACAGGTACCATGGATTTGCAGGCAGTTCGAGAGCGGTATAAGCTGCTGGGACCTGTGCATTACGAGGAAAAGGTCATGGCGGGCGCTTTTGTGCTGACCATCCTGGCCTGGTTTACCATGTCGGATATTCCCTTTGGTGCTTTCGTCTTTCCCGGATGGGTTCCGGCCCTGGGCTTGGAAAAATATGTGCAGGAAAGCACGATTGCCATGACTGTTGTCGGCTTTTTGTTTCTCTGGCCTGCTCGCGCAACGAAAAGCAATATCGTTGGCTGGGCAGAAGTAGAGCGTATTCCCATCGGCGTCATCTTTCTGTTTGGCGGGGGTTTTGCGCTCGCTGCAGGTCTGGAAAGTTCCGGGCTATCCGCCTGGATTGCCGGTCGATTGTCCGGATTAGAAGGTCAGCCCCTGTTGCTGATTGTTTTCGGGCTATGCTTGTTTACGACATTCTTTACGGAGTTAACGTCTAATACGGCCACAACCATCCTCATGCTTAGCTTGTTATTGCCCATGTCACAGACGTTGCAGGTGCACCCTTTGGCCATCATGCTGCCGGTTACCATAACAGCCTCCTATGCCTTTATGCTGCCGGTAGCCACACCACCAAATACCATTGTCTTCGCCAGCGGACATTTGGCGGTGCGCGACATGGTTCGGGTGGGTTTATGGCTCAACCTGCTGGGTGCCCTGGCGGTCGTGGCGGCCACGCAGGTTTTGGGTTCCCGTGTGTTTGGCTTTTAGGCAAGAAGCTTTTCCACGCTCTTCTTCATCCATTGAAACCACTCAATTTTTATGCCCCGCAGTTACATTGCCTTCCCTATACCCGAAGATCTCCGGAACAGAACGTTGGAGACCCTAGATGAATTTAGAAAATCGCAAGATATTATAGGTTATGCTGATCGGCTCATGGACCTGGTAGAAGAGATTTCCAACCACGGCATGACGTACTTCTTTTTGCATCCGGTTGAAATGGTGGGGATGAACAGCGTGGCCCAAAAGACCATTGGTGTGACGATTAACTCTGGCAAGAAAGCCGTGCTCTCTGTTTCGCGTCAGTTGGCCCGCCGTCTGGATGAGCAACAACTCCGCGACATAGCCGATTTTCTCGAAGGCCTGTTGGTTGAAGTTGCCGATGATGAGTCGGAGCAGTAGCTGGCGGAGCGGCGGTATACAGCAGACCAGGTACACGGCAGACCGGGAGACGGCAGACCAAGAGACAGCAGACCAGGAGACAGCAGACCGGGTACACGGTAGACCGGGTATAAGGCAGTCCAATAGACGGCTTTACATGGCTTAGCCCAGCCTACTCAGGCGCCGTCTCTTCTTCGTCTTCTTCCGTGACCTCCGGGAGCAGGCGGTACTGGTTTTTCTCGAAGTTGCACCAGCGGCAGTTGGCCTCCTGGCAACCCCGGTTGAAATCCAGTGCCTGAATACCCATCCACGCGGTTTCGATCTGGTTCCCTACGATTTCCGTGTCTTCCAGCGAGATGTCCACGGCAATGGAGGCGAAATCATCCTTCCGTTTGTCCGGCTCCACGAATTCAAAAACACTTTGACGCGTCACCCAGGAATGGCCCGCGTCGTTATCCACCAGGATTTTGTAGAAGACTGCCTGTCGCCAGTAGTCGCCTCCCAGGCGTTTTTCAAACGAGTCTTCCGGGGCGGCCCCTGGTTCAGGTTTTTGGAATTTTTCTTTCTTGTAGGTTCCTGTTTTGTAGTCGAAGACATGGATGGTATTCCCATCCAGTTCCAGCCGGTCCAGTTTGCCCCGCAGCGGGACGCCCTTGTATACGACGTGCCGAAGATCCTGCTCTACCAGGGCGTTTTTGCTCCAGTTTGCCTGGCGTGCCGCCACAAAAAGGGGAAGGTGTTTTCGTCCCCGGGCCAAGTCCTGCCGGTAATCGGAATCGGTAAAGGAATCGCGATGCCGGCTCATGTAATGGTCAAACCACTGCACGAGGTCCCGCTCTGTTGGCCAGTGTTTTTCTTCATGGGCTAACATGCGCTTGAAGAACAGTTCCAGCGCATAGTGAACAGCGGAACCGTACGCCATATACCGGTTCTTAGCACTGGGGATGCGCAGGAGCGTTTCGTAATAAAAACTCCGCGGACAGCGCAGGTACTTGTTCAGGTTGGTAACACTGAGTTGAAAGTTCTGCAGTTTTTCGCGCATGCTGCGTTCCTCCGATTCGGAGGAGCGGATGGCGGGTAACGGTGGGGGTTCCACAAAACGGTTCCAATAGTCGGCAATCTGTTCCGGATTCAGGGCGGAATCGCGTTGCAGAACGTTGCCGCTTTCCTGGAGCTCTGCGACGAAGCGGTTCTGGCTTTTTTCCTTGCCGCTGTTGTCCTGGCGCGCATAGCTCACCGTCAGGAAGCGCTCAGCCCGGGTAATCGCAACGTAGAACAAGCGGCGGGACTCTTCTGAGTCATCGCCGGTATTGCTCAACACCAGGGTATCGGGAAAAGCGTATTCTTTGGAGTTGTTGCCTTTCCAGCTTTTGTCGTCGCAGCCGATCAGGTACACGTGGTAGAACTCCAGGCCTTTGGATCCGTGGGCGGTCATAAACTGGACTCCTTCGGCTGTGGAGATGCTCCGATTAACGGGCAGTCGAAGCGATTCCTCCCGGTAGGTATTCAGCAATTCCAGGAAAGCATCCAGCCGGAGCAGCGGCGCTTTGGCGGTTTCGGCTTTCACAAAGTCGAAAAGCGTGTTAAGCTCTTCCAGCAGCGCAATCTTATCCGGGTGTTGCAACACCCAGGCCAGCAAACCGCCGTCCACGATCACTTTTTCGAAAAGCGCCTGGAGGGTCCAGTCGCGGTGCCTGCCGATGTACTGTTCCAGCGTGTTAAAGGCGTTCAGCAAAGCCTCTTCCTGTTGCGGCCCAAGGGGAGCAAACGCGTTGGATTGCCCCCGCTTTTCGGTCCAGGAGCTCAGGAACTCGCGCCAACGGGTGTATCCGTTCGAGGATTGCTCCTGGTCACGCAGGGTCCAGGCCAGGGCGGCCATGGTCTTGGCCGTTATTCCGAGATGCCCGAAATGCAGGATTTCGAACAGCAGGTCATCGGCACTGCCCGGGGAGCGGTACTCTCCGTTGATGTAGGTAAAAATCTTGAGCAGGTTGTTGCTGAACACGGATTGTAGCAGGTCGGCCTTGCGCTTGACCTGCACGGCGATGCCCAGGTGTTGCAGGTAGGCGAGGATCGGCTCGGCCTGGTCGTGCTTGCGGTAGATGACCGCAATTTTGCCAGGAGGAGTGCCCGCCTTGATCAACGATTCAATTTCCAGGGCTACGCCCACCGTTTCATGCGCGTCGTTGTGCCAGGCCACCACGGTGGGCAGCGTGGGCTCATCGGCGTGATCGCGGTTTTTGGCCACGAGCTGCTTCCCCCCTTCGCCCGTAGCCTGTTGAACCTGGTTGGCCAGGCGCTCTAAATTGTGGCTGATCAGCGCATCGGCGGCATCCAGAATGGTCTGCGACGAGCGGTAGTTGCTTTTCAGGAAGACCGTCGTGAGCGAATGGGGGCGGTAGCGCCGGTCAAAATCCACAATGTTTTCTATGCTGGCCCCCTGAAAACGGTAGATCGACTGGTCGTCATCGCCGACCACAAAGACGTTGGGCGCTTCCCAGTAGTTCGTCAGCAAGTGAAGAATCTGGTTTTGCGAGCCGTTGGTGTCCTGGTATTCGTCCACCAGCACGTATTGGTATTGCTCCTGGTAATCCAGCAACAGGTTTTCGTCTCGTTCAAACGCCTCTTTGACCCACGCGATCATGTCCTGGTAATCGTAGCGCTGCGACCGTTTCATCAACGCTTCGTAGGGCTCAAACAGAGCCACGGCGGCGCGCAGCGTCGCCATTTTGGCCTCGGCTGCAGCGATATCCTTGACCTTCAGATCGCCTTTCTTGAAGTTGCCGTAGGCGCGCTTGTACACGAATTCATCGCGGAACGGCAGGCTTTGCAGGTATTCATTGATGGCCTGATTCAGAAATTCAGGTGTCCAGCCCTCCTGTTTCATGGTGTTGAACAGCGACTGGAGCCGGTTCACTTCATAATATTGTTGCAGCCCCCAGCGGCGGAGGGGATTGTCGTCGGGCAACCCGTCAATCAGCTTGCGGAGCAGCAGGATGACCTCCAACTCCGAAATCGGTTCCAGATCGCGCTGGCCAAAAATTTCCGGCCGGTCCTGAATGACCTTGTTGCAGAACGAGTGGAACGTAAAAATGCCCACGCGGTAGGCCTCCGCACCAATGAATTCGAGCAATCGCCGCCGCATGGCCACAGCGCCGGCATCGGTGTAGGTCAGGCAGAGGACCTGATCCGGCCGGATGTCGCCCAAATCGGGATTGCTCAGGATGTAGCCAATACGAGCCGCCAGAATCTGCGTCTTACCCGTGCCCGGACCCGCAATGACAATAACCGGCCCTTCCGTTTGATGCACGGCCTGCAATTGTTCCTCGTTAAGCGTTGCCATCGCTTTTTCGAACTCGGGTCGCTGTAGTACACTCATGATCGTTTGTGGCCTGCCGCAAGATAAGGCCACGGAGCGTTAAGCCTCCTTCGTGGCGCGGCAAATTCCCCAATTTGTATTACTTTCAAGGTCCCTTGGATGACGCAGGTTCCCCTGTGTTTCGGGGGAAAGGGTTCCGTTTCTCTGCTCAACCTCATCTCTCTTTCATGGACGGAGGCCGTCTCATTGCCCGGGTTATCGCCAGACAAGGCGTTGAAGTCGTCTTTACCCTGTGCGGGGGTCATATCTCGCCGATACTCAGCGGCTGCAAAGCCGAAGGCATTCGCGTGGTGGATGTGCGCCACGAAGTCAATGCGGTCTTTGCAGCCGATGCGGTAGCCCGCATGGCCGGGTTGCCCGGTGTGGCCGCCGTCACCGCTGGTCCGGGAATGACCAACACCATCACGGCGGTAAAAAATGCAGCCATGGCCCAGTCGCCGCTGGTGCTGCTGGGGGGCTCGGCCCCGACGGTGCTCAAAGGGCGGGGAGCCCTGCAGGACATCGACCAGATGGCCCTGATGCGCCCGCTCTGCAAATGGACGGGCAGCATCAAGCGCATCAAAGACATTGTTCCCTTGGTAGAAGAGGCCTTCCTCCGCGCCATGGAAGGCGTGCCCGGTCCGGTGTTTCTGGAATGCCCCATTGACACGCTGTACGACGAAGCCCTCGTGCGCGAGTGGTACGGCGCAGCCGGCGGCAAGAACCCCAAGACCCTGGCGCAAAAAGCGCTGAAGACCTACCTGAACTGGCACCTCAACCGCATTTTCAACGGAAAGGACAGCAGTCGCGAACCCCGCCGCGTGGACCAGGTCACCCTTCCCCGGCACAGCCAATCGGATGTTCAGCGGGTCTGGCAGGCCCTCCGAAAAGCGGAACGTCCCGTGTTTGTGCTGGGCAGTCAGGCCTTGCTCCAGACCGCACAGGTGGCGCAACTGGCGCAGGCGCTCGACAAGTTGGGCATTCCTTGTTACCTGAGCGGCATGGCGCGCGGATTGCTCGGTGCGCAGCACCCGCAGCTCATGCGGCACAAACGCCGCGAGGCCCTTCGCGAGGCGGACCTCGTGCTGTTGGCCGGAGTTCCCTGTGATTTTCGCCTGGATTACGGCAATCACCTGAGCCGGGCACGCTACCTCTCGGTCAACCGCAGCCGCGAGGACCTGAACAAGAACAAGCGCCCGTCCATTGGCGTGCTGGCCGATCCCGGACCCTTTTTGATCGCCCTGGCGGAGGCCGCCCAGAACCCGCCTGCCGGCTGGGCTTCGTGGCGACAACAGCTCGCGGCGCGCGATCTGGAACGCGAACGCGAGATTGACGCTCAGGCCAGCGATTCCGGGGGAACGGGCATCAACCCGCTGCAGCTCTTTCGCGCGTTGAACGAGCGGCTCGATGACCGCGCCGTTTTGGTGGCCGACGGCGGCGACTTCGTGGGGACGGGGGCCTACACCCTTCACGCGCGCTCGCCCCTGAGCTGGCTGGATCCGGGTGCTTTCGGCACCCTGGGGGTGGGGGGCGGTTTTGCGCTCGGGGCCAAACTCTGCCGGCCCGATGCCGAAGTTTGGATCATCTGGGGCGACGGTTCCAGCGCTTACAGCCTGGCAGAGTTCGACACCTTTGCGCGGCACGGTATTCCAGTCATCGGTCTGATTGGCAATGACGCCTGCTGGGCGCAGATTGCCCGCGACCAGGTGGAGATTCTGAAAGACGATGTCGCGGTCATGCTGGCCCACACGGATTACGACCGCGTGGCTGCAGGTTACGGCGGTGATGGGGTCCGCGTGGATACCCTTCCCGCATTTCTGCAGGCCATTGACCAGGCACGCGCCTCCGTGCGCAACGGCAAACCCTTTTTGATTAACGCCATTTTGGCCAAAAGCGATTTCCGGAAAGGCTCCATCAGCATGTAAAGAGGCAGGTTTCGGCTCGGGCGTGCTGGATCAACGCCGCGTGGCCGGAGTGGCCGGGTAACGGTGCCCAGGGCGAAGGGGCCCTTCCCCCGAAATAAGAAAAGTTATGAACCAAGCTACTTCCGCAAACAAGGCCCCGCAGGTTGGGTTGTTGCATCCCCTCCAAAGCACCTTGGTGGTGGTGGATGTGCAGGAGCGTCTGATGCCGGTCATTCACGAGGCCGAGCGCGTTTTTGCGAACGTGAACCGGCTGATCGCGGGTGCGGTGCAGCTCGGGGTGAACACGCTGGTCACCGAGCAGTACCCCAAAGGCCTGGGGCATACCTGCCGCGAAATTCTGCTTCAGGACCAGCCTGTTCTGGAGAAAATGAGTTTCAGCTGCCTGCAGGATGAGGCGTTCTTGAACCAATTGCCGGCTGAGCACAAGCTGGTGCTGTGCGGGGTGGAAGCGCATATCTGCGTGCTTAAAACGGCGCTCGATGCGCTGTCGAAGGGGCGTGAGGTGCATGTGGTGGCCGATGCTGTGTCGTCCAGGACACCCGAGAATCACCGGCTTGCGCTGGAGCGCCTGCGCCAATCCGGGGCCTTTATTGCCAGCACCGAAATGGTGTTGTTTCAATGGCTCGACTACGCCGGTACGGATGATTTTCGCGCGATTTCGCGGTTGATTAAATAACGGAGGCAGCGAACTGGATAAAAGATAACAAAAACTATGGCTTACTCACGCGTTTTCGATTTGATTTACCACCAGCAGGAGACCCGCCCAAAGAAAGACTCGCTGGCCTGCAAGGTTGGTGGCCAGTGGAAGACCTACAGCACGGAAGAGGTGATCCGAATGGCGGGGCAGGTGTCCAAGGCCCTGCTCAATCTGGGTTTGGAAGCGGGCGATCGCGTGGCGCTCATCGCCAACAACCGTCCGGAGTGGAACTTCCTGGACATCGGCATGATGCAAATCGGGGTGATCAATGTGCCGGTTTACCCCACCATCAGCGCGCGGGAGTACAGCTACATTTTTCAGGATGCGGGGGTCAAGTATGCCTTCATCTACGGCCAGGACCATGTCGAGGGAAGGGCGCACCCGTCGGTTTACGAGCGCATCCATGAAATTCGGGCAGAAGTGCCCAGCCTCCAGGATGTTTTTGCGTTGGATCCGCTGCCCGGCCTGACGCAGCTGTCTGATCTTTTGCAGCCGGTGGAAGAGCACGAAAAGCG
>Ga0172372_10009119_pt1 | contig 12940 bp, 7 predicted proteins | sample LakKiv5m_2_FD_114544 | JGI IMG/M metagenome (GOLD analysis project Ga0172372, IMG submission 114544) | Freshwater microbial communities from Kabuno Bay, South-Kivu, Congo - kab_092012_9.5m | ecosystem: Environmental > Aquatic > Freshwater > Lake | place: Democratic Republic of the Congo...
CATCATCCGCGTCTCGGCTTCTTCGTGTTGCGCATCAACCGCAGGCGCTGGAAACATGGCAAGTTGTTTCTCAAGTTCATCCGCACGCTGTTCGAGCTCGAATATCTGGCGCTCGCGCTCTGTATCGATGACAGACATGCTCTCTTCGACACGCTTACTGCGGGAAACAAGTGCAAGCAGCGCAGCGACCAGCGCCACAAACATAATCGTGCCGAACATGTTGCAAATCGTGTCGAGCAACAACTCAAGACTGTCGCCCGGCTCGTCAGACTTTCGACTCATGGCGCCCCCCTGTCGCTTGGTTTCTCTCGCGAAGGAGCGCTCGCAGATGGAAACTCGCTCGAAACATACGAGCCTTCAGGAATGAGATCGAGACCAATGCGGGGTCGTTCAGATTCCGGCAATGCGTCTAGCGCTTGCACAAGCGATGTAAACATCGGAATGCCGGATGGCGTCACAATCAGCAGCATGTACGACGGTGTTTCCGCCGCAAGCGTGCGAAAGAGCCGAATCGCGTGCATGCATTGGGAACTTTGTGTTCCCGCCGCGATGCGCATCGGCGCGCTACTTCGAACATCGCTGACAACAATGCGTGCAGCCGAAATCTCAAGGACGATCGGACGCAGCGGCTCTGCATCGTCAAGAATGAATGTGACTTGCTTGCGCTGCTCAACGCCTTCCAATTGGACGAGCAGTTCATCTCGCCGCCGCGTCAACTCAAGTAACTCACGCAATGAAGCTGCCTGCGGATTTCGTACAAGAATGTCGCGGAGTTGCTCTTCGAGTTCCTTTGCGCGATCTTCCAGTGTCGACAATTCGCCCGAGCGCGCTAAGAGTTCTTGTCGAAGCGTTGTGCGCGCAGCAAGCGGATCTGTGTCGGGTCGCTCTTGGGCCGACTTCACCGCTTGCTCAAGAACTTCCACGCGATCGCGAAGTGAGCGCTCCTTTGCCTCGATAGGCACCTTCGCCTCAACCATGGCGCGCGCAGATTCAAGTGCTCCAGCAGTCACTTGCGTTACCTGCAAAATGAGCACCATCGCAATCACGATCGATATACCGATCAGCGAAAGCAGTACATCTTGAAACGAGAAAAACGACACTGGGACAGTGCTACTGCCGCGCCGTCGCACGCTACGACTCCTTCCGCGAAATTCGCACGCGCGTCACGATCACATTGGCGCACGCCGCACGCACCTCATCCAACAAATGCTCGTCTGCCCGACGAACAAAGGTCTGAATCAGGTAGATAAACAGTACTGCGATGAGTGCTTCCGCAGTGGTAATAAACGCCGTATCAAGCCCCTCAAGTACCGTCTTCAGTCGCGTCGTGATCTCTGAAACATTGGTACCGGCCGCTTCCATCGCTTCACCGAACTTGGCCATGGCCTGCGTCAAACCAATCACTGTACCGATGAAGCCAAGCACTGGAATTGCCCACACAAATCCGCGCAGAATCGTGTAGCCAGAGTCCATACTGGCTTCATCTTGATCTGCGCGAGAATTCAAAATGTCATCAACATCCGACACGCGACCAAGATTGCGCATCATGCGCAAGACAACGCGACACCGCGCGAGGAAGAGAAAGCGCATCGGGTCATCAACCGATCGATCAATGGCATCAACCACCGCGTCGGCGGTCGTCTCATTGAGTACAAAATGAGTGTCTTCGGGAATGAAACCAATACGAAGCGCGATCCGTTGCGTGCGAATTTTCAACGCTTTCAAACCCAAGAAGACAAGCGACCAGACAGACAAAATGATGATCGGAATCGGAATGCGACCGAAGCCTGTCATGTACTCCCAGACGACGGCGCCAAACTTCCATGACTCACTGTCTTTCAACGCGTAAGCGCACCCGTAGAGCGCAGCAGAAATTGTCACCGTGAGCACGAAACAACTGAGCGCACTCGGCGTAGTTGCCTTCCCAACGGGCAAACCAAATCGCGCTTCTGGATCCACACGACCAAACCGAATCACACGATAGATTTTGGTGTCTGCGACAGTCACGGGCGATTCCTTCGGTAGATCAACACTGGTCCTGCTGGCGCTGCTTCGGGAACACTTTGTACTTGGCCATTCTCAACCGTGATCGGTGTCACCAACCACAACGGTGTGCCTCTGATCAGAATAAAGAGGCTTTCGCGTGATCCGGAAATCTGTGCGACGCGCGTACGGCTTCCCTCTTGCGCGAAGCCCATCACGCCTACTGGCACAAGCGCAGACAGCGCATCCCCAAGCCGACGGCTCTCACGCTCTATCTCCTCGCGCAACGCGGCTGTATCGGGAAATGCGGCAATCGCATTCGTTGCTTCCGTACGCATCTTGCGCCATGCTGTGAAGTCCTTGTCGTATCCAGCCGCAACCCAATCGGCGGTCATGGCGCCCGCAAACTCTTCGCGGCATCGCGCTTGCCATTTTTGAAGTAGCTCACGCAGTTTCCCTTGTACAAGACCAGAATCCAACGCACACCGCGTCGCTTCGCGAAGCGCACGACAGCGAAGAAGCGACTCTGTATTGCTGTCCTTCGTGATGTCTGCGAACAACGCAAATATCACAGGCATCACTTCGTGCGACTGACAACTTCCGAGTTTCTCCTGCGCTCGAGCCCAAGCGAGAGAAACCGGATTCGCAAAGGTGCGGCCTTTGATTTCGCTGGATTGAACGGCCAGTATCGCGCTGAGTTTGTCTGGGTCTGTCGGGATATCGGCCAGTGTCTTCAGCGCTCGAGTGAGCGGAGACTTTTGAGTCCCGTCTGGATTGACGGCAACGGAAGGGCGCCGATAGAAGCGTCGGCCATCAGCAAGCGGAACCTCTTCGATCGACGAAAGGAACTCTGCCGCAAGTTCGAGTTCCAATCGATGCGGAGACCAAACCTCCGCGCCCGCGTTCGGATCAATATCGGCTGCAAGCCGAGAGAGGATGTCTCGCATCGGCGCGGCTGGATGTGTGCCAACGAACGCGCGAATGTCCGAGAGAACCTGCGCTGCCACTTCGGGCGTTGGCCGATTCGAAAGGTTGGGCCCCAACGCAGCTGCAAGCTTTGGACGAAGTTCAATTCGCCATGCTTCCATGGCAATGTAGGCATCCCTGCATGTCAATGACTGCTCGATCGCAGCAAGTTGGCTCCGCCGCGCGAGCACCGGCCCGTGCGCCTTGATCGCGCTGTCAAGACGATCAATGAACTGCTTCTCGCTCGACACAGGCGCAAGAAGTTTGTCGTCTGACAATTCACGCATGGCCACCCGCAACGCGTCGATGCGAGACTTCGCTTCGGCCACGCGCTTCTCGATCGCGTCACGCTTGATACCGAGCCTCGACATGCTGCTCTCGTGCCCGTCAACTCGATCGATTCCTGCATCGAGTTGGCTACGAAGACCTTCAAGCACCGTGAGGTATGCGTTCCATCGTGCCTCATCGAGCATTTCGGTATCGCGCCATGCATCTGGTATCGGCCACGCAAGCAACGCGCGATCCACTTCTCCGATCGCCGTTGCTGCGTCTTCACTTGCTTTTGTGTCGAGCACTGCCAGTACGGCGACGCGTTGCGCGTCCACGCGTTGTGCGTACGAACGATCGGTATCCTCTGCATCTTTGATCGCTGCCGCAAGTGATTGACGAAGCACTTCGACGCGCGCTCTTGTTGGAGTACCAGCAAGTTCCTTTTCCGCTGATGCAAGGAGCGTGCGAATCTCCTCAGTGCGGCGAGCGCGCGCATCGAGAATGACATCGGCCTCCGTCAGCGAGGCGGCGAGGTCAGGCCCAGGATCAGACACGCTCGCGCGAATCTCTGCGACCAATGGAGCGAGGCGTGCTGCATCTTTCGCAGACACCGCGTCACGCAGCGTCACAAGCAACGCCTCTCGTTCCCGCGATGCTGTATGCAGTGAAAGCGCAAGTGCGCCAACAGCAACAAGAACGATAGCCCCGAGTACCGATGCAGCGAGTACCAGTCGATGTCGCTGCCGAATACGCTCCTGTTCGGCAAAGCAATACTGGGTGGCTCGTTCGATCAATCCATCGGGTGTCGCTCGCCCAGCGTCACGAAGCACTGCAACTTGCGCTTCAATCTCGGCGACAGCGCGACGCTCATTCAGCAAAACCTCCAGCCGATCTACCTCAGCATCAAACGCCTGTTGCGCGCGCGCTTCCTCGTCCAGTCGGGTCAGCCACTCGAATGCAGGTGTCACGATGCGGACCAAATCGTCCGAGGGCATACGACCCGTTTCCTGATGAATCGCTGCCCATTCCTGCTCGAGCCGCAAAATGTCGGCGCGATCCATGCGTGATGCTGCGGCATGAATCTCGTCTGCCAAGAGTTGGTACCGCGCGCCAGCTTCCTCTGCGCGAAGTGGCTTGACCTTTGCAAACAACTCTTCGCGCAAACCACGAGGCACGCTTGCGATCCAATCATGTGTTTCGAGTGCGACCAACGCTTCATCGAGTTCTTCACGGGTCGCGTCGCGGTTTCGTAATTCTGCCATCGATCGCAGCCACTCTTGCTCGAGCGCTTCAATCTGATCAAGCCACATGCGGTTCCGCGCATCTTCTGCGCGCAACCGACGCAGCACGCGCATCCGTGCAGTGACTGGCTCGCGACGCAACGCGCTCAAACGCAACGCATCAAGGAGCGGTCGCAATGCATCGGCACGCATCGCGATCGTCGCCAATCGCTCAATCTCCTCACGATGCGGAAGTTGATCCTCACGAACAGCGTTGCCGACAATCGCGCGCCAACTTTGCGCGGATTGTGGATCCACCGTTGCCACCTCAACAAGCGCATCGGCTTCCTGCGCAAGTTCAGGAAAGTCGGTCACCACAGAAGCTGCTTCGCTGACCAATCCGCGATTGGAGAAGTCAAAGGCGCGATCCATGGCATGCCGTATCTCTTCGAGACGGGCGACGATGTCCGCGCGAAGCGATTCGATGGCGACAGGATCAACCGCCGAAGCTCGACTTGCAGCGAGCAGTGACTCACGAATCGTGCGAACACTTGGGTTCTGGCTCATGCATTACTCCAACCACACAGAGAGAATCAACGACCGGACGCAGCGAGAATAAAGAGAACAAGTGCGCCAAAAATCGCGACAACCGAATAGCCAATCAAGAAGACAGCAAGCACTGGCCACGATGTTGCCGTCGATTCCGATGGGCTGCTGTAGGCCACCGCTGGCACTTGGTGCGCAGTACGCGTGCTCGTATTCTCCTTCGCGGCGAGAAGCGCACCTGCGAACACGGGCTGCGGCGGAACAGGAGGTGAGGGCGCGTGTATCGATTGCTGCGGCGTCTGGATCTCTGGCACCTTTGCAGGCGAAGGTGACGCAGCAGATGTTGAAAGATCAATCACGGGATGCACTTTGAGGTTGGGGGCCCGCACTGTCGGCTCTACAACCTCGCCGCGTCGCGCAGCCTCCGCGGCTCGTCCCTCCCCAGCGCCGAGATCATGCTCCACATGCAGCGTGCGCGCGCTTGGATCTGCCAACAGTCGCGCGAGACCCGGAGCGTTTGCGCGCACGAATCGCAGTTGGCATCGCACTTGTGGAAGCGTGACCAACGGACGAGTGGAGAATGTCACATGCCAACGGCGATCTTCTGGCAACAGTGCCATGACATCGATGACGAGTGGTAACACTTCAAGAGGCTCAGGAAGCACGACATAGATCGTTGATTGCGGCGCATCAAGAATCGTTTGCGCGAGAACGCCAGCCCAACCTGCATCGAACCCAGCTGCCTCCCACGCTCGCGCTGGTCGCGCCGTAAGAGAGCCCTTCGGCAGCGATGGCTGCGCCGAACGCTCTTCAACCGCTGGTGTTCCTGTTTCAAACGCACGATGTTGCCCAAGCATCCACGCCGGTCCACCAGCAGCGCGGTCGTGTGGTTCAAGCACCAAGTGATGTGCAATGCGATTCGGACGACGACTTGCGTCGACGCCGTTGGGTGCAATCCGCGAGAGCACTGTGTACGGACGCCCTCGCACCGTCACGATACGGTGCGCCCACTCGACAGTGTCAACGCCGATTGCACGCGTCTCATCATGGTCGTAACCGCTGACATCTTGAAGACCCGATTCGAGTCCGGCAGGAAGTCCGCGTGTCACAATAGCCGTTGCGAAACCAGACTCGCCTCGAAGTCCGCGCACCACCGAGGTATGAACAACTTCGAAACTCATTTCGAGGCATGCTCCGGAAAGAGCGTTGGTTCAGCCTCTGCAAGGGCAACCACCAAGGGCGCGGCTGGCCACACTGGATTGACATCCCGCGGACGAATTGCCAAGCGTTCCCCACGAGTCGCTGAACTCGGCGGATGTCCAAGACCACTGAATGGCACGATGCGCAGATCTGGATCGAGCGCGCGTGCTGTTGCCAGAAGTTCGGGCATGTAGTGCGAGAGGAAGTCGCGGCATGTCGCATCGACCTGCTTCAGCACCGATTTTGGTGGCACTGCGATCGACTTCCCTGCCCGATATCCGCCGAAGTCGGCAGCGATTGGTGGCTCAGTCACTGCGCCCCAGATGTCTGCTTTCGAAAGTGCAAGCACAATGCGGAAGGGAAGACGATCGAATGCCGAGAGGCCGCGCAGGCGGCGCACGCGATTTGCCACTTCAATGAGAATGAGATCTTGTCGCTGATCAATGCTGCCCGCACCACCAACGGCTTGTACTGCTTCACGCCCACCCAAGCGCTCGATCACGCGCTGATCCTGTGTCGGATCAACAACAAAGATCAACGAACGCGAAACTCCCAAGTGTCGCGTCACTGGCTCGTGCGGCGCATCTGCGCCGGGCAGGAAGTGCTCGCCTGCGTTGTCGTAAAGACAGAGCAACCTGCGCTGCGAACCACGACCTACGACGAAAAGCTGTGGCTTTGGTGCTGTCCAATTCGCATCGCCGACGCGGAATGATCGATACAGACGACCCGCGAGATCTGTCTTCGCGATCATCGCGGGCCGATCTGGCGTCGATGAGCGGAACAGTGAACTTTCGAGTTCGAGTGTGAGATCGTTGAGCGATGGATCCGCGTCGATGAACTCAAGTCCATCCACCACAAGTCCGCTGCGCAAACTGAAACTCGCAGCAGCAAGCATCACCGATTTTCCCGACGCAGGCGCACCCACGATCGAGACGATTGCTTGCGGTAACTCGAGCGCAGCCGGAGGCACCTCGAGGTGACAGCGCATGCATGCCATACGCGACGCAGTTGCGCCGAGCGGATCAATCGCGCGGCCGCGCGCATCGAAACGACTTGGAAGAAAGCGCATCGCTGCACCCTCGCCGAGTACCGCATCGCCTTGCAGCGCTGCGTGCTCTGCGACAAAGCGCACTTGTGCCGGCGGAAACTCTGCCCAACAGTGCGGGCAGGTGACGGATGACACAAGCGTGCGAACGGGCTGCGTCGAAGTTGAAGGAGTGCGAGTCGACATAGGTGCTGCTCAACGACGCGGCGGAAGGCGGGATATCTGATCAAGATTTGAAGGCGCGCCAACGGGTCGTACGCCGTTCTCTCGTGCGAGCGAAATGGGAATGATCTTGATTTGCTCTGAAAGTTCGCCTAAAACGACCTGATACTCCTGCATCCACTCGGGATCATCTTTGCGCGCGTCAAATTCTGCGCGCATGCGACGGAACTCTGCGAGCACTGGCTTGGCATTGTCTATCTCCTCGACCAATCGACGGCCACCCTCGTCGCAAGCACTTTCTAAAGAGTGCACCGCGTTGGAGCGGAACAGTGCATCGCTCTCCCGCAAGATTCGAAACTGGTCGTCAAAGATCGTTGTCAGATCTCCACTGACTTGTGAGCCGAGCTTCGTGGTTTCAATCGGTAGATAGTGCCCATCCATACCCGCCATGAGAAACGCATGTCCGGGCACCATGACGAGGTACGAGTCGATTCCTATCGCCTCAAGAAAGCTCGCAAGCAAGACCGTTCCGTCGATACAGTTTGCATTTGCTGATCCAAGCGACTCATGAACCAATCGACAGCGCTGCGCCATTCCATCCGCAGCAGTCAGATTCTGGTAGCGCAGTCCACGAGCAGCCAAGTCTTGCCACAGAAGAGCGATAGACTGCAATAGTTCATCACTCTCGCCACCGGCGCCGGCGAGAATCACCCCAGCACGCTTCACCTCTGCACGCTGGTTGATCTCGTCGATGACACGTTGTACCCACGGATGCGTTTCGTCGACAATTGCAGCGAATCCAAGACCGAAGGGATAGGCATTTTCAACCTGTGCGACCGGATTCACCCGCATGCGACCAGTGAATCGATCCTCGCTTCCGTCGTTGTAGCGCGCCACAAGCGAGTACGGAATCTCGATCGCCTGCGCAATTTTACGAAGTTCCTCATCGTTCCATGGAAGTGAGAGAGGAACGCGGAAGAGGTCGTCTCCCGCGACATAGTGATACGCAGTCGACTCGACCGTCGGGTCCAGCGATACATCCGCTCGTTCTGAAACAAGCCCATCCGAGGGCAGCGCGAGATAGCGTCGCATCGACGGGTCAACATCCAGATATACCCCAACCTGGGTTCCCAAAGGAACCGTTTTGAACAACACCTCGAACAGCGGTCTCGATCGGTACAGGCTGATTCCATTTGCAATGGGTGCCGCGAAAGAGAACCGCAAGGATGCATCCATAATGTCGCGGAAGAGTTCGGGGTCCTCGCTCAAAGAGAATGCCGTATTCTCGACGAACACTTTTTCTATCTCGATTCGTGCAGTAGTGGGGTCGACATTGGTGAGAAACTTCTTATCGAACTCACGCAAACCGATGAGGCTTGATGCGTAAACCGCTTTCGCCATGTTGTCGTGCAACTCCACCACCGACGCCACGGTGCTACCCGCTGGTAACGGCAGCAACTGAGGCGCAGGTGCAGGTTGCGATGGTGGTGCTGTCGGCGGCTGCGCTGGTGGCTGCGGTGCATTCGGCGCAGAAGGCGCGCTTGGGCTCGGCGCAGGTGGACGACCTTGGGGTGTTCCAACTGGTGCAGCATTCGGATCGCGCTCTAGAAACAAATAGAGCAGCCGTCCGCGAATACCTTGGCCAAGGAAACTCGCCGTCACTTCGCCCGTAACCGAAGTCGTCGTGGGCAGGGCTGCGATGTTTCCCGAAGCGCTATCGGCAATCGCAAAGATGCGAGCGTTCCATGCACATCCTGCGATCTCAAGTGAAGGTGCCACGCCGGCCGGGAGCACAAACTCACCGACATCCACAGTGATCGCAGATTCACGGGCGAGAACAGCGAGCGCAACCTGCGCGCCTGGGCGTCTCGCTACAGCATGCTGAAGTTCCGTCGTCCCATCTGGCTCGGTGATCACGATACCCTGCGCTCGAATCTCCCAACCGGCCGCCTTCAGTTCCGCAATTTCCGCATCGAATGCTTCATAGGTGGGCCAATCAAAGACCTCCTTCACCCCCTGTTGTGAACTCGTCGATTCAACTGCCGCAGTTTCGAACTCTCTGCGTAGTGATCCGAGCTGAACTCCCTCACCAAGTATGGCTGCGAGCTGGTCACTCAGAATGACGACCCGCCGATTCGCCGTCCAATCCGGATCAAGTTGCACACCGACAACCTCTTGCGTCGACTCAAGCAGCAGAGGTCCGCCAGCGCAGCCCTCCTGAAATGGCGCGCTGGTTTGAAGGTATGCGGGGCCAGTGACGCCAACGCGAAGTAAAGACACTGTGCCATCGAGAAGCGCATGCGTCGGCGCACCGATGCTGCGCCCATCTTCATCGCGCGTCACTGTTTGACCGAGCGCAACAACTCCCGCTCCTGCGCGAACCTCTCGCGCCGATGCCAAGTCCAATGGCTTGATTCCCAGCGCTTCGATTTGTGGGCGATACATCTCGATGTTCGCCGCTGCAATGAGATACGGCGGCGCGGCCTCATCAATGAACGATGTGTCGCCCGAAGCATCAACAACGGCGCCCTCATCCATGTCGGTTGCGTCGACCGCGTCCGCATCTGACGCGCCTTGATAGAACCGTCTGTCGACCCACACATTCTTTGAACGCAGGCCCGCGAGTCGCAAGAGCTCTTGACCCGTGGTTGGATGTCGGAAGGTCGCAGCGACTTCGGGTTCGAATCCGAGAACTTCAAAGGACGAAACAAGCCACAAATTGTCCTTCGCCTCAACAAGGAAGGCTGAGCCGATCCCGTCCGAGGTCGAAACGCTCGCGACGGATGTTTGATGTGGCGCCCAGTCGATGCCTGCGTCAGGCATCACCATGGCGCGATAGGTGAAGATGCCCGCAACAACCAGTGCCGTGACAGACGCCGCACCAACACCCAGCCCGAAGACGACACGGCTGCCACGGATCCCGTTCGCTGCCTCTACGGCAGCGAGTTTCTCGCGCATGGCGCCAACTTCAAGTTCTGCCAACTTCGCGGGATCTGCAGCCTTTGGCGTTCCGCCAAGCGTAAATGCAGCGCCAGATGAGATGCGCTGTTCACCAGTGGATGTGCGGCGCGCTGCGGATGAAGCCCCTCGCGTCTCGCTCTCAACGCGTTGCTTCGGAGCGGGCTGCGCCGGAGGCGGACCGCCAGCGCCATCATTCAATGCACCACAGGACCGACACGCCACGGGCTTTCCGGCAAGCGTTCGAGCCGTGAGATACTCGCGTCCACAAGAGTGGCAGTTGGATTTCATGAGATCAATCCCCTTGTTTCGGCTCCATATCCTTGATCAGTTTCTCCACTTGGGCACGCTCTTTCTGAAGTGCCTTTTCATCCAACATCTTGGCGCTTGCACCTTTAAGTTCTTCCTTGACCTTGTTCCACTCTCGATGGATGACCTCTTTCGCGTCGCCCCGTGTGAAGTCATCCTTCCGGTTGTTGCCGCCTACTCGAAACTTCGTGGCCTCATCCTGCATACAGCCTTGAAGTTCATCAAGCTTGCCCGCAATGCCACAGAGTTCATCAAGTATGGACTTCCATGTCTGCAGGACATGGCAATTGTCGACACCCTTCGTAGACTTGGCGGCCCAGAGTTCCTGAACGAAGGGAAAGCCCGTGCCCGACTTGGACAGTGCTGCTTGATCCGTCTGTGCCGTGAAAAGATCGACTGCGACTTCATTCAGTAGCGTCGCAATGCCAGAGGCGTTGGCTGCGACTCGCTCAATGAAAGTAGTAAACGCCTCGCCGTCTCCACGAATACAGGAAACATCGTCGACTGAATTCTTAACGGTTTTCGATTCATCGAGGCAGTACTTAAGTTTCTTCAGCAGCGGGCGAAGCTCGCTCTTGTGATTCCAACCAGGGCTAAGGAAGTTCAGGACCCCGTCGCAGTCATCGTCCTGCTTGCAGTCTGAGACTCCGTCTCCGTCGTAGTCAATTTCCTCAATCTTCTGGGCGATGCAATCGCAGGGTCCGCGCTTTTGTCGGTCTTTGTCATCCGGACACTCGTCGCCTGCCTTGTCCACCCAACCATTTGGGAGTGGAGATGTTCCCTCCTCAACGTGGTGGGTATCCGTCTCAACGCCGTATCCGTCGCCATCCTTATCTCGATAGAGGACAACCATGGTTGGTGAGGTTTCCAGCGTTTTGGTCGAACTGTCAGGCGCGCTTTGTCCTTTCGCCGCCTCTTCACCGCCCGCAGCACCTTCAGGCTCCGCCTCGGAACGAGGAGATTGACGAGCAACGACCTCGCCATTTCTTGATGCCCCCGGCTTCCCTGCCCTACCCGGCCGCGCAGGCATGCGATCCACATCTCCACCGCTTTCACCCTGCGCCAGCACCGCAATCGCAGATGAGCGCTTCGATGACGCGTTGAGATAGGTCACACCAGCGATGGCAAGAACAACCGTCGCACACACGGCGGCAATCGCAGAACCAACAACCGCGCGCTTCTGGCGCTCATCCCAAACTCTGCCACCCGAAAGAGAACCCGCGTACGAAATCGCCGAGGCCGCTCCACCAGCACCCGCCGCGTTCGCGGCACCATCGCCGCCAATGGGCGCGCTTGCCCCGCGAATCATCTCTGATGTAGGAATCCAAACGGCGCCGCCCGCAGAAGCGCGAAACTGCGCGAATTCTGTTTCGCCGACATACCACTGACCAGCCTGCGCCGGTCGCACGGCGGCGCGCGCACCGTGCGTCGAAGCGCCAGACATCATGATCGCGATATCAACGGGTGCTGAGAGTGAGTTGATTCCAACCCCCCAGCGGCAACTCACGCGATCCGATGCGTCGAGCGTTGCCACAAATCGAAGAAGTTCTGGAAGCGCCGAATCTGGCAGAATCGCAACAGAGCCACTTTGCTTGGCGTACATCCATGCGTCAAGAATGCGAAGCATCGCAATATCGCGCGGATCACCTGTCGGTGCGCTACCGCTTGGATATGTAGCGCCGCTGCGTGCATTGGCTCGCGCGCTGCGCCACCACGATGCATCACTCGTAAGAATTTCCAACGCGCCGAGATTTCCCTCGTACACGCGCGCGTCAACGACCAATGTGACCACCTCAATCGTCGGACGACCGGCGTCGTCAACGCCAGCGGGCAACATGCGCGAGATCGCCATACGACCAGACGCAAGCGGACGAGCCGTCATCGTCGGATGTGATTCAAGCCGAGCGATCGCGTCGCTGGTTGAAATCTCACCGAACTGAAATCGCTCGAGTTCCTGCGTTTCATCGGCGCGAAGTCCCGATGATGCTGCCACCGTGCCATAGCCACTCACCGATCCGAAGACATGTATATCTGCGCGCGCCATGCAATTCCTCTGTGAGGTCATGACCACCATCGCGTGCGCAACCGCGCAAGCGCCGACCGCAACTCACGCTCATCCCCGCTGATCGAGATACACCAACGCACCCACAATCGCAGCAACGAAGAGCCCCGCGATCGCGACACCAAACACAACCCACGCCACTGTGGAACGCCGCTGCTCTGCGACCTCAGCCTTCTGTGCGTTCTTGCCCGTTTCTGCTCGTATGCGCTGCACTTCCGC
>Ga0172372_10009125_pt1 | contig 12938 bp, 10 predicted proteins | sample LakKiv5m_2_FD_114544 | JGI IMG/M metagenome (GOLD analysis project Ga0172372, IMG submission 114544) | Freshwater microbial communities from Kabuno Bay, South-Kivu, Congo - kab_092012_9.5m | ecosystem: Environmental > Aquatic > Freshwater > Lake | place: Democratic Republic of the Congo...
CCAGTTTTAATTCTTTTACCTGTTCGCCTAACCCCGGATCTATCCTCCTGGCAATGTACGCAAAAGGCCTGGGCGGCTCTTCATTCAGCAATGCAGTAATCTTTCCTGCCGGTAATTTCAGCAATTTATCCATTTGCCTGAGTTTCAACGCCCGTTCATGGCGATAGTCACTCAGCACTTGCGCTTTATCGCGGTCCGTCAGTTTTTCTATAGCCTGCTTAAGCCTGAATTCCTTTTCCATCTGCTTGAGCCGGGTCTTGTCATCGGCCTTAAGCTCCTTGGGATTGATCGCAATGGACTCGACCGGCGTGCTCACCGCCAACGGCGCGCCATTCCTGTCCTTGATCATCCCCCGGTATGCCGGAATCGCTACTTCATCAACGTGCCGGTCATCACCCTGGTCCTTCAAGAACTCTTTCTCGAAGACTTGCAGGTACACGGCCCGGCTCACCAGCAGCGCCATGCAGCCCATCATGAAGACGACCAGGAATTTCCTTCTGGCGGAAAAATCACTGTTCGGTCTTGGCGCCTTGTTTTTAACTCGAAAATCCAGCATCAGGGTTTTAAATAAATAATTTTCTCGCGTAAGGGCATGACCAGTTTCAATTCTTCCAGCGCCACCCGCTCTACCCGGTTCTGTTCCGCCAACATCGTCAACTCCAATTGCATCTGCCCCCATTCAACTTCATACTGATCCAGCGCCTTTTCCTGCTGCTGGATTTCGATAAAAATCAAACGCGAGTAATATTTACTGTAAATAACAGCCAAAGCGGATACCAGCAGCACCACGAATAACGCACCCATTCCCCAAAACCGGAACATCACCCTAAACCCTCTCCGTTACCCGCATGATCGCACTACGCGCCCTGGCATTCCGGGCGACCTCCTCCGCGCCTGCTTTTATCGCCTTGCCTACCGTCTTCAATACGCCTCTGGCTATATCGGCTTCCTTGATCGGTAATTTGCCGGGGTTGTATTTCGCACCGGATTCGGCCCGGAAAAAGCGTTTTACGATGCGATCCTCCAATGAATGGAAAGCAATCACTACCAGCCGGCCTCCGGGCTTCAATACCTGGACCGATTGCGCCAGGGCATGCTTTAATTCGTCCAGTTCGTTGTTTATTTCAATGCGTATGGCCTGGAATGAACGTGTTGCGGGATGTTTGTGTTTTTCTCTCACAGGCACCGCGTCGGCAATCAGGTCGGCCAACTGCTTTGTCGTGGTAATGGGCGATTGCGCCCTTGTATCGATAATCGCCCTGGCTATGCGCCGTGCAAAACGCTCCTCGCCAAAATCAAATAGCACCCTGACCAGCTCTTTCTCGTCGACACTCGCCAGCCAACTCGCCGCAGATCGCCCTGTCGCAATATCCATGCGCATATCCAGCGGCCCGTCGCGTAAAAAGCTGAAGCCTCGGCCGGGATCGTCCAATTGCGGCGACGACACGCCCAGGTCGATCAAGACGCCATCTATACCGCCGGCCAGGCCTTCGTGTTCGACGATGCTTTGCAATTGTGAAAAGCAGCTATGTTTAAGCGTAAACCGTTCATCGTTAAGCAGTTCACGCGCATAATCCGAATCACACGCCGTCCAATCCCGATCCAGCGCCAACAAGCGCCCCGACTCACCGAGCCGGTTTAAGATGCCTTGGCTATGTCCGCCGCGCCCGAATGTGCAATCCAGGTAAATGCCGTCTTGCTTAATGGCTAACTGCTGCAGCGCTTCCGCAAACATCACGGGCAAATGTTCCACTAACCGATCTCCCCCGTTTATTTAGAAAAAAGCATTTAGAACGACAAAGCCCCTAATTCTTCCAGGCCCTCATTATCATCACCAGCCATCCAATCCTGTTCTTTTGCATGCCATGCGGCTTCATTCCAGATCTCAAACTTGTTGAGCTGCCCAACCAATACCAGCTTTTTATCCATATCGGCAAACTTCCTGAGTTTTTCCGGCAATAACAGGCGACCTTGCCCGTCCATTTCACATTCGGAGGCGTTACCGATAAGGAATCGTCTCAACTTGCCGGCCATTTTATTTAGCGTAGGTAATTTACTGATGGTTTGTTCAAGCTTTTCCCATTCAGGCAGTGGATAAAGCCATAAACAACCGGCTTCCCCGACACAGCGTTCATTAACGGCAACCGTTACGACCATCTGGCGCTCGCAACACTCCTGTAACTCCTCCCGGTAGCGGGTTGGAATCGCAAGACGGCCCTTATCGTCCAGGTTAATCGCGCTGATGCCACGGAACAAAATCCACCTCAAACCCTAAAAAAACCATTTTCCAGCAAGATTAAACCACTCTTCCCCACTTTGCCCCACTATAGAATTCAATTGCCGCTTAGTCAAGAACGATTTTTGCTTAGAATCTTTCTTTTTTGACAATGACTTACACGTCATGCGGCGAGGTGTTAAAACACTAAAAACGGGACAAAATAAATTCCATGATTTATCAACAAAATGTGTAATTTTATTGAAGAGGAACTTGAAGGAAGTCGTACAAGGGGACGGCAAGGGGTTTTAAGGTAAAACGACGGGAATAAAACAACTCAGCGACAATAAATACCGGAACGGATTTTGGGCCAACACATTAACGGGAGCTATGAAAAAGCCTGCAGGCGCAGGCTAAAAATGACAAAAAACACTAGAAGGAAGAAAGAGTCGGCCTGTAAGCCGGGTTCTGTCGAGAACAGCCATTCATCTAGGCTGCAAGTCACCTTGCAGCTCAAGCAATCTACCCAGGAACCGCGCGGGCCACGCGTCTGTTCCTCTATTTGATCTTGCTCCGGGTGGGGTTTACCATGCCACTTCTGTTACCAGTTGCGCGGTGCGCTCTTACCGCACCTTTTCACCCTTACCTGACGCCAAGGCGCCCGGCGGTATATTTTCTGCGGCACTTTCCGTAGGCTCGCGCCTCCCAGGCGTTACCTGGCACCCTGCCCAATGGAGCCCGGACTTTCCTCCATTTTATCGTGATGATAAAACAGCGACTGCTCAGCCAACTCTTTCGGCAAGTAGTATACCATATCTATTTAACGCATACTGCCGGATAGAAACCGTATGATTGATGTCACAGGCATTGAAATTTCTTGGGTCACGATTTTTCCTTGAAAGCCAAAAAACCATATCCGCCGACAAGAGAGGCATTAGGTATGCCTATAACCACCCGTTTAGTTCGCTTCGGCAACGTCGCCGCGATTCGTTACCGTTTCATGATTTTTAACCGGAGGTCAATATGAATGAAGATACCTTGAACATGGAAGTCAGAAAATACCTGAAACACGTTGGTGTTACCTCGCAACGTGAAATTGAGCACGCCATCCTGAAGGCGATTGAATCCAAAATAATCAGCGACACCGGGAGCATAGCGATTCAGGTGAGCCTGTCGATACCCGATGTCGGCTTGAATTATTGTATTGAAGGGCAAATAGCCTTGGAGTAAACCGCCAGGATTCATACCCAGCAATATTTACAGGCACAAAACCTTTGCCTTGAGCAAGAGGCCGTCTCTCGCCCAGCCGGAATAGTCAGCGTAAATCCTGGGCGAGCAAGCCGACATTGCCGCCTATCGCCGCGGTATTTATCGTCACGGTTTGCTCAACGGCAAAGCGGCGAAGGTAATCGGGGCCGCCGGCTTTCGGGCCGGTACCGGAAAGCCCCATGCCGCCGAATGGTTGTACGCCGACGATGGCGCCAATCATGTTGCGGTTGAAATAAATATTACCGACTTTTACGTTCCGCCGGATGGTCTTGACGGTCGCGTCAAGCCGGCTGTGTATGCCCAGCGTTAAGCCATAACCTGTGGCATTGACGGCGGCGATAACCCGGTCAAGTTCGGATTCACGATAACGGACCAGGTGCAATACCGGGCCGAAGACCTCCCCGCTCAGTTGCGATAACGACTGTATTTCGACCAGGCTGGGCGGGAAAAAACTGCCGTGCTTGAGGTCTTCGGGCAGGGGCGATTGATAAAGCACCACGGCCTCCCGCCGCATGATCTCCAGATGAGCCGCCAGTTTAGCCAGCGCATTATCATCGATAACCGGCCCGATGTCGTATTGATACCGGCCGGGATTGCCGAGGCTTAATTCCTGCATCGCGCCAATCAGCATCGCGATGGTTTTATCGGCAATGTCCTCTTGCACAAACAAGACCCGCAAAGCCGAACAACGCTGCCCAGCGCTGTTGAATGCCGAGACAACGGCATCCTGTACCAATTGTTCGAGCAATGCCGAACTGTCGGCAATCATGACATTCTGGCCGCCGGTTTCGGCCAGTAGCGGAACGATGTCCTGGTGATGTTGGGCTAATTCGCGGTTAATAAACTGTGCGGTCGCCGTGGAACCGGTAAACGCAATACCGGCAACCCTGGTATCGGGCAGCACGTAGCGCCCGGTCATGCTGCCGGTGGCCGGTAAAAACTGCAATACCTGCTCGGGTATGCCGGCCTGATGCAACAACTGGATGCAGCGCAGCGCAGTCAATACCGTCTGGGTTGCCGGTTTGGCGATAACGGTATTGCCTGCGGCGAGGGCTGCCGTTACCTGGCCGATAAAAATGGCGATAGGGAAATTCCACGGGCTAATGCAGACATAGACGCCGCGACCGTAATGATAAAGCCGGTTTTCTTCGCCGGTAGGACCCGGCAGTTTGATCGGCTCGCTGAATAAATCCAACGCGGACTGCGCATAATAACGGCAATAATCGACCGCCTCCCTGACTTCCGCCAAGGCATCACTGATCGTGCGTCCACCTTCACGCACGCATAAGGAAACCAGCTCCAGGCGGTATTGTTCGAGCAGATCGGCGGCCCGTTGCAAATACCTGGTGCGCTTTTCGACAGGACAAAGCCGCCAACCACAAAACGCCCCTGAAGCGCCGTTTAACGCCCGGCCAATGTCAGCCGGCTCTGCCAGCATAACGGAGCCGACGGTCAAGCGCTTATCATAAGGATTAACGACAAGCCGTTCCTGGCCGAAACAAGGACAACCGTTGACTAACGGCGCCGCCGTCCAGTGCTTATCGGCTAAGGCATTCAGCTCTTCCTGTAATTGTTTCAGTTGTTCCGGGGCAGCCAGGTTTAAGCCCTGGGAATTCAAGCGTTGTTCACCGAATAAATCTTTCGGCAAGACGATTTGAGACTTTTCGGCCAATGCCCAGGCGCTGCCTACAGGATCGCGCACCAGTTCGGCGACGCTGACATCCGGGTCATCGAGCTGATTGATAAAGGACGTGTTAGCGCCGTTTTCCAAAAGGCACCTGACCAAGTAAGGCAATAACTCCCGGTAATGGCCGACCGGCGCATAAACACGGCAAGGCTTGGCCCCGTGCCGGTTTCCGGTGATTTCCCGGTAAAGCCCCTCGCCCATGCCGTGCAAACGCTGGAACTCATAACCCGGATGCTGCCGGCCCATTTGCAAAACAGCGGCGACGCTATGAGCGTTGTGCGTTGCAAATTGCGGATAAAAGACATCAGGCCGGGATAACAAAAATTGCGCGCAAGCCAGATAAGATAAATCGGTCATCGATTTATGCGTAAAGACCGGGTAATCGCTGAGACCGTTTTCCTGCGCCCGCTTGATCTCGCTGTCCCAGTACGCGCCCTTGACCAGGCGTAGCGGAATCCTGCATTGCCGGTATTCGGCCAATCCCGCCAGCCAATGTATGACCGGCAATGCTCGTTTTTGATAAGCCTGCACGGCCAAACCCAAGCCTTCCCATCCACTTAAACCGGGATGCGTAAACACGGCGGCAAAAATATCCAGCGACATCTCCAGCCGTTCCGATTCTTCCGCATCAATCGTGATGAAAATATTGGCTGTGCGGGCCGCCTGGGTAAGCGTCAGCAGTTTATCGCTTAATTCCTTGACTGCCCTGTCATGCTGCAAAGGTTCATAACGGGGGCATAAGGCCGATAATTTAATTGAAATACCCGGATTAGCGGCAATATCTATAGCGTTTGCCACGTCGGCCAGCGTTTTAATAGCTTGCAGGTAGGCTTGAAAATACCGCGCGGCATCGGCCGCCGTTAACGCGGCTTCACCCAGCATATCGAATGAAAAACGGTAAGCGGGATATTGTCCGCTACGCTGAACGGCGTCCTGCATCGATTCCGCGAAAACGAATTGCAGGGCCAGGCGCCACATGGCCTGCTTTAATGCGTTGCGTATCAGCGGCGCGCCCATCCGCGATAACAGTTGTTCAAAAACGGGAAACCAGGATGCTTCCGACAACAGGCGATGTTCAAATTCGCGGGTGGCCGACAAGGCCTGTGTCGATAAATTGACCAGCACGGAATCACTATGCCGTAAATGGCGTTGCCAATCCGCGCTGCAAAGCTTTTCCTGCAAGAACCGGTCCTGCGTCCGGCTGTCGGGGATACGCAACAAGGCTTCGGCAAGCCCCATCAAGACGATGCCTTCGCCGGAATTAAGCCGGTATTCATGCAGGAATGCTTCAGTCGCGGTTTGCCGGTGTTTTTTTGCCCTGACGGTATTAACCAGGGTCTCGGCGAACTCGCCGGCACGCTCAGCATCATAAGCGCCCAGGCAGGCAGATAATTCACCGATGATGTCTTTTTCATCGGCTAGATAAGCCCTATTGATGGCGGCGCGTAATGTGGCTATGGGTTGTTGGGGCATTTATTGCTGATCAAACAAACTGGGGATTGGCTATTTAAGCACGGAATTTTATCGCCGCCCGGTTCCCGCAGTCTAGTTTCATTGCTGCGCGGAGGCTTTCGAGCAGCTCTTGCCTGGGAAAAGGTTTCTCCAGTAGGCAGAAAGCGTCATGCTGCAGTGCCGGCATAGCGTTATAAAGCGTCCCGATAGCGGTCATAAAAATAACGGGGATAGGGAAATTGCGCCTGATGAGCTCCTGTTGCACGGTCAATCCATCCATCTCGGGCTGACTTAAATTGGCCAATAAGCATCCGGGGCGATCTTCGGTGTAAGCCGCCAAGAAAGCCTTCCCGGAAGAATAAGCTTCGGTTTTTAAACTCGCCATGCTTAAGGAAATACTCAATGCATCCCGCACTGCAGCATCGTCGTCTATGAGAAATACCGTCGATTCAAGGCGCATAAACTTCACGCAGGCATCATTTGAATTTTAACGGACTGAAAACGCTTATAGACCGAAGGAAGCATAGCTTTCTCCAAAACTGCTGATACCCCGAACAACCGGCTGTCAATGCACAACCACCTTCGCCGTTTTCCGGAAACCGGGAGGCGAAGCGCCTGGCGCCAACGGCTTGGCTTTGGCGTCGTGTACCAGCCGCAAGCCATATGACGCCGCTTTTTTCGCTTCTATTCGGCCGGCATTCGGGACGGCAACAGGCGATACCTCGGACGGCCTGTTCAAAACGCGGACACTTTCCTTATGCATACCGTCCAGGGCCGCCTGCGCCTCCTTACGCAACAGGAACGGCCCGTGAAACGCAGCATGCTCATTAAATCGCCGCGCCCGAACGTGTTCAGGCCAATTAACGACATAATAGCCGGGTGACAAGGGTTGCCCGTGATTGGTGTAATACCTTCGCTGATAAGATTCCGCATCGACAAGCCAGAAATCGCGAGTGACGGCGACAATCTCAAAAATATCGTAATCCGCATCCATTGAACAACTCCCCGTTTAGACAGTATGAATCAAAACCGGATAGCGCCGATATAGCCTAATCCGCGCTACCGAAAAAACGGGCGATTCCACTGCCTAGGAGGAAAGACATTCGATCTTAACGATCAGCCGGCTGCATGAAACATTTGACCGGATAGAATCGCCCTTGGGATAAATTAAAGCCGATAGCCCTGCGAAACAAAATACGTACGAGCGCGTACGTAGAAATGCGTACTCTATTGAATAAAATGGTTAATTCAGGAACTTCAATGATCCGGTCCGGGCGGAAGCCGGCAGGCTTCGCACAAACGGCCCAGTTCCAAGATATTGCTTGCGCCGGTTTTTGCCATGACCCGTGCGCGGTGAATTTCAACGGTACGGTGGCTGATGCTGAGGCGCCGGGCAATTGCCTTATTGGAATGCCCGGCCACAACCAGTGACATGACCTCCAATTCGCGCGAAGTAAGATTGTATAGGTTGGTACAAAGCGCTTGCCCCACCATAGCCTGTTCGTACATTTGGCTTTCGTGCCGCAGCACGGCCTGGATGCGCTCGATCAACAGCTTGCCCGGTACCGGCTTGGTCAGGAAATCGACCGCGCCGGCCTTGATTGCACGAACCGTCATCGGGATGTCGCCATACGCGGTAAGGAAGATAATCGGCAAATGCATATTGCGGCGGATGAGTTCGGCTTGCAGCTCATGACCGCTCAAGCCCGGCAAGTTGACGTCGAGCAACAGGCAGCCGGGCCTGCCCGGACAATAGCCGTCAAGAAAGTGCTCGGCGCTCTCAAAAGCCTGGCAAGCAAGGCCTGCCGTTTCGATCACCAGCCCGAGGGCGTCGCGTACCGCATCGTCGTCGACGATAAAAACGCAGGGTTGAAAACTCATATGACGAACGGCAAGGTAAAGTGGATATTTAAGCCGGCGCCGGCGTTCTGCTCAGCCCACATTTTTCCGCCGTGGGCTTCGATTAACGCGTGGCTGATCGCAAGACCCATGCCCAAACCTGCCGGTTTGGTCGTGTAGAAAGGCTGGAACATTGTTTTAAGGATGCCCGCATTCGCCACGCCTTTCCCGTTGTCGCTGACCGTCACCTGCGCCAGACCCGCGTCATCGGCGAAGCTGCGCGTTGCTACGGTCAGCGTTCCGCGTTTTACGCCGCTTTCATGCATCGCTTCCAGGCCATTACGCAAGAGGTTGACCAGCACCTTCTGGATTTGCAGGCGATTGCCTGCAACCTGCGGTAAACCGGTGTCGAGCTCCAGTTCTATTTTAAAAGCGCCTAAATGCCTGTCCGCCCTGATCAAGTCGAGCGCTTCATAAACCGAAAGATTGATGTCGACCGGCTCACTGACGGTCTCGCCTTTATGCAACAGGGTCAATAATTGCCGTATGACCTGGCCGGCGCGTTGCGCTTGCAGGCCGCAATTTTCGATGACATGGGCGAGCTTTTGCGGATTCTGGTTGCCGGTTTTCAGCATATGCAACGCCACATCGACATAAGAGGAGATCGCGGCGAGCGGCTGGTTCAGTTCGTGGGCGATGGCGGCAGCGGTCTGGCTGGCGACATATAAGCGGAACGATTGTTCTATCTTATCGCGCCGCTCGCTCAGCTCCTTGGTCTTCACATAGTCGGTAATATCCAAATTTATGCCCAACATACGATAGGGACGGTTATTGCGGTCGCGCAACAGCCCGCCGCGAGAATGGATCCAGCGATACGAACCCTCCTTGTGTCGCAAGCGGAACTCCAATTCGAAAACCGGCTGGCAGCCGGCAATATAATTTTCTGTTGCCGTCAGCACAAAAGCCCGGTCGTCGGGATGCAGGCGACATTCCCACTCTTCCCAACGATTGGGCAATTCGTTCTCGTCAAAGCCGATTTGTCGCTTCCATTCAGGCGATAAATATAAGGTGCGCGTAGACAAATCCCAGTCCCAATACCCGGCTTTCACCTCTTCGACAACAAGAGCGAGCCGCGCCTGGGTATTGCGCAATTCTTCTTCCGCATGTTTACGCTCGCTAACGTCCTGGACATATCCGTGCCAGAGAACACTGCCGTCCCTCTCGCGTAGCGGCATGGAATGGCCTTCTATCCATATTTCGCCTTTCTCCGAATGCCTGTAGCGGAACGAGTCTCGCCAGGGCTGTAGGCTGCGGGCCGATTCGGCGATAGTGTCATTGACATGGCCGACATCGTCGGGATGAATACGCGCAAAAACCTCGCTACAGTCTTCGACAACATCATCGGGACTCAGTCCGTATACCGATGCAAAAACCGGGCTTGCAAACGGTATGCATGAAGAGCCGTCAGGACGCAGCCGGAAAGAGCAAATCACCCCCGGCACCGTTGCAGCAACCTTAGCCAATTGATCCTGCAGCCTGAGCCGCTCTTTTAGCGCACTATCTTCGCGCACGCGCTCCGTAATATCCCGCAGGATGGCGGTAAACAATTTTTCGCCATCCATGCCGGTCTGCGAAATGGACGCCTCTATCGGGAACTCCTCGCCATTGGCGCGCAGCCCCGTAATAGCAACCCGTTCCGCCGTCGTGCCGGTGCGCTCGAAGGCGCGAATATACGCGCTATGGTTGGGGCGGAAGCGATCAGGAATAAAACGCTCGATAGAGAGCCCGACAGCCTCCTCCGCCGTATATCCGAACATTTTTTCCGCTGCGGTGTTAAACAGCAGAATACGTTGAGCGCCGTCGATAGTGATGATGGCGTCCATAGCCGAGGCGACAATCCCGGTATAACGCTCCCGGCTTTCCATTAGCGCCAGTTCGTTTCGCTTGCGGTCGGTAATATCCTGCGTGGTGCCGAATCCGCCGAGCAGGATGCCTTTCCTGTTGAACTCCAGTATCGCCCGCTCACGAACCCATTTCACCTTGCCGGCAACAACCAGCCGGTGCTCAATATCGTAAGATTCGCCGCTGAGGCCTCGTTGCCACATCCGGTCGACGTATTCCCTGTCCTTCGGATGCACGATGGCAAGAAACGTCTCATAAGTCATCGATGTTCCTTTGGGAATACCGAAAATACGGTGATTCTCATCCGACCAACACAATTCATTACGTTGCACATTCAAACGCCAACTGCCGGTTTGGCCGACGGCCTGGGCGTGATCCAAGTCCTGCCGGCTTTCCCATAGCGCCGCGGTCAAGCTCCAGTGCAGGTTGGCTGTAGCAATGATGGTTGCCGATAAAATGCAAAAGCCCGCGTTTAAAACAACAAGGTCTAAAGGCGCTAAATACTTGGCTGGAAACAAAATAAACACATTTGCCGAGATCAGGGACAGAACCATCGCGAGCATTCCAGGATTCCGCCCTAGCCAAAAAGTAGCCTGGATAATCGCGAAAAAAAATAGCAAGAACACTGCCCGCTCGCCGATCACCGGAATAAAGCGCGTCGCCAACGTGACGATAGCGACTGCCAGCACCGCTAAGCCATATCGCAACACAGGGGATTTCCTGCCGAAATAAAAAATAACCGCTTGGGTTTTGAATCGCGTAACCATTGAGTTTCGCCGTAAATATTTTTACCTGGTCTCCCTGTTTATGCTGCTGCATCCTAATTTAACTTCCATTACTTAAAATGCCGGTTGCAATATTTCCTATAGCCGGTTCTGCAGATAACCCGGGCCGAAACTTATCCGCCAAACCGGTCACCCGCTCTACTTTTTTCTGGACGGCCTGCATAAAAATCGCCTGGCCCGTAACCAGCTTGACGGTTTTTTTTGCCCGCGTAATCGCCGTATAAAGCAATTCTTTTGTTAATACCGGATTGATCATGTCCGGTAACACAATCAGCACGTCATCGAATTCAGAACCCTGGCTTTTGTGTATCGTCATTGCATATACGGTTTCGCAGACCGGCAGGCGCGCGGGTAAATATCTTTTGACGCTGCCGTCTGTGCGTTGAAAAAACACCATCAGTTTGCCATCTTGCTCTTTATCCGGCATACAAATGCCTATATCGCCGTTATAAAGGTGTAATGCGGCATTGTTTTGCATCACCATCACGGGGCGGCCCGCATACCATAAACCCGACAGGTTAATGCGCTTTTGCCCGGATAGTTTTTGCTCAACATGATAATTGATGCCGGCAACGCCATATTCACCCTGACGGTTGGAACACAACACCTGAAAGCGGCTGAATGCCTGGTAAATATCACGAAAATCCGCGCCGGTTTTAAGCAACTGCAAATAATCGGTTTGCCGGGCGGCGATATGGGCAACCAGATCCTGCTCCAGCAACGCGCAGTTTTCATCCCCCCCCTGCAAAATATCCCAGGCAATCTCAGCTTGCTGGGCATTAACGGCATCGGCCAGTATTTTTATCGTGCCGGCAAAGCGGTGCGAGGTTTTCAATTCCAGCGTACACGCCGGCAATGCTGACGTCAAATCAGCCAGGACCGCGCCGGATTCGACCGAAGACAGTTGGTCCTTATCGCCCAGTAAAATCACCCGTGCGCCCGGCTTTACAGCGTCGAACAATTTGCTCATCAACGCCAAATCCACCATCGACGCCTCATCGACGACGATAAGGTCATAAACCAGCGGTTTGTTGGCATTATGATAGAAATAAGGCGATGGCGGTTTTGCACCGAGCAAACGATGCAAGGTGCTTACGGTTTCGGGAATGTGCTTTTTTATTTCATCGGAACAGGGCAGCGCCTCTATGCGCGAAGCTATCGATTCCTGGAGGCGCATCGCGGCTTTCCCGGTCGGCGCCGCCAGCGCGATATGCAGCGGACGGTCCGCCGCCAATTCCTGCAGTACCGCGAGAATTTTTACCACGGTCGTGGTTTTACCGGTTCCGGGACCACCGGTAATGATGCTAAACGGCTGCCTGACCGCCATTTTTGCCGCTTCACGCTGCCAGTCGATGCCATCGCTTTGGCCGGTAAAATAACGCTCAAGTACGGCGTCAGGATATTCAATCGGCGGATTCCTGTTAATCATGCTGCTGATTTGCATCGCCAGCCGGTATTCATAATGCCAGTAGCGATGCGTATACAAGCTGTTTTTTTCGATTATCAGCGGCAGGCTACCGGAACAGGCGGCCAAACCCGATGCCAGCATCAGCGTCTTATCTTCATCGCTGATTTGAATGCAGTTATGGCCCAGGTTTTGTTCATTTGATAATTGCGCCACCAATTGCTCGAAAGTTTGTTTTTGTGCGCGATCCAACTTGGCGCGCCGGCTTAGAAAGCGGGCGAAAGCGGTATCGAGACGGGTGTATGGCTGGTTTCCAATCATTAATTAATACCGGCTAGATGGGGTGCTGATTTTATAAGATGTGCTTAAACACAAACCTGTGCA
>Ga0172372_10009126_pt1 | contig 12937 bp, 11 predicted proteins | sample LakKiv5m_2_FD_114544 | JGI IMG/M metagenome (GOLD analysis project Ga0172372, IMG submission 114544) | Freshwater microbial communities from Kabuno Bay, South-Kivu, Congo - kab_092012_9.5m | ecosystem: Environmental > Aquatic > Freshwater > Lake | place: Democratic Republic of the Congo...
CAAAGTAAAGGCGTTTTGCTTTGCGGGGAGATTGGTACATATAATAGGACAGACTCTCCCACGGTGCATATTTTAGCCAGTCATCAATGGTTAAACCATTGCCCTTAGATTTAGAAATCTTTTGTCCCAGCTCATCAAGGAAGTGTTCATAGGTCAGGCATTCAGGAGACTTGCCTCCCAAAATATGGCAAACCTGGCTTGAGAGTCTTACTGAGTCAATGAGGTCTTTACCGGACATTTCATAATCCACATCAAAAGCGCGCCAACGCATACCCCAATCGACTTTCCATTGTAACTTACAATGCCCTCCCGTAATGGGCACTTCTATTGGTTCTCCGGACTTTGGGTCAAGGTAGGTAACAGTTGCCGCTTCCAAGTCACGGCTAATAATCGGGACCTGGAGGACTTGGCCCGTTGTTGGGCAAATAGGAAGGAAAGGGCTATAGGTAGAACGCCGTTCTTCGCCCAATGTAGGTAAAATGACTGCAATAACATCGTCATAGTGTTCAAGAACAAGCTTTAGGGTTTCATCGAAACGGCCATTTTTGTACCAATCGCTCGAGCTTTGGAATTCATAATCAAACCCAAAAGAGTCCAAAAATTGGCAAAGCATGGCATTATTGTGGTGCCCAAAACTTTCATACTTGTTAAAAGGATCCGGGATTTGTGTCAAGGGTTTGCCCAAATGAAGGGCCAGCATCTTTTGATTTGGAATGTTGTCTGGAACTTTGCGTAGGCCATCCATATCGTCTGAGAAAGCGAACAATCGCGTTGGGACATCGCTTAAGACTTGGAGCGCATGGCGTACCATACAGGTGCGAGCGACTTCCCCGAAGGTTCCAATATGGGGTAATCCTGACGGCCCATAGCCTGTTTCCAGGAGTGCATAGCCCTTTTTAGGAACCTTATTTTGGATGCGGTTTAAAATGCGCCGCGCTTCCTCAAATGGCCAAGCCTTAGCGTGGATTCCAGCTTCTCGCCACTGATCCCAGTTTTTCTTCGATGTCATACGTTATTTACTCTTTTCTATAATTCTCTGGACAGTTATATACCATAGATTGAAAGATTTTGGAATGCTTGCCATTATTTCTTGCACGTGATATGACCGTGGAGCATCCGTTTATTGTCTTTCAAAGAGAGCTGGAAAAGTGTCTTTAAAGAATTACTTAGAAGAATCTGCTCAGGCGATCCATGCCACAGCAGCGGATCATGCCTTGTTAAAAGCGGTTGATCAAGCCGTTAGGCTCGTTATAAATACGTTATCGAAAGGGCTGCCGGTCTTGGTTTGTGGTAATGGGGGTTCGGCTTGCGATGCTCTCCATATAACAGGCGAGTTGGTTGGGCGGTTTATGATGGAGCGCAGGGCTTTGAATGTGATTGCTTTATCTGACAATGTTAGTATTATAACAGCCATTGCGAACGATTCTTCTTACGACCATATTTTTTCGCGGCAAGTTGAAGCTTATGCAAAGCCAGAGGCGGTTCTCATCGGCTTGTCGACCAGTGGGAATTCAGCCAATATAATCCATGCCTTTGAAGCTGCTCACCGGCAGGGAATGAAAACAGTGGCTTTTACAAAGGCAGGAGCTACAAAGATAGCGCCTTTAAGCGACGTTCTCATTGCTGTACCTGCATCCTCTACCCCTTTTATCCAACAGGTTCACATCTGCTTATATCACTATCTGTGTCATGCTATTGAGCAGGAAATGTTTGAAGAAAAAGGGTGAGGAGCAGAATTATCTCATTTTTAATTGATAATGATATTAACAAAAATATTGTAGGGTCTGAGGAATGGGCAAAAGAAAAGTTAGAAGCTTATCCAGAATTAGCCTGGCTCTTAAGTGAAGAAGTTGAGCATACCCAGGAAGGCACACCCGCCCAGCAGGAGAGTAGCTGGTCTTGGAAATTAACAGGAAGCCACTACCCAGAATTTGAAAGAACGATAGCGACCTTAGTGAATTTTTATTTGCTTATGGATGGAAGTGACCAGGCTTTTGATAGGTTTATAGAAGCTCAACAACCAGAGGAGGCTCTCACAAGGGAACGTTTTAATGCACTCCATACTTATGTGGCGGGGGTTGTTGCGAATGACGGGGCTATCATAAAGGTAATAGAAGCGGACCTTATACTAGGTGATATGGGAAAAACACCAAAGGCTAGAGCTTTAGCAAGAGCATACTCAATAGGAGAAAAAGACCAGGATATATTTTTAAGTGAGTGCTTGAAGAAATGTCCCCAAATATTTCCAACTTTTGAAAAATTACCTTTCTCGCTTCAATCAGACATAAGGGAAAGTAGTGGCCTTGTGCATTTTGGCCACGTTACCCATTTGGAAGGTGGCCCGGAGATTCTAAAAAAACTTAAAGGTTCTAACATTGTAGCCAACAATCGGCGGGCTTTTGATTTACTTATGATCACTTATATGTTGGATGTTAGCGGCGCACGTGCTCATGAAGCCAATCGCGGTTCTAAATCATTTACCAATAAAACTTTCTTAGCCATTAATGGAATGCGAGAGGCTCTATATAGACTGGTTAAAGAATCAGAGTCAAATGCTCTATCATCTTATGTAGATTTTAGGGCTAAGCTTTTAGGCTTAGAGTCAGGTACCAAAGAAGGTAGGCTATTAGGCCGTATGGGGGCCATGATGCGCCTCTTTACACGAGAAGAAGGTCAAGCTTTAAAAACAGCCTATCAACGCCTTAAGAAAGAACAAAAAGCGGTGCTTGAACAAGCATTCGACCCCTTAAGAATAAGAGAAGAGAGAACACCTACCTATGTGCCTGCTGTCTTTGTGAATTTTTTAGATACAGCCGTTAAGGAAGGAATGAGTAAAGAGGAAGCCGTCCAAAAGTGTTTAGGAGAAGTCGTTGTTCACTTAGCAGACTTTCTCCAAAAGTATCGTATGGGAAAAGCTGCCCAACCTTATAATCTGAATCAAACTCTGAATTTTAATAAAGGTGCAGGGCAAATTAGGGGGGGTAATATCAGAATACTTGAAAACCATGTTTTCTCTATGGATAAAGATTGGAATGTATCCCTATCTTAAACGCACGCAGACTTTTCAAATACAGTCTTAAAAAAGATACAAGAACCTAGTAGGTTTGACCAAAAAAGAAACCCCTTTAATGGATCGTATTGATCTTTATCAATCCCTTTTTGCCATAAAATAGTGACTATAATCTCCTCGTTAAAAATTTTACATATAGCTGCATGGTGGCTTATCCTAAACACTGTAAAGAAAGAATCGCTTTCCCATAAGTTCTTATTGCGACATTATTGCCAAAAATTCCCATAAACTTTCGCCTTCCCTATGATTTAGGCCACATGCGCCAATTAGGGATATATGCGTCAAAAAGAACAGGGTATGTGCAATGATATTGACAAATAATCTAGCCCCTATCATTAGTGGTAAATAAAAAGAAGAAAGGGAATAATAACATGGCACTATTTTCTTCTCTAAGCCGAGAGCAAAAAGAATCTGTTGTACTCTTACAGATTGGTACTTTCTTGGAGTATTTTGACTTGATGCTTTATATCCACATGGTCGTGCTACTCAATGAACTTTTTTTCCCAAAAACTGACCCTCATACGGCTTCTCTTCTGACGGCTTTCACTTTTTGTGTCACTTTTATTTTCAGGCCCATCGGTGCCCTAATTTTTGGTTGGCTTGGAGACCACATTGGTCGAAAAACTACAATCATTATTACGACTATTATGATGTCCATTTCGTGCCTTATAATGGCAAATCTCCCTACCTATGCTCAAATTGGTATATCAGCTGCCTGGATTATGACATTTTGTCGAATTGCTCAGGGTATGTCTTCAATGGGAGAAATTTATGGGGGACAAATCTATCTTACGGAGAGTGTTCGGCGTCCGGCTTCCTATCCAATAGTTGCGTTCCTCGTGGTTGCAGCTGAGTTAGGGGGCATGGTTGCTCTGGGTGTTGCGGCTCTTGCCACGTCTTATTCTTTAAATTGGCGTATTGCCTTCTGGATTGGAGCAGGCATCGCACTGGTTGGCTCCATTGCTAGAACGCGTCTTCGCGAAACACCTGAGTTTCTTGAATTCAAAAATCAACAAATGAAAGAAGTTGTTGCAGAGTTGAATCGTGAGGAAGGTGCAGGAAAACCAGAAAAAGAACTCCCGCATATTAAGCCATTGTGGAAGCAACATATACCGTTTAAGACTTTAATGTCGTACTTCTGTGTGCTGTGTGGATACCCTTTAACTTTCTATCTCATTTTTATGTATTTTAATCCTATTCTTCAAGGCAATTTTGGATATTCATCTGCGGATATTATACGACATAATTTCTTTTTATCTATATTTATGGTAATATTATATATTTTTTGGTCTGTTTTGAGTTCTTACGTTCATCCCATAAAAATACTCAAGGTAAGGGGGTTATTTTTTCTTTGTTTCATGGTCGTCATGCCTTTATTGATCATGAACATCCCTAATCCCATGACATTGTTTTTTATACAATTATTAATTCTTGTGGCTCCATTGGACGGGGCGCCGGCAGAGGCAGTTTTTATTTATCATTTTCCAATCTATCGTCGCTTTACCTATGCAAGCTTTTTGTATGCCCTAGCACGAGCCTTGATGTATGTTGTGATTTCTTTCGGTCTCATCTATTTAGGAAGATACTTCGGTACATTTGGTCTCTGGTTTATAACGTTACCAGTGGCGGTCGCTTCTCTCTATGGTGTTACCCATTTTGAAGGTCTAGAGCGTAAATTAGGGACATATTCAAATCCCTATAATAAAGGGGGGATGCAAAGAAACGCAACGGCTGCGGCAATCCAGGGTTCAAAGTAAAAAGGCTAAAGCTTCTGTTGTTTCCTTTGGCTTGACGCGCCGCTAACGCTCCTCACAATGGCAGCATTTTTTGTCACTTATTGTAAATTATTTCGCAAGATTTTAAAATTTGCCCCTTAAGGCTTTGCCATGTTTTTATCCGTTGGCTCTGGGTAAGGGTATAATCAGAAGCATGCAATGCCGCCTTTACCCCTGGTGGCGATTAAGATTTGGCATGACGTCTTTTTCGTACAAGAGGACTATCTTGGTTGGGTATTGGAGAGAAAGGAGTTTGAACGAATTCCGATAAATGCCAGTGCCTTATGGCTTGCGCAATAGACCGCACTTCAATTTCTTCAAAAATGTCAGTAAACTGATTAATGTGTGTGTTGAGAATACAAGACGTAATTTTTCGTTTATCAGCTTTAATGACCTTCCTTAAAAATATATTACCCTTCAAGGATTCTAAAATACAAATATGACCTTGATAAAATGGAAATTGATTCTCAACAGTAATCTTTCTCCCTGCGACAATATCCCCTTTTTTATAAATAGGAGACATTAAGTCATCCTGAATTTTCAAAATATTAAAGGATGAGTTTGTTGCAAAAGTGTTAATTTCATTTTGGATCTGAATAGCATCATTGCTATGAAATCCAAGGTTCCCTAGTTCCATAACTTGTGGTTTTTTACCATCAAATATAAATTCAAAACTCGTTTCATAAGTATCATTACCCAATATTTGGGTGAATAGGGTGGAGAAGAGATTAGAAAATAGTCGTGCTTTTGAGGGGGAGAGGTCACGTTCACCTGATTCGAATGATTTGAGTGTACTCGCGCTCACACCTGTTACTTCCTCGAACTGAAGTCTTGTAAGATGTACTTTGTCTCGTAAAGCACGGATTCTTTTTCCTCGTTCTATGGATATTGATTTTTTTCTCATATTAAATTCTCTTAGACTTTAAGTTCGGCGAATGATTATGTAAAAAGACAACAGGGCGCTTCATTTTTTTGTTTATCTCTTTGCTGTGATAAAAGAATATAAGTGAAGATGTTTAACGTATAATTCCTATTCCAAAGCTTAGTTCTCAAGTCTTGCAATTTATTATATACCAGCAAACCTCTAAGCAGGGCTGTTTATGAAAAACCGTATTAAGTTGGTTTTTGTAGGGTAAATTTAGACAAAAACACCATAAAGGAGCCCTATCTTTTCATGCGTGGTTACGAATAACTATCTCCCTTTTATCAAGCCTCTTGTAAAATATCATAAAATTTTGTCCTATTGTAGTTTTTTTGGCCGCAGTGGCAATTTGTATCTCTTCTATAAGAAGGGATAGGACGCGGATACCTAAAGATATTTCTGCCCGTAGAATACCAAAAATCCTTTAATATCATTCATAAAATTCCCTATAAATACCCAACAATTTTAATGAGATATTGACACATGCGCTTCTAAAATGGTATCTTTAATAGACACATGTGACAATATTATGAGTATGGGACACTTCTTATGCCTAAAATTGTAGCTGTAGGTCCTTTTTCTTACAAAAGCAGTAGGTCCTCTACCATATTATTTTCAAAACTCTGTGTTGCTGCTCGTGCTGGAGCTTTCATTTTAACAAACCAAGTATTTCTAAGTTACTTGCAGCCCAATCTCCCCTATAGAAAGGAGCAACAATATGTCACAAGATCCTGATCTTAAATACCGTTCAATGAAGCGTAAGGCGAGCCAACACTCTTCTATTAAGAAGACTACGGCTCACCTAAAGCTTGTCATTTCCAATCCTGCTGTTATTCAAGAAACTCATGCTTTATTTAAACGCAAGCCGTCTACCACAGGATTTACTGCTGAAATGTTCCAATTAGGTGACCAACTTTATGAAATGAAGATCCGAGATCATTTCCATGATTTAGGATGCGACCTTATTTTAGAAATTGAGAAAAGTATGGGTAAAACAGCCGTAGTGTGCGATTTCCCCCCCACCTTGGATGAATCAAATAAATATCTGAACGAAGACGAGGACCTTTACGGTCTCATCGCCCTTCAGTTTCAAATGAAGATTCTGAAAGAACTGTTTTTGTTTTGTACTCAGCATGATGCTTCTCAACTTGCTATCTACATGGATGATAATCAAGCTGAAGGGTTTGGAATTTACCAAGATTTCCTTGCCTATAGTGAGGAGACCCTAACAGGAAATGGTGAAAAAGCTAAAATGGTTATCCCAACAGATTATAAGGTTTTTGATAAATGGAACAGCTTCATGGCAGAAACCAACCTCAAATTTGAGCAAAATTTATGGCGAAACCAACGGCTTAACTCGGCAATCCGGCGTTATCTTAAGGCTCGTTCCCGTAATTAAGTTTATGAAAGCAGGAAAGTATCAACCAAAAGGGTCGCCTAAGAAGCCCCGAACAAGCAATCAAGGAATTAAAAAATAGAAAAAAACATCTAACGTTTAAGGATACTTGCCATGATTAAATTAACCAACAACGACTCCCTCTCATTCGACAGGAACCTTCTCTCTCAAGGATTTGAATCAAAACGGGCACTCTTCAATGACTCATTTTTGGTTCATTTTGAGGAATTTTCATCAAATCTATACGCATTTATAGCCAAAGACTGCACTCATGAATTACTTTGTGAAATGATTCTAGAGGTAAAGGAAATTTTTGTGACTTTGGAAGAGGCGGGAGAAGAAGGAGGGCACCTTGCACTGGTTGTTACTTGCAGTTTCCCTGCCATTAGCCTTGAAAAACTGAATGAAAAGACAGGTTTTGATAGTTATCTTCAAGAGATGCTTATGTATCGATTTCAACTCAAAATTCTGGAAGGCCTTTTATTATTTTGTGAAGAAAAAGGTGCTTCCAACCTCATCCTAACGGCTAACAGTTTAGAGCTGGTCTACCTGGAAATTTTTAGCTGCTTCTTCGTTTCAGAAGAACAAGCCAATATATTACAAGGTGAGCAGACGCAGATTATAATTCCCACAGATATTCATACCTATGATGTCATCACTGACTTTATGGATAAGATAGATAGGGATTTCCAAAAAATTTTATGGTGCGACCAAAATACCAATCCCAATTTTCGAGCATATTTAAAATCAAACGCTTGTTTATAACTCTCCCGGTAAGCTTTGGTAGATCAAAAGGTTGTTTCGTTCCACTGATTTCTGGTATAACGAATCAAATTTGAGTTTACAACAGGAGTAAAGAGTATGGCATTTGAAGTTGTATCAAGTGGGCAATTACGTCAATTTATTGAAAAAGTAGAACGCTTAGAAGAAGAAAAAGCAGAATTGATGGATACTATCCGTGAAGTTTTTGCAGAAGCAAAGGGTAACGGATTCGATATTAAAATCATGAAGCAAGTTTTGAAAATGCGCAAAATGAAACAAGAAGACCTTATGGAACAAGAAGAGCTGCTAACTTTGTATCTGCAAGCTTTGGGTATGGTTCCCTCCAGCCAAGGTTCGCAAGAAGCAGCATAGCCGCATGAGAGAGGAATACATCTATGTCCTCTCAAGATAAGCAACAGCTCTTTACCAGACGCGCGTTAATTTTGGGAGGTGCTCAGGGGCTTCTTTTAACGACGTTGGTGGGGCGCCTTTATTATCTGCAGATCAGTTCTTCGGATCACTATCGGGTACTTTCTGATAAGAACCGAATTCATTCTCGGCTCATTACTCCTTCGCGTGGTCAAATCATGGACAGATCTGGCAAGATTTTGGCGACGTATCATAATGCTTATCGAGCTGTTGTTGTTCGAGATCAAGCGACAAATCTATCAGAACTGCTTGTTTCTGTTCAATCAATTTTGGGTTTGGACCAGCAGGATATTGAGCGCATCACCCAGGAATTAAAAAGGAAGCCGCGGTTTGTTCCGGTTACGTTGAAGGAAGGTCTAAGTTGGGATGAGGTGACTCGCCTTGAGCTTCACTTACCAGATTTGATTGGTATGAGTGTCGAGCAAGGTCAAAACCGATCTTATCCGTTTGGTTTGGAAACCTGCCATTGCGTGGGTTATGTGGCAACAGCTTCCGAAAAAGACCTGGACGGTGATCCTCTTTTGGAATTACCAGGGATTCGTATTGGAAAGAGCGGCATTGAAAAAGCTTATGAGGCAGAATTGCAGGGGAAGCCTGGTGTTAAGCAGGTAGAATTGAATGCTGTTCGACGCATTGTGCGGGAGCTGTCCACGACTCCAAGCTCAGCTGGAAAGGATATCCGATTGACCCTTAGCTTGGAATTGCAGCAATCGGTATTTCAGCGCCTCTCCATGGAAAAGGGAGCTGCTGCTGTTATTTTGGATGCTAACACAGGAGGGGTGTTAAGTTATGTTTCCGCACCTGGTTTTGATCCCAATTTATTTGCGAACGGTATTTCAAAGAGTGACTGGGATGGATTATTAAATCACCCTCAGCGGCCTTTGAACGACAAAATTCTAACAGGGCAATATGGGCCTGGGTCTACGTTTAAAATGATTGTTGCCTTGGCTGCTTTAGAGGCAGACGTGATTACGCCTGAGACCCCAGTTTGTTGTACGGGATCCGTGGCACTTGGGAGTCATGACTTTCACTGTCATAGTTGGAAATATGGTGGACATGGTACCATAACACTAGAGAATGCTATTGCTCAATCATGTGATATATATTTTTATCATGTAGGTAAGCTGTTGGGTATTGATCCTATGGCAGCAATGGCAAAGCGCTTTGGCTTAGGAGCGCCAACCGGTATTGATCTTCCGGGTGAAAAAGCCGGTCTTGTTCCCTCTCGCCGATGGAAGAGCTTGGTGTTGGGGAAGTCATGGATGCTGGGCGAGACATACAATGCCAGCATTGGTCAAGGGTATGTGTTGGCTACACCCTTGCAGCTTGCTGTAATGACTGCGCGCCTTGTTACAGGAAAGGCTATTTGGCCTCACTTGGTGGCGAGAGAGGAAGCAGCAGTTTTTGAGAACATGGACCTCAATCCAGAGCATTTGAAAATCATTTTGTCGGGAATGGCCAAGGCAGTGAATGAACCCTTTGGGTCTGGCTATGCGAGTCGCATTACAGAGCTGGGGTTTGAAATGGCAGGGAAGACAGGGTCAACTCAAGTGCAGCGCATCACCAAAAAAGACCGGGAGCAAGGATTAGCCAGCAGTGCCAATCGCCCTTGGCATACGCGCGAACACGCCTTGTTTGTTGGGTATGCCCCTTTACAGAACCCACGCTTTGTTGCTTCTGTTCTTGTGGAACATGGAGGCAGCGGTGCCAAAGCCGCGGCTCCCGTTGCACGTGATATTCTCTTAATGGCCCAGAAGATGGTGTGATGGCTATTTTTTATTAGAGATCCCCCAAGATAGCCAAGTCACTTAAGTTATTATTTTTCATTAATAATTTATTCACGTTGTGCCATAGATAATAAATCTATGGATTTATTTTGGAAAAAGGTGTGGCGAAATGAAATATATTATTTATGTATCTTTTATGTTGTTGAGTATCTTAGAAGTTAAAGCTGACTTGGAAAGAGAAACCATTGCGCAACAAAGTGACTGCTGGCGGTGCACAGCGGAGCGGTGTTCGACAAACCCACCTTTGGCAAAATCTTGCCTTGAGGTTTGTAAAAAAGCAAGCTCATACCCAAAGATAAGGAATAACTGCCAAGGTGAAGGTGAGCTTAAAAGTGTCATTGAAAAAAACCGAGGTTCGCGCTTGGCTGAAATTCAAATTCCAGAAGCTAAAGACCTCGATAAAAATGATGGGTTAGTAAACGGTTCTCAACTAACGCCAAAGGGCATATTTATGTTGCTTCAAGCTTTGAAGCTCATTGCGCCTGGTAAAAATCCTGATGAAGCAGGCCAAGCTTTGGCCATTAAGAATGTGGAGGCCGGCTTCTACTCCACGAAAATTTATATTGTGAGTGTACAAGAAAGCTATCGGAATACCCCTGAATCTGTATTTGTTATCAAAGGCCTTAAGAATGCAGAGAAGGTTTCTAGCGCCAAAATGAATACACCACAAAAGGAGATGCAGGGGCTTGAAAAAGTCCAACAATTTATAGTCCCTCAGCTTAAAAGCACAGGCGTTCATATTGCAGAAACGAAGGGCGCTTTTTGGTATTATGATCAAGCGCAGTTTTTTGGTGCTCCTCTTGATCTTAAAAAGAATTTTGTTGTTGTCTTGGGGATTGCTGCGGGAGAATCTGTCCACTCTTTAGGCGAAAAATACTTGAAGGGTCAAATGAGTGATCAGCAGTGGAATAGGGTGCTAAAAGATGTTGGTGAGGCTATTGGGAAAGTCCATTTTGCACTGGCAACGCCGGAAGCAAAAAAAAGTTTATTGAGTGGTTCGGTTAATGTAGCAGCGCTCAAGACAATAATTCATGAAGATCTTCATGGGGGCAATATTTTTTATGATGATAAAACGCACCAAGTAACCCTCATTGATGTTGCTTCCATGGCAGATACCTTAGCAACTCGGATATCTCCTTTAAGGGACATTTCAGATTTCTGTTCAAGTACAGAACCTTTTAATAAGAAAAATCCTGCGGGAATGGAAAGTTTTGTCACAGGCTATGTGGGTGCGTTTCCTGAAGCAAGCCAATCTAGTTTAAAAACTACCTTTACGGAAGTGTGCAAAAAAGCTACCTAACCTTTTATACCCGTACAACCTGGTTCCGGCCTCCTCTTTTGCCTTGATAAAGGGCTTGGTCTGCTTTGTTGATCATCCCTTCAAGGGTTGGATAGGTCCAAGGCAATATACAAGTAAGGCCAATGGTAACGGTGACATCCAACGCAGGAGCAAAAAGAAGAGCAACTTTTTGTCTCTCAATTGTGGATCGGATTCTTTCTGCGATTTCCGTTACATAATTAACGTTCGATTCGTTGATGAGGATAAGGAATTCTTCTCCGCCCCATCTTCCAATAGCGTCAGTTTCACGACATCCCTCGATCAGTATATTGCAATAGCCTTTAAAGTTTGGTCTCCAGATTCATGGCCATGAGTGTCATTAATCGCTTTAAAATTATCAATATCAAGAATAGCAACAGCGAAACTTACGCCATTGAGAAGATACTCATCCATGCGATGCTTTAAAATATTAAAAATTCCTTGGCGATTCCATAGGCTAGTTAAAGGATCAATCATGGAAGCCAGGCGAGCTTGATTTAAGTCTAAAGCCAACCTGCCTTTATCTGTAGATATAGCATAATTTTGTATTTCTGTCTCAATGAGGGCAGCAACATCTTTAAGCAAGGCAAGTTGATTAGGAGAGAAATACCGTGGTTTGTGATCCACAATAGAAATTATTCCCAGTCTTTGGTGATTTAATTGAATGGAACAGCCTGCATAAAATCGAATATGAGGGCTTCCAGTTACATAGGGATTTTGAGAGAAGCGCTCATCCATCAATGCTTCTGGAACTGCAAAAACCTCTTCGGTTAAAAACACATGTTCACAAAATGATTCGATATGAGATATGTCAAGAACATCTGTTCCAAGAAGAGACTTAAATAAAAGGCGCTGGTCATCATTCAAGCGGATGAAAGCAATTGGGACTTCAAATAAATTCATAGCCAACCGAATAATGCGCTCAAACTTTTCTTGTAAGGGGCTTCCTAAAATGTCAAGAGAGTGGAGCGTGTAAGGCTGCTCTGGCGCGTTATCTGAAAGATTTGGGGCCAACATGCTTAATTCCTAAAAAAAACAATCATATTTAAACTTTCTGATTACCCTAACAGGGGGGTGGCTTCTTTGTGGTCCCGAATTGCCGATGTTGCAGGAGAGGTCCAGGAAATTTGGTCAAAGCCTTCACATGATGGGCAAACAGGGTGCCAAATTGCTGTGGTTGTGTGGCAACTTTCGCAAACCCAAGCTGGATCTGGTGGGGCGGTTGCTGCTCGTTCCCACCAGCTATGGGCTTGATTAGCTTGGTGAGGGTTTTCTACCTCTTCCAATTCTGCCATCAAGCGACACACACGCTGAGAATACAAGATTCCCTTCAGCAATGTTAAGTAATGACGAGATTGACCCCAAAGCTTTGCAGCTTTTGCAGCTCTTGCTAAAATATAAAGTGACTCTGGATGGTTAGGCGCTCCATCAACCAGCTTCTCAATTTCGCGATAATGATCAAGAGGAGACGCATCCGG
>Ga0172372_10009128_pt1 | contig 12936 bp, 4 predicted proteins | sample LakKiv5m_2_FD_114544 | JGI IMG/M metagenome (GOLD analysis project Ga0172372, IMG submission 114544) | Freshwater microbial communities from Kabuno Bay, South-Kivu, Congo - kab_092012_9.5m | ecosystem: Environmental > Aquatic > Freshwater > Lake | place: Democratic Republic of the Congo...
AGGTCGAGGCGCGCGTAGCCGGGCTCGGCCGCGCCGAGGCCGCCGAGGTTCTGGAACATCCACTGCGCGACCGAGCCGAAGGAATAGTGCGCGAAGGAGTTCATGCCCGGGTCCTGGAAGCCCTTCTCGGGCGTCCAGCCGTCCCAGCGCTCCCAGATGCTCGTCGCGCCGTGCTCGATCGAGAAGAGCCACGACGGGTAGGTGCGATTCAGCAGCAGCCGGTAGGCCACGTCCTCGCGTCCGACCTTCGAGAGCGCGACGAGCAGGTCCTTCGTGCCGACGAAGCCGGTCGTGAAGTGCCCGCCGTGGGCCTCGATGTCGGCCACCAGGCGCCGCGCGGCCTCGTCGCGCAGCGGACCGTCGACGAGGTCGAAGGCGATGGCGAGCGCGTAGGCGCACTGCGTGTCGCCGTGGATCTTGCCGTCGGCCGCGACGTAGGCCTGGTTGAAGGCGCGCTTCACGCGCCCGAAGAGCTCGCCGTAGTGGCGCGCGTCCTCGCCGCGGCCGAGGATCGTCGCGGCGCGCTGCATGAGCTGGGCGCAGTGCGCGAAGTAGGCCGTGTACAGGATCACCGTGGGCGTGTTCGAGTTGACGCTGACCCAGTCGCCGAAGCAGTGGAACTCCGCGGGCGGCAGGCAATCCTCGCCGCTGCGCTGCTCGCAGAAGGAGAGGAACTTCTGCATCGACGGGTACTGGCGCTCGAGCAGGCGCCGGTCGCCGTAGGCCTCGTACAGCACCATCGGCACGATGACCCCCGCGTCGGCCCAGGCCGGGCCGCCGTCATCGCCCGCGACCTTGAGCGGCGCCACCATCGGCAGCTGCCCGTCGGGGCGCTGCGCGTCGGTCAGGTCCTGCAGCCACTTCGTGAAGAAGGCCTGCACGTCGGCGTTGAGACTCGCCGTGTGCACGTAGATCTGCGCGTCGCCGGTCCAGCCCAGGCGCTCGTCGCGCTGCGGACAGTCGGTCGGGATGTCGATGAAGTTCATGCGCTGCGTCCAGCGGATGTTCTCCATCAGGCGTGCGAGCCGGGGCTCGCTCGTCTCGAGCGTCGAGACGTAGGGCGTGTCGCTCGTGACCGCGAGCGCGGTGAGCTCGCCCGCGCGCGGCGCGCGGCCGAGGCCTGTGACCTCGACGTACTGGAAGCCGTGGAACGTGAAGCGCGGCGTCCAGCGCTCGACTCCACCGCCGCGGCAGGTGTACACGTCGGTCGCGCGCGCCCCGCGCAGGTTGGTGGTGTAGAGCGTGCGGTCGGGGTTCAGGCGCTCGGCGTGGCGCAGCGTGACGGTCGTGCCGGCCTCGGCCTCGAGGGTCAGGCGCACGAAGCCCGCGAGGTTCTGGCCGAGGTCGCACACGAAGGTGTCGGGGCCCGTCTGCCAGACCTCGCGCGGCGGGAACTCGGCCACCACGCGCACGGGCGGGCCCGCGTGGGCCTCGAGCACGGGCGCGAACTCGGCGCCGACGTCGACCGGTTGCCAGGCGGCCGCGTCGAACCCGGGGGCGCTCCAGCCGCGCGGCTCGAGACGCGCGTCGTGGCGCTCGCCCATCAGGAAGTCGGCCTCGAGGCGCGCGCCGGTCGCGGCGCGCCAGGAGCCATCGCTCGCCACCACCGTGCGCGTGCCATCCGGGTACTCGAGCACGAGCTGGGCGCGCACGCGCGTCTTCTCGCCGTAGTGGTTGCGGCGCCCGCCGTAGCCGACGTAGCCCGCGTACCAGCCGTCGGCGAGCTCGGCGCCGAGCGCGTTCTCGCCCAGGCGCACGAGCGCCGTCACGTCGTGCGTGCGGTAGGGGACGCGCTTCGTGTAGTCGGTCCAGCCGGGCGTGAAGAGCTCCTCGCTGACGCGCACGCCGTTCAGCTCCACATCGACCAGGCCGAGGGCCGAGACGAACAGCGTGGCGCGCGCGGGCAGCGACGCACTCGTGAAGCCCGTGCGCAGGAGGCGCGTCGGCGGCAGGAAGAGCGCGGCGTCCTCGAGCCGGCCCCAGGGGCCGTCGCCGTGGCGCGCGAGCACCTTCGCCGGGGGCGTCGGGCCCTCGTGCGTGCCGTCGCTGGCGAGCCAGGTGCCGTCGCTCACCAGCGCGCGGCGCGTGCCGTCGGCGAGCTCGAGCTCGAGGCGCGCGAGCAGGCCGGTCGGGCCCACGGCCTCGTTGACGGCGTGCACGTCGAGCGTGTTCCGGCCGGGCACGAGCGCCGAGGCGATGTCCACGTCGGCCGGGCGGCGCCAGGCGAACTCCTGCCCGTCGCTCGCGTGGACCTCGTGCTGGTTGACGAGCACGCGCCACTGGTTGTCGACCGTCAACCGCAGGCGCGCCTTCGTCGCCGCGGCGGAGAGCTCGAAGTGCAGCGTGTAGAGGCGCGTGCCGGCCGGAGCCTCGGGCGGATCGCCCGCGAAGCCGATCCACGAGGCGTCACCGAAGCCGCTCGACTCGGGCTTCCGCGCGGGCGCGTCGAAGCCGATCCATTCGCCCTGCCAGTCCTCGGGGGTCAGCAGGCCGAGCGAGAAGCGCGCGATCGGGCTCCACGCGCTCGCCCGACCGTCCTGATCCCAGGCGCGCACACGCCAGAAGCCGCGCGCGTTCGAGTGCAGCGCGCGCCCGGCGTACTCGATGTCCACGCTCGTGTGCGCGGCCACCTCACCCGAGTCCCACAGGTCGGCCTGGCCGGCCTGCAGCGCAGCCTCGCTGGCCGCGACCTGCACTTGATAGCGCGCTTGCGTCAGCGAGCGGGCTCCGGCCTCGCGCGCGGCGAGCTTCCACGAGAAGCGCGGCGTGCGCGTGCCGATTCCGAGCGGGTCGACGCGGTGCTCGCAGGTCAGCTCACCCGGGTACAGGGCCGCGGGTGCGGCGTGCTCGGCGGCCGCGGGCGCGGGCCGCTGGCAGGCCGGGAGAGCGGGGGACAGCGCGGCGAGCGCGAGGAGCATCAGGCGGGACGGCTTCGGCATCCGAGCAGGCTACCCGCTCACGCCCCGGTCGCGACCTCCGGGAAGAGAAGCTCCCTCCGTCCCCGCGACGGGACGGAGGGAGCGGTCAGTCCATGCTCCAGCCTGGCTGCTAGAGCGTGTCGCTGACGAGATTGCTCTTGCGGCAGGTCGCCGGCTCGGTCGCCTGGAAGTGGAACAGCTTCCCGGCGCTCGTCGCGGGCGGCGTGACGATCAGGGTCGCGACCCCCTGGGCGTTGGCGTTGACCGTGCCGAGCAGGCGGAACGGGCGGCCGAAGCCGATCGTGATGCCCGCCTGGCACGAGCCCGGACGCACGACCGACGAGCCCAGCACCATGCCGGCGTACACACCGACCGTGCGGTTCGGCGTGCAGTTCCGGATCACGAGCGTGTTCGCGATCCCGGCCGTTCCCGGCGTCGGCAGCGAGAGCACGAGGTCGTTCGTGGGCGGCGGCGGCGGCGCGTTGACGGTGATCAGGTTGGTGCGCGTGAGCGCGTCCTGACCGCCCGCTCCCGCGACCGTCAGCGTGACCGAGTAGGTACCCGGCTGGCTGTAGACGTGGTTCGGGTTCTGCTGGTTCGAGGTCGAGCCGTCACCGAAGTCCCACAGCCACTCGGTGGCGCAGGTCGACAGGTCGCTGAAGGCCACGTTGAGCGGCGCATCGCCGACCGTCGGGCTCGCGCCGAAGTCCGGCGTCGGCAGGACCGTGGCGCACGGGTCGACGACCGCGTCCGAGATCTTGCCCATCACCGAGAAGAGGTCGGTCATCGCCGTCCACTCGACCGGCCCGTTGGCCGAGCGCCGGTAGGACACGCGGAAGTGGTTCGGATTGCCGTTGGCGGCGCCGGTCACGCGGTGCGGGATGGCCGGGTCGCCGACGTAGCCGGCCGGAGCCGCCGGGAGCACCGCGGGATCCCACACCAGGAAGAACGGACCGTTCGGGGCCGCGTCGGGGAAGATCGTGCCGTCGTCCAGCACGCCGAGCGGCGTCGAGAAGTAGTTCGCGTTCGGCCCCGGCGTCGAGCCGCAGGTCGGCAGGCCGTTCACGAGCGCGTGCAGGCAGTCGGTCGTCTCGTTGATGATGCGCCCACCCGGACCGACGGGAGCCGCGTCGAAGGTGAACGTGCCCATCGGCGTCTCGACGGTGTAGAAGCCGCCTTCGAAGCCGTCGCCGCGCAGGCGGATGCGCAGGCGGCTGAAGACCACCTGGTCGCCGTCGCGCTCGACCTCGTCGGCGTTGCCGAACACGCCCTCGACCGCCTGGATCAGCTCCGCCTCACCGCGGCCCGGCACGGTCAGGATGGAGTTCGCGAGCCAGTAAAAGGTCTCGTGGAAGAAGTTGGTCTGGTCGGGGTCGGGCGAGATGACGAGGTCGCCGACGGGGGCTTCGATCGGGTCGATGCCGCCGAACGGGTCGTCGCGGTCGGTCATGTGGGTGAGCCGCAGACCGTTGTGGTCCTCGTAGAACGAGGGGTAACCCCATTCGTTGAGGGGGCCGAAGGCGCGCATGCCCGTCTGGGCCGAGGCGCTCGCGGCGGTCGCCGCGAGGCAACCGAGCAGGAGAAAGGGACGCAACATGAGGAACTCCGAGGGAACGAGGACGTCCCGGCCGAGCCTCCCCCCGGAGGCCCGTGTTCCGGGATCTGGATGTGCCGACTGTAACGCGCTATCCACAATTGCGACATCCAAAAATACGACAACCTGCGTAGTTTCCGGATGGGCGCCGCTCTGGGCCTCTCCTGTGGGCCTTTGTCGGGGCAATAGGCCTGATGTGGCCTGGAATGCGGGCCTGTCCGGAGTCTGAACTCCCGATTCCGGCGTCCTGGATATAGAAATGCAGCGGCCTATCCGCCGCGGGCGCTCAGGGCCGCCAGAAAGCCCAGGCCCAGCAGGGCCATGGCGCATGCCAGCAGCCCGGCTCCGGGCGTCGGATGGGCCGGCAGGGGCCGCGTCGCCGGCCGCGTGGGCGCGGGCGCTTCCTCGAGGACCTCGAGCGCTTCCTTCTCGCAGCACGAGGCCACGTGGCCCGCGGGCTGCGGCGCGGCGCTCGCTTCGGCCAGGCGCTGGTCCTCGGCGGCCATGTACTCGAGCACGGCCTCGACCTCGTCCGCGCGCAGCCGCAGGTTCGGCATCACGACGCCGCGACTGGCCTGGAAGAGCTCCAGCGCGAGCGGGTCCTTCTCGCGCAGCATCGCATCGGGCTCGGCGATCCAGCGCGTCAGCCAGGCGCGCTCGCGGCGCTGCAGCACGCCGGCGAGCGGCGGCCCCTGGCGCGTCAGCCCGTCGTCGGTGCCGAGCAGGTGGCAGGTTGCGCAGCGCGTGCGGTACAGCGTCTCACCCTTCGAGATCGAGCGCAGGGCCGGCGCGCTCGCGTAGTCGCGACCCGGCGCGGGCGCTGCCTTCCAGTTGTGCAGCCAGGTGCCGAGCTGCATGGCGATCAGCTGCGGCGTCTCGTACGGCGAGCGCTTCATCCACTGACCTGTGGCCTGGTTGCCCATCAGGAAGCTGAGCGTGTGGTCGGAGAGCTCGAACTCGTCGCGGCCGATCATGCCGAGCTTGCGACGCACCTCGCGGATGTCCTCCTTCGCGCCGGTCGCGAAGGTCCAGCCGGGGCGCGCACCGAAGCGCGCCGCGTACTCGGCCAGGACCGCGGGCGTGTCACGCTCGGGATCGATCGAGAGCGAGCAGAAGAAGACGTCGTGGCCGAGGCGCTCGCCGAGCAGCTCCTGCACCTCGGCCAGCTTGGCGGTCTCGAGCGGACAGGCGTCGGCGCAGCTCGTGTAGATGAAGTTGACGACGACGACCTTGTCCTTCACGAGGTCGTCGAAGAAGCGCACCGTGCGGCCGTCGTGCGTCTGCAGCGGGACGTTCGGGAAGTAGTCGGCTCCCCAGCGCGAGGCGGCCGAGCCGTCGCCGGCGTGCAGGGGCGTGGCGACGGCGAGAAGCGTGAGGAGCGGGCGGGCTAGGGTGCGGAGCATGTTGGGGATGGCCGCGCCCGGCGGTAGGAAGCGCCGGGCGCAGCCGCGGGGGTCAGGGGACCAGCGTGATGGGCAGACCGAGCAGGCTCGCGCCGCCGGTCGACTCGAGGCTCACCTTCTGGCTCGCGTCGGGCACGGGGCCCGACGAGACGCGCAGGGTCCACGAGCCGTCGGCCTGCACCGCCGTGCTGCCGATGATCGTGCCCGTCAGCGTGGTGCCGACGCGCGCGCGCACGCGCAGGTTCGTGACGGTCGCGCCCGTGCTCGAGCCCGTCAGGCGCCAGCCGCGCGTCGGCGAGTACTCGACGCGCGTGACCGCCAGGGTCTCGCCGCCCGTGCCGCCGCCGCCGCCACCACCCGGATCCGTGCCGAAGGACGGGCCCGTGCCGTCACCGCTGTGGACCGTCGGCAGGGCCGTCGAGTCCACGTAGTCGACGCCGTCCCAGCCCGGCATCGGGGCCGGCAGCACGGTGAACTGCCCGGGCCGCTCGATGTCCCAGCGCAGCAGCATGGCCGTGTCCTCGTGCTGCGTGTTGTGGCAGTGCTCCATGTAGGTGCCGGCGAACTCGCGGAAGCGGATCGAGAACTCGACGCTGCGCCCGCTGTCGGCCTGACTGCCGATGCGGTACACGTCCTTGCGGGCCCACTTCTCCCACTCGGGCGGGTCCCGACCGTCGCGCTTCAGGAGGATGCCCTCCTCGAAGTGCACGTGCACCGGGTGGTCCCAGCCGCCGCCGGTCTCGAGCTTCCAGATCTCGAGGTGGCCGAGGCCTTCGGCCGAGAGCGCGCCCAGGTTCGGAGCGGCCGAGACGCGCGTCGGGTCCATCGTGAAGCCCTCGCCGCCGTCGGTCTTGATCGTCCAGGGCTTGTCGTCCGAGCCGCTCGAGCGGCCGAACTCGAAGGTGCGGTGCGTCGCCTGGGCCAGCTCCGCCGCGCTCGGCCGCGCGAGCGGCAGCATCTTCTTGCGGCCAGCCACGTACTCGGCCGGATCCATGCTGAGGTCCGTGCCGGTGTACTCGCGCACGCGGAACTCCATGAACTTGCCGACGCACGGATCGCCGCCGATCCACTGGTCGGGCTGGCCGTCGAAGTTCGTGTCGACCTCGAGCGGGGCGTAGGCGCCCGAGACGATGCTGGCGAGCGAGACCGGGCCCTCGGGAGCCTTGCCGTCCTGGTGCGCGAGCGTGTTGACGAAGTACAGGCGATCCCCGGGCTGGAAGCGCGAGAAGTCGATCACGATGTCGTAGCGCTCGGCGATGCCCTGCTCGGGCAGGATGCCGCGCTGCGTGCCGAGCGTGCCGTCGAAGGCGACCGCGTGCTCCATGATGTTGCCGTCGTTGGCGATCATGTGGAACGGCACCGGCGCGCCGTTCTGGTCGACCAGCGCGAGCTTCAGGTAGCGCGACACGCAGCCGTTCAGGATGCGGAAGCGGTACTTGCGCGCGCGCACCTCGAGGTAGGGGTCGTACTGCCAGTTCGTGAGCAGCCGGTCACCGATGAAGCCGTCGGTGTTGAAGATGTTGAACCACAGCTGCCCGCTCGCGTCCCAGGCCTTGTCGGCGAGGACGAGGTTGACGTCGTAGTCGCGGTTGCCCCAGTCGAGCGCGCTTCCGCTGGGGAAACGCAGGTTGACGCCGTCCTCGAGGGCCTCGTTGCCGCGGTCGATGGAACTGTAGTAGTTCATCATCGCGGCGTTGCCCTTGTAGACGTTCTGCGCGGTGAAATCGAGCATGTGGTCGTGGAACCAGTGCGTGCTCATCGTCTCGCGGTAGTCGCCGCGCAGGCGACGGATCCCGCCCGCGCCGTTGGGCGAGCCGGCGCGCGCATCGCCTGCGCCGGTGTTCACCGAGTCGTGTCCGGCCAGCGCCATCGGCCACACGTAGTCGTAGAACTGGCCGGGGAAGAAGAAGGCGTGCGCGTAGCCGTCGGACTCGGCCGGGTTGTGCCCGTTGTGCTCGTGGGTCGAGATCGTGTGCGCGCCGAAACCCAGGTTCGCGCCCGGGTCGATCGGCAGCGCGTTGTAGTGCCGGAAGAGAACCGGCTGGCCGTAGCGCGCCTGCAGGAGCTTCGGCGGGATCGTGCCGTCGAAGGTCCACAGGGCGAGCGGATCCTGGGCCGGCATGTTCGGGTGGAACTTGACCTCGATGCCGCGCGTCGTGCCCTCCGAACCGGCCAGTCCGCTCGTGCTGTGGTACAGCCCGCCCGGCGCGAACTCACCGACCGCATAGCGGTGCCGCTGACGCGTGTCGCGCAGGCCGTTGTTGCGCCGCGCGCCGGTCTGCGCGCTCTGGAAGTAGACCTTCGGCGCGAACTCGTCCCAGCGCTGGTGGGCCCAGCCCTCGCCCGGCGGTCGCCCCTCGGCCGGTGCCGAATCGAGCGCTCGACCGAGCATGGTCTCGATCAGCGCCGAGTAGGGATTCAGGAGCGTCTGGTTGCTCTCGCGCGTCGGCGCGGGATACAGCCGCTGGCGCAGGAAGGCGTCGAGCGCGCTGCCGTCCGGCGTCGCATCGAGCGCAGCCGGCAGCGGCAGGCTGCGTCCCTCGCGGTAGGTGCCGGGCAGCGCCTCGGTGCCGAACTCCTCGAACAAGAGCAGCTGCTGCGTGAACGGCTCGGCCCCGAACAGCGGGCTCGGACTCCCGCCGGTCGGGTAGTCGCCACCGCCACCGCCACCGCCACCGCCTCCTCCTCCGCCACCACTGCCGCTCTGGGCGTGCAGAGGCAGCGCTGCGTAGAGCGCCAGGGCCAGCAGGGATGGGCGGAACGGACGGTGGAAGTGGGGACGTTTCATGGACAGGGTGCGGAACGTGGGGAGTGAGCGGATCAGAGCTGGCGCGCGGCGCCGACGGTGATGAAGCCGACCTTCTGCTCGATGTCGGTGCTGGTCGCGTCGTTCGCGGTCAGCGTCACCGTGTAGGTGCCGGGCGTGGAGTAGGTGTGCGTGATGCGGCCGTTGCCGGCACCGACGGTGCCGGTCGTGCCGTCACCGAAGTCGAAGGTGCCGACCAGCGCCTGGCCGGAGACGTTGACGGCGCGGAAGCGCACCTGGAGCGGGGCGAGGCCGCTGGTCGTGTTGGCCACGAAGTCGACGTCGAGCGGTCCGGGCACGTTGGCCACGATGTGGTCGAGGCGCGTGATCGCGTTCGAGCCGCCGGGGCCGCTCACGGTCAGCGTGACCGTGAAGACGCCGCCACTCGTGTAGCTGTGCAGCGGGTTCTGCGCGCTCGAGAAGGAGCCGTCGCCGAAGTTCCACAGCCAGCCCGTGATCTCGCCGCTCGAGCGGTCGCTGAACTGGACCGGCAGCGGCACGTTGCCGGCCGTGCGATCGGAGCTGAAGCCGGCCGTCGGCGCGGCCGGACCACCGGGGCCGGTCACGGCGACGAGCCCGCTCTTCGTCAGCGCGTGCTCGCCGCCGAAGCCGAGCGCCGTCAGCGTGACGTCGTAGCTGCCCGGCGCCGCGTAGGTGTGCAGCGGCGCGGCGTCGAGCGAGTAGCTGCCGTCGCCGAAGCTCCACAGGCGCGTGCGCACGTCGCCGCTCGACTGATCGGTGAAGGCCACCGTGAAGGGCGCGACACCGCTCGCGGTGCTGTTCGTGAAGGCCGCGACGGGGGCCTGGAACGGGTTGCCCGGCGCCGGAGGAACGGGAACGGGACCGATCGCGATCGCGCTCGGCGCGGCCGGCGGCCACGCGAGGCGATCGTTCGTGCCGAACGGGAACACCTGGAAGGGCTCGATCTTCGAGGTCGCGGGTAGGTTGCGGGCCGGGTCGATGCCCGACCAGGGGAAGGGGACGAGCGGTTGGGGAGTCGACTCGCAGTCGCCGTCGCAGCCGATCGGCGACAGGCGCCGGTCGAGGTTCCAGGGCACGCCGTCGAAGGAGAAGGGCGTCTGCAGCGCGTCGAGGTTGATCTCGACGAACTCCTGGAAGCCGACGCCGACGGGCGTCAGGTACTGGCCGTTGGTGGCCTCGTTGCCGTTGAGGTCGCGCGTGATGATGCCCGGCAGGAGCGTGCGCTTGTGGCGCGTTTCGGCCACGATCTCGCGCGTGATCGGCGCGAGCAGGGCGATGTTCTCGGCCAGCGTGCCGCCGCGCGGACAGGGATTCGCGCCCAGGCCGGCGTTGATCAGGTTCTGGCACGGCGAGCGACCGGCCGGGATCAGGGCCACGAAGTCGACGTCGTAGACGATCTTGAAGATGCCGCCGTTGCCCGGCACGAGGCCCTGGTTGACCGTGTTCGGGTTGCCGACGGTCGAGGCCAGCGGGAAGCGGTGGTCCTCGTTCGTGCTCGGGTCCTTGTGCAGCCGGAACACGTCGAGCTGCGAGTCGCCCAGCGTGGTGAAGCCGATCAGGAGCAGGCGGATGCGCTGGTTGTCGAAGGCCGGGACGTCCCACTCCGCCTCGTCGAAGGTCATGTAGTCCGGCTGCGTCGGTGAGTTCTGCGTCGTGAGCGCGTCGTTCACCGTGAGCGTGTGGCAGGAGAGGAAGCGCACGCCGTCGACGTACTCGAGGTTGCCCTCGGCCGAGATCGAGTCGCCGACCTGGATCGGGGCGAAGCGCGTCGAGTCGGGCACGGGCTGCAGCGCGCGGTTCGTGGCCGGACAGAACGGGTCGCCGACACCGTTCGCGTCGGAGGCCGCGTTGAGCGGGTCACCCGTGCGGAAGCCGGGGCGCAGGCCGACCGGAAGCGTGCTCGGGAGGCCGGCCGGATAGCCGGTCGAGAAGGAGATCGTGTAGTTGTCCGGATCGAGCCCGAAGCGCACGTCCGGGCTGCAGTTCGGGCCGCCGTCGCAGCCGGCTCCCTGCTGGATCGTGTGGCGCCCGCTCGGGTCGTTGATGCGCACCATCAGCCCGGTCGTGTCGTCGCCGGGCGCGCCGTCGAGGCGGAAGTAGCCGTCGGTGTGGTTCACGAAGGTGACCACGCCGTTGACGAGCTCGGTGCCCTTCTGGATGAAGACGTCACCGGCGATCAGGTTGCCGAAGGAGTTCCGGTTGCCGTGGATCGTGGCGAAGCCGCCGGTGAACTCCGGGCCGTCGAGCGTCGCCAGGCCGCTCACGTGCTTCGCCTGGGCCGCGATGGGCGCCTCGCTGAAGAGCTGCTGCAGCGTCAACCAGTTGGCCGGCAGCTGCAGGATCAGGTTGCGCGGCAGGATCACGAGCTGTCCGCCCACGACCATCGTGCCCGACGACCACACGTCGCCCGGATCGTCCACGGAGAGGAGCTCGATCTTGCCGGTCAGCAGGGCGCCCGTGGCCGGCGTCTGGGCGGCAGCCGGAGCAACGAGGAGCGGGAGCGCGGCAGCGGAGAGGAGGAACTGTGCGGCGTTCATCGGAGTCGGAGGTGCGAGGCAGGGTGTGCGGGAAGTGCGGATCAGGGCACGAAGTCGAGCTCGACGTCCTGCACGGACAGGCCGGCGTAGCAGGGATCGGAGCTCGCCACGGCGGCGGTGCGCAGCAGCGTCGGCAGCGGGCCGGTCGTGCCGGCGGGGCGCGCGAGGTCGGCGAACTTCGTGGCGCGCCAGTCCTCGGGCGTGAAGACGATCTCGCTCACGCCGAGACGCGGCGCGTCCGCGGCGCTGACCTTGGAACGTGCGGGGTTCGTGGCGCGCAGGGCGATGCGCACGGGCGCGCTCGGCTTGCGGTCGCACACGAAGGCGATGCGCGCGGTGGTCGCGGTCTCGAACACGGTGTGGACCGTGATCGAGGGCGCCAGGCGCTCCTCGAAGGTCGGGATCGGTGCGCCGCCGGCCGCGCCGGTCGCGGGCAGGTACTCGAGCTCGAGGAGGCCGTTGCCGAGCGCATCGGCCGCGACCGCGTGCTCGTCGCCCACGTGCCCCGTCTTGAGCGGCAGCTCCGGGTGGTCGAAGGGCGCCGCCGCCGTGCGCACGCGCGGGTCGGTCAGCGACTTCAGGAAGGCCACGAGATCGGCCTGCTCGCCCAGGCTCAGCCCGAAGCCGTTGACATCGATGTCCTTGTCGCGCGCGTTCTCCAGGCCGAAGTCGCCGCCGCGTGCGTAGAACTCGACCACCTGCTCGAGCGTGGCCATGCTCCCGTTGTGCATGTACGGGCCGGTCAGCTCGACGTTGCGCAGGGTCGGCGTCTTGAAGGCGCCGTCGACGGCCACGCGCTCGCCCGGCGAGACCGGACCGCCGCGCGTGTTCTGCCCGACGTCCTCGCCGTTCTGCACGCGGCGCGTGATCGAGAGCGGACCGAACGGGCCGTTCGCGCCCACGCCGAGGTCGTCGCTCGTCGGCGTGACCGCGATGTTGTAGAAGCCGTTGTCGTAGGCGGCCTGGTTGGTCGCCGGCGCGATCAGCAGCGGGAAGCGCTCGCCGCCGATCTCGAGCTGGTACCAGTAGAAGCCGGGGCCGGAGGCGTTCCACTCGAACTGCACGCGCACGCGCAGGTTGCAGGCGCCGTCGCTCTCGACCGTGACCGTGCCGCGGAAGTTCGCCTGCGGCGAGACCTGCGAGGTCGGGAAGAGCGTGGTCGTGGTCGTTCCGGCCGGCGGGCAGCGCTGGCCGCTCGGCATCTGGACCGTGGCCAGCAGGAGCTCGGGGGACTCGCTGTAGAGCGAGACGGCCCGCCGGTAGGGGTTGAAGGAGAGCGGCAGCTCGCCCGTGCGCGGCTCCGTCGCGAAGGTCAGGCCGCCCATGGCGAGCGAGTTGGCGATGACCATGCGCTCGATCAGGCCCTCGCCTTCCTCGGGCGAGTTGTGGATCACCTCGCTGCGCAGCGAGCCGGCGAACATCGGCGTGTCGTGGCAGGTGATGCACTTGCCGCGGCCGAGGAAGAGCGCGAGGCCCTCCTGCTCGTGCTCGCCGAGGGCGCTCGGATCCCCGCGGCGGAAGCGGTCGAAGGGCGCCTCGTCGGGGATGAGCGTCGACTCGTAGCACAGCAGCGCCAGCCCGAAAAACAGCGAGAAATTGGCCTCGGCCTGCGTGTACCCGTCCGGCGAGAGCGCGCCCGCGCCCCACCAGCGCTCGTGGAAGGCGGAGCGCACGAGGTCGGCGTAGGCGAGGCCCG
>Ga0172372_10009129_pt1 | contig 12936 bp, 9 predicted proteins | sample LakKiv5m_2_FD_114544 | JGI IMG/M metagenome (GOLD analysis project Ga0172372, IMG submission 114544) | Freshwater microbial communities from Kabuno Bay, South-Kivu, Congo - kab_092012_9.5m | ecosystem: Environmental > Aquatic > Freshwater > Lake | place: Democratic Republic of the Congo...
CAAACTTGCTGGTGCTTCTTGGAATCAATGCAATGTTCCTAAAATCTTACGTTTGCGTACTGCTTTTCTTAACAATTCTCCAGAACTAAGTATTTCTACTTAGCGCAAACTTGGGATGCTCCCCTCTATTAAACTTTTGTCCTGTACTGATGTCTCTGCTAATAATTAATAATCGCCGCAGGGTCGTAAATGTTATTGAGGATTTCGGGTGGGATTGGTAAGGGATTATATCTGAGATCTAGCTCCGACAGGTTTGCTAAGTTGGCGATCGCTTCTGGTATCTGCGTTATTTGGTTGTAACGGAGGTCAAGCCGTGTGAGATTGGCTAAGTTGCCGATCACTTCTGGTATCTGCGTTATTTGGTTGTCACTGAGGTCAAGCTGAGTGAGATTGGCTAAGTTGCCGATCGCTTCTGGTATCTGCGTTATTTGGTTGTGATGGAGGTAAAGCTCAGTGAGATTGGCTAAGTCGCCGATCGCTTCTGGTATCTGCGTTATTTGGTTGTCAAAGAGGACAAGCCGTGTGAGATTGGCTAAGTTGCCGATCACTTCTGGTATCTGCGCTATTTGGTTGCCACCGAGGTAAAGCTCAGTGAGATTGGCTAAGTTGCCGATCACATCAGGTATATGCGTTATTTGGTTGGAAATAAGGTCAAGATGAGTGAGATTGGCTAAGTTGCCGATCGCTTCTGGTATCTGCGTTATTTGGTTGTAATAGAGGTCAAGATGAGTGAGATTGGCTAAGTTGCCGATCGCTTCTGGTATCTGTGTTATTTTGTTGGAACTAAGGACAAGATGAGTGAGATTGGCTAAGTTGCCGATCTCTTCTGGTATCTGTGTTATTTTGTTGGAACGGAGGGAAAGCTGAGCGAGATTGGCTAAGTTGCTGATCGCATCTGGTATCTGCGTTATTTGGTTGTATGCAATATGCAGTTCTTTGAGATTGGTCAATTGAAAAATCTCTTGAGGAATGGTCTTGAAATGATTTTTTTTACTCTCTCTTTTCTCATCATCCCACTTACCTAAAATCAACTTTTCCAAACTTTGCAACCGTCCAATTTCGGGCGGTAAAGTTTCCAGATCGTTCCCTGACAGATCCAACTCTGTCCAACCCTCTCTTTCTGCTTTGGCGATTATTGCTTGTAGTTCGGCACTTTTCATAAGGAAAACCTGACGTTGTACATATTCATATAGCTAATTTCAGTCTGGTGATGCACAGTCTAAAAGACAAGAGGTAAGTTCTTTTAAAGATATAGCCCGATAAAGGCTATGTCTTTAAAAGAACTTACGAGGAGATAATTCGATTTCTGAGCGCCCAATCTTAACGTCAAACTGCCCAAAGAAATCATTACCAAGCAACCCGATATCTGACTTTGCTGCGATTACAACTGGCATTGCTTGAATCTTGAATGCACCTATCCCAATAGACCTTACTTCACCTACAGGGAATCTAACACTACTGCCATCTGCAATACTGAAGTCAGCATAGTTGTATGGTGTTACGCTTAGTGATTTCGCCATTTCAGAAGTGATTAACGTATGACTTGCACCAGTGTCAAAAATCATCTCAAATGTCTTGTTTCCATTGAAAACCACATCCACAGTTGGTATTTTATTTCTAAATCTTTTGATCCGAATTTTAATTGTTCCATTTGGTTCAGTTCTAACTTCAGATGCTCTAGGCGGCTGATTACTTGGTTGAGTTGGTTTGCTATCAATACTTCCACATAGGTTACTTAGATCAATTCGTCTCCCTTGCGAGTTAACCATAAAACAGTCTGATGAATTTTGAGCAATTGCATTGTTTCTATCTCCTGCCCAATTCAGCGTAAATATCCCCATAGTAATGAGAGCGCTTGACAACATCGTTTTGCCAATGATTCGGGATAGTTTCATATAATTCCTTTACTTATTCTAAAGTGTGGCACAAAGATTTTTAGATTAATTGCATTAATTATAGCGCTAGCCATTATTTAACTATGCACATATATAGCGCTTTTCTAGCAAGCGAGTTACATAGGTTTGTTTCCCCGCCGAAGGCGGGGAAACAAACCTATGTAGCCAGTCTTGTTGGGACACAAACCCAGAAGACGAGTTGCGGCGCGAAGCGCCGCAACTCGTCTTCTGGATTTTATTTGTCCAAGTACAAGTGGCAACCGCTATAGATGAACGACGATCGCTATTTCCGCTTCCTCATAGAGAGCCAGATCGACGAAGTTACTTTCTACCACTGCACCATTAACCGTCATTTGTTTAACATCACTATGATTCGTCACTGTCAATGAGAGCGTCTTACCGCGAAACTTACGCTGTGCAGTAAAGCCCGACCATTCGCTAGGAATTTTAGGATCGATGATCATGCCTGTGAAAGTGGGCTGGAATCCAAGAATGTAATCAATACCAATGCGTAGCATCCATACTGCCGTACCTGTTAACCATGAATGGCTTGCCTGTCCTTGGGTTTCGTGATCGGGACTAGTCACATATTCAGGATAGACATAGGGTTCAGTTTCAAAGCGATCGCACTTATCATCAGTTGCCTGTGAGGAATTAATTGGCATCATCCGTCGATAGATTTCCCATGCAAATTCGGTGTCACCATTGAGTAGAGAAGCGAGGACAAACCAAGATGAGGCATGATTAAATACTGCGCCGTTCTCTTTCTTCCCTGGCACACAACGACTAATTAGCCCAACCGTGTCATCAATTTCCGTAAAGGAAGGCGCAACAATCTGCATCCCAAAGGGTGTCGCTAGATATTCACGGCTGCTTGCCATACAGCGATCGGCGCGATCCTTCGGCGCAAGTTCCGAAATTATAGCCCATGACTGAGCATTGACAAATATTTTGCCTTGACTTGCACTTGATACACCAATTGGATCGCCATTGTCACGGAAAGCACGTAAATACCATTCCCCATCCCAACAAACATCATTAGTTACTTGACGCAGATGCTCATAGAATTTTTGAAATCTGTTGATCGCCTCGCGATCGCCTTGATGTTCACAGACAGGCAATGACTTATTCAACACATAGCCCAAGAAGAAAGCACCCCAAGTAGTTTCGCCTTTACCCTGTGAGCCAACATGATCAAGCGTATCATTCCAATCACCTGTAAAGATGCGGGGCATCCCTCGTTCGCCTGTATTGGCGATCGCAAAGTCTAGCGCTCTCACTAAATGCTCATAGACCGTCCCTGAACTATCATCATGGTAAGGAACTACTTCTTCTAAAATCGAGAAATCACCAGTCTCTTTGAGATATTCGACAATGCCAAAGGGAATCCAAAGCGGCGTATCGGAATGATTGGTACGTTCGCCAGTATTGGTTAGCACAAAATAATTATGTAAAGTGGAACCATCCTTAAATTGGAAGTTCAGGGCTTTAATCAATCTTTCGCGCACTCTTGCAGGATCAACCATTACTACGCCAAGAATATCTTGGAAGCGATCGCGCATTCCCGTACCAAATAGCAAACCTCCGTGATAGTATCCCGAATTTCGAGCCATATCAAAGGTAACTGCCGCCTGATACTGATTCCAGACATTGATCATGGCATTAAATGCTGAATCGGGCGTTTGCACCTGCACACAGGACAAATGCCGATCCCACTTTTTTCTTAAATCAAGGAAATAGTTATCAACAACTTCCACAATCTTGCCCCCCTTTACAAGGGGGGTAGGGGGGATCTCTTCAATCTTGCCCCCCTTTACAAGGGGGGTAGGGGGGATCTCTTTCGGCGCAATCTCCAACACGACAGCAAAATCAACAGAACTATTTGCTTCCAAACTAATCTTTGATTGCAACGCCACCACAGGATCGCCAGCCGTGATTTCCGTGTTTTTCATCACCCCCGTTTCTACGGCTACAGGATTCGATTCCGATCGCCACCTGCCGATGAAAGTATCGAGACTACTATCAAAGCCAGAAATTGGTAAACTCTGAGAAAAATAAATCTGATACTTCCAATCAATATTTGGCTGCTTCACGGAAACGCCTTTATTCAACACCCAATAGCGGCGAGTGGCTACTAAGGCTTGCAAATCTTGATCAAAATGAATATCTGTGAAATGCTTGTCATTCGGTTGATTAATTTGATCATTGAGCGCATTCCCCATCAGCAATTCCAAAAAGGAATAAACTTCTAAATCTCGCACCTGTCCTGATAGTTCCGTTAACTTCACGCGCCAAACTTCAGCATTAGTGTGAGTGGGAACAAAGTAAGTAATTTCGCCACGAATTCCATTAATCTCCGTCGTAACTTTAGTGTATCCCTGACCATGCCGACATTCATAGAAGTCATAGTTAAGGTGAATTGTTGGCGACCAACTCAGTGACCAATATTTTCCTGTAGCAGTATCTTTGATCATTACATAGCGTCCAGGACGATCCCAAGGAAGGCAGTTGTAGCGCATTCGACTGATGCGGTTATCGCGAGGCGATTCTAAGAAGCTAAAGCCACCACCTGTATGGGAAATCAGCCCTGCATATTGGCTATTCCACATATAGTTAAACCAAGGGCGCGGGGTGCGCGGATTTGTAATCACAAATTCCCGATAATCTTCGGTGTAATAGCCGTATTGGTTTGCGATCGCCACAGTTTAAAATCTTCCTTCTTTGTATAATAGTCATGTTTTGTGATTAGCCTATGACCATAAAACATAACCAGATTGCCACATAGATTATCTCAACTTTTCTTCCCAATTTTTTAGAGCAGTTTTAAATAAAACTATGATAGCCCCAATAATCTCTAAATTAGTAGTTGGTTTAACTTCATTAAGTGCGTTATTTAGCACATTTTTGCTTAATCCACAGGCAACCACTCCTCAAGCTCAATTTTCTGTCCCACTAGTCCAGAACTTCAGCTACACCACGATCGCTAAAGCACCTATTGCTAAAGCGTTGACAATTAATAAAACCCACATTTTTCTGGGAGAAATTAATCGCCGAGGTTTGGCAGTTGGCTATCATCATCGTCTGAATGGCAAAGATGCCAGAATGATCAGAATTACAGCGCTGCCCAATCAGCAAGGCGTTTATATCGGTCGCGTTGAAATTCGTAATCCTGCCAATGGTCAATGGGTTAGCAAAGTTTCTAGTTCTTCTTTTTTCCCAGATCGCTGGTCTCAGGCTCAAGTTTTGTCAGAAATTAAAAGCGCTTTTAACTCAGCAGACAAATCTAGAGAACCTTGGCAAGGTATTTCAACGAGTGGCTTAAGAATTGAAGGTTATTACAACAAAGTCACAAATACAATTACCACGGCTTACCCTATTTACCGTAGGTAAGCAGAATATAGAATACATCACATTCCCATTTGCCGCATTTTCTCTAAAGCATAATGATCAATATCAAATTCCATCGAGACGAAAAAGGCTACTTTAAAGCTGATACTGAACCTCAATATCAACTACTCAGTCAATACTTGGAGTCAGAAATCCAAGGTGTTACGGCTATATGTGCAGAAGTTTTAGCAATAATCCAAGAGATTGAGAGCGGTGATCGCTATCAAGCTGAAGGGATTGGTAATGCTCATGGGCTAAAAATTACCCCCAAAACTGTAAAGATTTGGAGTGAGTATACAGAAACTGAACTAAGCTTAGAACTGCCTATTGCAGATTTTAAACAAGCTTTAGAGAGTTGTTACAAATTTTGCGATCGCTTCTAATCCCAATTCGGCTAACAATTCTGCGAAGTGCGGCGATATTTCGCAAAATGGAAAAAATATCCTGTAATGAACCTTAAATCTCTACACATCAAACAGTTTCGTAACTACATCGATCAACAAGTTAACTTCACAGCGCCCAAGACCGTAATTTTGGGTAATAATGCTCAGGGAAAATCTAACTTACTCGAAGCGGTCTTGCTATTAGCCACCCTGCGATCGCATCGAGTTAGTAAGGATCGTGACTTAGTGCTTAATGGCGAAGCGATCGGCGAAATTGCGGCAACTTGCCAGCGATCGCGCATACCAGAAAGCTACCCTGTGGAATTATTGATGCGGATACGAGCCAGTGGTAAACGGACTTTGAATGTGAATGGAGTCAATCAAGCGAGATCCCTAGATTTTTTAGGAAATCTAAATGCGGTGATGTTTTCTAGTTTAGACTTGGACTTGGTGCGGGGGAGTCCCGAAAGTCGGCGCAATTGGTTGGATACAGTTTTGATTCAACTAGAGCCGATTTACATCAATCTTTTGCAACAATACAATCAAGTTTTACGCCAAAGAAATGCATTATTAAAATCAATTAAACAGGGGCAAATCAGCTATGAACCGCAACAAATGGCGCTATGGGATGCTCAATTGGTAACTGCGGGGACACGTTTGATTCGGAGGCGATCGCGTTTATTAGAGAGATTAACCCCGATTGCACGGGCTTGGCATCAAGCAATTAGTGGTGGTAGTGAGTATTTAGAAATTACTTATGTTCCCAAATTTGCTTTTGCGCCAATGGACACAGTGGAAGATATTCATCAAGCTTTTTTTGAGGCGATTTTACAGAAAACAAGCATTGAGCAACATCAAGGCTCAAGTTTAGTTGGCCCTCACCGTGACGAAGTTTACCTGACAATTAATACTACACCTGCACGAGAATATGGTTCTCAAGGTCAGCAACGTACATTAGTATTAGCGCTCAAACTGGCTGAGTTAGAGTTGCTAGAATCGGTGGTTGGAGAACCACCATTATTGCTATTAGATGATGTTCTTGCTGAACTTGATCTCCAAAGACAAGATCATCTGCTGAATGCGATTGGCGATCGTGTCCAGACAATTATTACGACTACTCATCTTGGCTCATTTGATGCTCAGTGGCTAAATTCTGCCCGAATTTTTCAAGTAGAAAATGGCAAAATTTTGTCTTGAAAAACATAAAACAAGCTTGTTTCACAAACTTGTTTTGTATGTTTATTCCTCGTCATCTGCACTAACTTGACGCAAGTGAATATGTTTACGTCCGAGTCGAATTTCTAACTCATCCCCAGCCTGTAAACCCATCAATTGTGTATAAGCTGAGCCAATTAGTAGGTTGCCATTTTTCTGTACACTAACTCGATAACTGGCGCTACGTCCACCTTTGCCACTACCTTTTGCTTCAAGTTCAACCCCATCTGCTTCCATCAAGGCATTATAAAACTTCATCAAGTTAACACGGGCTTGATTGTTTTTGGTAACAGTAGCATATCCACAAGCCTTAGCTTTTTCTTCTTTTGACAGATGCTCTAGTTCTTTGACTTTCTGTAACAATGCATCGCCAGAGAGTTGAACTGGTTGTTTGATTTTTGCCATTTGTTCTTGACAGTTTAATGTTTAATATTTGTACATTAGTATCTAGGATAACTGTACTACTAGTCAAACTTTTTTGAGAAGATATACAACCTATTTGTTTTTACAGATAACTATCATCTATATCTAATTAAATTAGTTTTGTAAAGTAAATGCTTCTTAATAGATTAGCAACTTAAAATAATGAAGTCTATTCTAATAATTAACGTGAGTTCGGGATAAGCTACAAATTTAAAAAGCCAAAACAGTAAAAGACTCTCGAAGCGAGTCTTTTACTGTTTTGCTTTCTAGAAAGCGAAAAATGGGAAGAATCGCTTAGCGATTCTTCCCATTTTTCGCCATTTGTGCCGCGCTTCGCACGCCGCAAATGGCTATGAACTCACGTTAAAATTGATCAGAAACAGACACAAGCTTGGATATTTTGAGATATGGCAATGAAAGTTTTGCTTAGGACTAAAACCCAAATAAATGAAGGCGGCGCGAAGCGCCGCCTTCATTTATTTGGGTTTTACTTAGGACATCTAGCCAAAACAATGAGTGGCAGTGCGAAGTAATACCACTCATTGTTTTGGTAAATTAAAAACAAAGCACAAAATGGCGTAGCCATTTTGTGCTTTCGTCAAATTGACTTTAAATTAGACAAATTCTGCTTCGATGGTTTCGGGTTGTTGTTGAGGGCGTGGATTGAACTCGAATAGAGAATAGACAACATCACGGCGGATTTGCGTCATCATGTCTAGGAAGATTTCGTAACCTTCACTCTTATATTCAATTAGCGGATCTTTTTGTCCATAGCCGCGTAAGCCGACTGATTCACGCAAAGCTTCCATCGCTTGTAAATGATCGCGCCAGAGGGAATCGATCCGTTGCAAAATAAAGAATCTCTCAGCTTGACGCATTAAGCCAGCTTGTAATGATTCCACCTGCGCTTCTTTAATTTCGTAGGCGCGTCGAACTTCTTCGCGCAAGAAAGCTTGCATCTCAGGCAAGAACATATCATCAAGCTGATCGGGTTCAAGATCTTGCAGGAGATTCACAAACTCCTTCACCTTTTTTACCATCGCGACCAGATTCCATTCTTCTGGGGGAAGTTCTGGATTCACATAGGCATTGACGATATCATCCATCGTGCGTTCGGCATACTCAATTACCCGATCGCGTAGGTTTTCACCCTCCAACACGCGACGGCGCTCAGCGTAAATGGCACGACGCTGATTGTTCATCACTTCATCGTATTCAAAAACCTGTTTACGAATGTCGTAATAGTAGGTTTCTACTTTTTTCTGCGCGTTTTCTAAAGCGCTGGTGAGCATTCCCGAACTAATTGGCATATCTTCCTCAACGCGGAAGGCATTCATCAAACCTGCCACGCGATCGCCTGCAAAAATCCGCATCAGGTTATCTTCAAGGCTAAGGAAAAATCTTGTCGAGCCTGGGTCACCTTGGCGACCACAGCGACCACGTAATTGATTATCTACACGGCGAGATTCGTGACGCTCAGTACCAATCACATGCAAGCCACCAAGTTTCGTTACCTGTTCATGCTCAGCATCAGTGACTTCCTCATATTCACGCTTGATTAAGGTGAAAGCCTCGCGTAGCTTTTGAATAACTTCATCATAGGTAGGTGCTTTTTCAGAAGCAACGGCAAGCATTTCTTCTGCTTCCAATTCCGATTGACTCATTCTGCCCAACTTATCAACGGCAAAATCTACAGCTTCTTTGAGCATGGTTTGAGCATCTTTGGAGAGTTCGCAAGGATAGAGAGTATCAGATACTTTCCATGTCTTTTTCTTCTTGCCGTCCGTTGTGCCGAATCCTTGTCCTTTTTGAGGGCGATCGCTAAACATGCGCTGACCTTCATTGGTGAAGTCATCATCATCTTCAGGACGGACAATCGCTGGCATAAAGCTTTCACGTACCTTCAGCCGCGCCATATAGTCCGCATTACCACCAAGAATGATGTCCGTGCCACGACCAGCCATATTGGTAGCGATCGTGATCGAGCCTTTGCGACCTGCTTGAGCAACGATTTCCGCTTCTCTTTCGACGTTCTCAGGTTTTGCATTTAACAAATTGTGAGGAATGTCTTTTTCGGTCAACAACCGTGAAAGAACCTCAGATTTTTCGACGCTGGTAGTGCCGATGAGAACTGGACGACCTGATTCGTGCATTTCACGGCATTCTTCAGCAACAGCACGCCACTTGGCTGATTCAGTCTTATAGACCACATCTGACCAGTCACCACGTCCACTTTTGCGATTGGTGGGCATAGTGGTAACTTCTAGATTATAGATTTTCCCAAGTTCAGCTTCTTCAGTTTTAGCTGTACCAGTCATGCCGCCAAGCTTTGGATAGAGCAGGAAGAAGTTTTGATAGGTAATTGTGGCTAAGGTTTGAGTTTCGTTCTCAATATCTACACCCTCTTTCGCTTCGATCGCTTGGTGCAATCCATCACTCCAACGGCGACCAGGCATGACACGGCCTGTAAACTCATCAACAATCGTCACTTCGCCATCACGGACGATATAGTTGACATCTTTGAGAAATAATTCCTTGGCTTTGAGTGCGTTGAACACATAGTGTGCCCAAGGATCGGCTTGATCAAACAAGTCCTTAACGCTAAGTAGTTTTTCGGCAAGTTCAAAGCCTTCATCGGTCATGACTACATTACGTTGCTTTTCGTCAACTTCGTAGTGGGTTTCTTTTTGCAATTGATCAGCGATCGTCACTGCACCGATGTATTTCTCTGTTGGACGCTCGACCATGCCTGAAATAATTAAAGGGGTGCGGGCTTCATCAATTAAGATCGAGTCAACTTCGTCAATCACACAGAAATTAAAGGGACGCTGCACTACTTCTTCGATGCTAGTCGCCATGTTGTCACGTAAATAATCAAAACCAAGTTCACTATTGGTGGCGTAAGTGATATCACAGCCGTAGTTTTTACGTCGCTCGACTGGCTCCATTGAGTTTTGAATCAAGCCGACGGACATCCCCAAAAAGCGATGTACCTGCCCCATCCATTCTGCATCACGACGGGCGAGGTAATCATTAACGGTAACTACGTGAACGCCTTTTCCTGAAAGGGCATTGAGATAGCTGGGTAATGTGGCGACGAGGGTTTTGCCTTCCCCAGTTTTCATTTCGGCTATTTCACCCCGATGCAAGACCATACCGCCGAGCATCTGTACATCATAATGACGCAACCCTAAAACGCGGGTAGCAGCCTCACGGACAACAGCAAAGGCTTCAGGTAGGAGGTCATCAAGTGGCTCCCCGTTTTCGAGACGTTGTTTAAACTCTCCTGTTTTTCCTTGCAATTCGCGATCGCTTAGCACCGCTAACTCTGGGGCAAGGGAGTTAATGAGAGCCACTTCGGGACGGAGTTTGTCAAGCTTACGCTTATTAGGATCGCCAATCAGGTTTTTTAGGTTAAACATAGCTACCGAATGCAATTAAAACAGGGGATGCGCCAAACGTGATATTTAATACGATTTTGGACTATAGATATATATTACCCGACTGTTGAGATTACAAGCTTCGGATAACCGAAGCGATCGCGAAAGTATTTCTACAAAGTATTTCTACAGCGCTTTGCGCTTAAAACCGAGACATCAGTAAAGCTAGGGGCAAAGCCCCTAGCTTTACTGAGCGTAATAAGCCCTTGTGCCTTTAGCGTCGATCGCTTCACTGAGGCGCGTCAAGGCATGAACATAGGCTGCGGTTCTCATGGAGATTTGTCTTTGGTCAGCAATCTTCCAGATTCGGAGGGTTTCGGCAATCATGCTGTGTTTGAGGCGATCGTTGACCTCTTCGATCGTCCAATACAAGCCACTGCGATTTTGTACCCATTCAAAATAACTGACAGTTACACCACCTGCATTCACTAAAATGTCAGGAAATACCATGATTCCGCGTTTTTCTAAAATTACATCCGCCGCAGGTGTGACTGGCCCATTGGCAATCTCGAAGATGTATTTAGCGCGGATCTGGTGAGCATTATGTTCTGTGATTTGATTTTCTAGCGCCGCAGGAATCAAGATATCGACATCTAGTTTGAGCAATTCTTCATTGGTAAGGATTTGATGTTCGACAATATTACAGACTGAATCCTGACAGTACACAGCCTGAAAGCTGCGAGCCGAATTTTTATAACTAATGATGCTTGGTATATCTAGCCCTTGCTTAGCATAAATCCCACCCTTAGAATCACTGACCGCCACAACTTTGTAACCTGCCTTGCTCAATAGATCGGCGATCGCTGCACCTACATTCCCAAAGCCTTGTATTGCCACGGTTGTCCTTTCACGTTGCATTTTTAACAATGGCAGCAAAGTCTCAATCGCAAAAAAAGCTCCCAACCCTGTTGCGGTTTCGCGTCCCAGACTACCGCCCATCGCGATCGGCTTGCCTGTAATTGCCGCAGGACAGAGCTTTCGTTGAATATTGCTATATTCATCCACCATCCATCCCATAATCGTCTGATTGGTCTGCACATCAGGCGCAGGAATATCCACATCTGCACCCATAAAATCAGCGATCGCATCAATATAGCCACGACTGAGGCGTTCTAATTCAAACTTGGATAATTGCTTTGGATCGACTGCTACACCCCCCTTTGCGCCACCAAAAGGTAAATTTACCGCCGCACATTTAAAGGTCATCCAAAATGCTAAGGACTTGACTTCATCCATATTTACACTGGGGTGGAAGCGAATTCCTCCTTTAGTAGGTCCCCGCAAATCGTTGTAGCGCACTCGGTAGCCTTGAAAAACTTTCAAGGTTCCATTATCCATTCTCACAGGAATGGAAACCTGCAAACTTGCTTTCGGAGATTTTAATCGCTCGATCGCATCTTCAGAAATATTCACATGGGCGATCGCATCGGCGAGTCTCTCGCTTGCCTGATCAAATAAAGACTTTGACACCAATAACTCCCGTAGTTTGTGTTCTAGTAAGCCTTAATCATAAAACAGGGGCTATTACTGCTTTATTAATTGATATTACAGCGCTTCGCGCTCAAACCCAAACCAAGAAAAATTTTGAAAGTGCTGCTCTGCAGCACTTTCAAAATTTTTCTTGTGGTTCGTTTGATCGGTGATTGCTGTAATTTTAGGATAGTCAGCGCTTCGCGCCGCCTATCCTAAACCCAAGAAGTGGCGGCGCTTCGCGCCACCACTTCTTGGGTTTTATGCCTGAGTAGCTATAGTACTAATCTCAATTAGCGGCAGTAGTATCCCGTTTTGAATTTGTCCATTAGTGCTGAGTTCACTGTGACAGAGATATAAGCGATCGCCTGTGCGATCCAGCAAATCCCTCAGCAATCTTTGTAACCTTTGCATATCGGCATCACGTTGATTTTCGATTGTCCATCTTTCACCATTCCAACCCTTAAGAAAAAGTGGCGCACCAAATAGAGACGCGGCTCCACCCTGTAACCACAAATCAGAACTAGCATCTAACCAAAATTGCCAACGATGCGATCGCCTTGCCATCCGATATTGAATAATTGTTGCGAGGACAACGCTATCTTCAGGCTGATTAGGAGCATAGGGATTTGCCGTGACAGTACCTTGCCGAATCAGTTGAATAAAATTTTCGAGAATGACCGCATCTTCTAGATCGAGGCGATATCCCAGTTGCCAATAGTA
>Ga0172372_10009130_pt1 | contig 12935 bp, 8 predicted proteins | sample LakKiv5m_2_FD_114544 | JGI IMG/M metagenome (GOLD analysis project Ga0172372, IMG submission 114544) | Freshwater microbial communities from Kabuno Bay, South-Kivu, Congo - kab_092012_9.5m | ecosystem: Environmental > Aquatic > Freshwater > Lake | place: Democratic Republic of the Congo...
GTCGCAACCGGCGCGCATCAGATACTTCAAGCCCACCAAACTTGGCCTTCAGCTTGTAGAAGGTCGCAGGGCTAAGGCCGTATTTGCGACAGACATCCGCCGTCGCCAGCCCTGCCTCCTGCTTCTTTAAAAATTCGGGCAGACTCTACGTCAGCATCAGGGAACTTTCGGGGGGCAGGTCATGCCGTCAACGCGCCCCGTCTTGGCACGACGGGGCGGCAATGGGGTGTTTGTGCGCCAGTGGAATTTCTTTGTTTGAAAATGCTCAGGGCAATGCCGCTTCCGTACTCCCTGGCCGTGCTGCCGCCACTGCCTGGAGGATCGCAACGGCGAAATCTCCTGCAAAGACTTGCGATACCTCCACAGTCAGCCGGCGGCGCCAATTGGGACGCTCGCTATCGGTCCCGGGCAGATTGATACCGATGCGCTCCGCCACGAGATCCTCGGCCTGCACCAGCATCAGGGATGCCCGGCTTGCCGCCACGAAGGCATGGATCGCCGCTGCCAGCCCAGGGGTGAAGACAGGATCCGCACGTCCGACTGCCCGCAGCAATTGGACGCGATCGGCCGCGCGCGTCTCCAGCGCCGCTGCGTTGCCATTAGCGTCCAACAGTCCAAGCGAGGCGCGTTCGGCAATGTCCGTACCCTCCCACCAGCCCGCCAGCGGTGCGAGGTCGTGGGTAGAGATGCAAGCAGCTGCAGCCATGGGCCAGGTTTTCGGTGCTCGGAAGCCATCGCCCTCACGCTCGAACCACAGGACGCGATAGGCCGCGACACCGGCGGCTTCGAGGCGTCCGGTCATGCCCTCCGGCACGGTACCCAAGGCCTCGCCGATCACAGCGCAGCCCGCCGCCCGGCTCTCTCGCGCCAACAGGCCAAGCATCCCCGCCCCATCGAAGGAGAGGTAGCAGCCCGCCTGCCCGGGCGCGCCATCGGGCACGACAAAGAGCCGCTCCAGCCCCATGACGTGATCGAGGCGCAGCGCCCGCGCGTGGCGCATGTTCGCCGCCAGCAGCCTGCCGAACCTGGCATGGCCGTCGGCGGCCGAGACATGTGGGTTCGGTACCGGCAAGCCCCAGACTTGGCCCTGTGGTGCGAACGGATCGGGCGGCGCGCCGATCGAAAAGCCGCGCAGGAAGGCGTCGGGCTGCGACCAGATCTCGGCCCCATCCGGCGCAGAACCAACGGCCAAGTCGCGGTACAGCCCGGGTCCTGCCGCGGCGGCAGCAGCGAGCTGCCGGTCGCAGAGGAATTGCAGGAAGGCATGAAAACCGATGGCCTTGGGGTCGCTCGCGCGGAACGCTACGACGGCGCTGTCGCCGGGGTGCGCGTGGCCAGGGCCCCAAGCGCGATGGTCGTTGCTGCCGTGTCTTTCGGCCAGCGCGGCGAAGGTGGCAAAGTCTTCCAACGCGCTACCGCCGGCACCGCAGAAGGCGGCGAGGCTGGCATCGTCGCTGGGCCATGTCTCCCACGCCGCGGCCAATACGCGGCGCTTGGCCGCCCAGACCGTCGCGTAGTCCACCAGCACGCCTTTGCGCAGCGTGGCGAAGAGCCCGGCCTCGTGTTCCAGTGCGGTCTTTACTGCGGGCAGGTCCGAGATGGCCGTCACGTCCAGCAGCACCGGCTCGAGGAAGCGGCGATCCGAGGGCTGATAGGGGCTTGCGCGCTCCCGCCCAACGGGCATCAGTGCATGCGGCGGGCTTAGTCCGACCAGCGTGGCGCCGTTGGTGCCGGCGGCGACCGCAAGCTGTGCCAGGGCGGTGTAGTCACCGATGCCCTGGTCCGTCGCGTGGCGCAGGCCGAAGGTCTGCGCGACAACTGCGTAGTGGCGCCCCGGAGGCAAAGGCTGGCAGGTGCCTGCCGCAGGCATCGGCGCCAGCGCCAAGGAGCGACGATGGGCCAAGCTCTCCCGCGCTTGAGCGGCCGTCTCCGCGGGCAATCCCAGCGCGCCCAGGATTGCGCGCAGGGTGGTGTCCGGCACCTCAGTGCGGCGACCCGATAAGTCGTGCCAATCCGTGGCGACGCCGGCAGCTTGGGCCAGACGTGCCAGCAGGGCGGGATCGGCAGTGTCGCGCGGGCGCGGCGCGCGCGGTCGCTCCGCCAGCAGAAGGACGGAGCGTGGTGCGGCAGCCAAGCGCGCCCCCACCGGCCCCACACGCTCGGGTGCGGCGCTGTCGGCCAGGAGGTACCAGGCCTGGCCCCAGCGCGGCTCCGGCAGGTGAAGCTCGACGGCATGCACCGCACCATGCACGACGACCAGCGCGCGATCCTCCGGCACGGCCAGCAGCATGGCCAGGCTGCGCGCGTCCGGCGCATGCCAGTCCACCTCCTGCATCGCTGCACCGTCGAGGCGAAGCCAGAGCACATCCGGCGTGCCAACCTGGTCGGGCTCGCCGGTCAGCGGGCGTGCCCCATGCAATGCCGGGTGCGCGCGCCGTGCCGCGACCAGCCGGGCCGCGAAGCCGACAAGCGCCGCATCGGCGCCCTCCCAGTCGAACCAGGAGAGGGGATTGTCCTGGCAATAGGCATTGTTGTTGCCGCCCTGGCTACGCCCGGCTTCGTCGCCCATCCCCAGCATCGGCGTACCGCGCGCGGCAAGCAGCGTCGCCAGCAGCGCCCGCGCATCGGCGCTACGATCGGCTGTGACGGCAGGATCATCGGTCGTACCTTCCACGCCGCAATTCCAGGAATAGTTCTCCCCAGCTCCATCACGTCCCTGCTCGCCATTGGCGTTGTTGTGGCGGCCCGTATGGCTGACCAAGTCGGCAAGGGTAAAGCCATCATGCGCCGTGACGAAGTTGACCGAATCCGTTGACGCGCGCTCGGCGAAGATGTCGCGCGATCCCGCGAGCCGCGTTGCCAGGGCACCGAGCATGCCGCCATCGCCCCTCCAGAAGCGGCGCACATCGTCGCGGAAGCCGTCGTTCCACTCGCCCCAGCCGGGCGGAAAGGCGCCGAGGCGATGACCATCTGGGCCGAGATCCCATGGCTCGGCGATGATCAGCCGGTCGCGCAGCACCGGGTCTTGGCGCATCGCCAGCAGAAGCGGCGCATCGGCGTCGAAGCCGTTGTCGCGCCGGCCCAGCGTGGTCGCAAGGTCTAGGCGCAGCCCATCCAGCCCCGCCTGGCTCACCCAGTGCCGCATCGCGTCCATCGCGAGGCGCAGCGGCCAGGGGCGGTCCAGCGCCAGGCTGTTACCGCAGCCAGTTTCGTTGGCGTAGCGCCCGGGCGCATCGGGGAGCACGCGATACCAGGCAGCATCGCCAAGGCCGCGCAGCGAGAGCGTCGGCCCGGCCTCGTCGCTTTCGCCGCTATGGTTCAGCACGATGTCGAGGATCACGCCGATCCCCGCCGTCTGTAGCGCGGCGACGGCGGCGCGCACCTCCCCCATGCCGCCCGGGGCCAGGCGCGGATCGGGCGCGAGAAAGCCGATCGGATTGTACCCCCAATAATTGGCAAGGCCGATCGGGGGCAGGTGACGCTCATCGACCCAGCTTGCGGAGGGCATCAGTTCCACATGCGTAATGCCCAGGCGCCGGAGATGCGCGATCGCGGCAGGATGCGCGAGGCCCGCGAAGGTGCCACGGATCCGCTCCGGGATGTCGGGATGCAGGCGTGTGAAGCCGCGCACGTGCAGTTCGTAGATCACGCGCGGTCCCGGCGGCAGCGAGCAGGGCGCGGCCGGCGGCAGTAGCGGCATCAGCACCGCCTTCGGCATGAAGGGCGCGCTGTCCGTCGCATCGGGCGCCATGTCGGCGTCGAACAGCGCAGGATGCAGCGCGAAGGGCCGGTCAATCGCCCGCGCCCAGGGGTCAAGCAGCAGCTTCGCCGGATTGCAGCGCAGTCCACGCGCCGGGTCCCAGGGACCATGCGCGCGCAGCCCGTAGCGACTGCCCTCACCAAGACCCGGCACCACGCCGTGAATCACCTCGCCGGTGCGGCCGAGCAGACGATGGCGCGCCACCTCCCGCTCGCCCTCGAAGACGCAGATTTCCAGTGCCTCGACACCGGGCGCCGGGATGGCGACCTGGGCGCCATGGCCAAGGAAATGGACGCCGAGCGGCTCCGCCGCGCCCTCATTCATGCCGCGCGGCGATCCCCCGCAGCAGCGCCGCATAGCGCCGCGCCGAGGGGCCCCAGGAGACGTCGGTCGCCATGGCATTGTTCCGTATGCGGTCCCAAGATACAGGGTCGCGGATCAGCTGTAAGGTCCGCCGCAGTGCCGCCATCAGAGCCACCGCGCTACCTGGGGCGAACTGCACGCCCGTCGCGACACCCGCGGCCATCGCCATCGGGCTGGCATCGATGACGGTGTCGGAAAGGCCGCCCGTGCGGGCGACGACAGGCGGCGCGCCATAGCGCAGCGCTGCAAGCTGGGCGAGGCCGCAGGGTTCGAAGCGGGAGGGCACCACCAGCGCATCGGCGCCGCCATAGGTGAGCCGCGCCAGCCCCTCGTCGAAGCTGATGACGCTGGCGACCTGCCCTGGATGCGCTTCGGCGGCGGCGCGGCAGGCGGCTTCAAGCCCGGCCTCGCCGCTGCCGAGGATAAAGAGCTGCGCTCCCTGCTCCAGCAGCACGGGCAGCGCCTGCAGCAGCAGGTCCGCGCCCTTCTGCCATGTCAGCCGGCCGACAAAGGCGATAAGCGGGGCCGCCGGCGCCGCCGTTAGCCCGGCGCGCGCACGGAGCGCCGCCTTGTTCACCGCGCGCGGCGTTGGATCGACGGCATCAAAGCGCGCCGCAAGATCGGGATCGGTTGCTGGGTTCCAGCTTTCGGAATCAAGGCCGTTAAGGATGCCGTGAAGCGCGCCGGCACGGCCGCGCAGCAGCCCGTCTAGGCCCATGCCGCCCTCAGGCGTAAGGATCTCCTCGGCATAGCTCGGCGAGACGGTGTTGATGGCGTCGGCGAACCAGAGCCCCGCCTTCAGGAAGCCGATGCCGCCATAGTATTCGATGCCGTCCACCGCCATCGCCTCCGGCGGCAGGCCGAGTGCAGGCACGAGCGCCGCCGGGTAGCGCCCCTGGAAGGCGAGATTGTGGATGGTAAAAAGGCTGGGCACGCGACGCGGGGCGAAGTGGAGGTAGGCCGGTGCCAGCCCGGCCTGCCAGTCATGCGCGTGCAACGCGTTGTGGCCCTCCTGCAGCACCAGCGCGGCAGCGGCGCGGCTGAGGGCGGCGAAGCGTAGCGCATTGTCCGGCCAGTCACGACCGTCCTGCCCCTGGTAGGGCCCGCCGGGTCGGTCGAACAGATGAGGCGCATCGAGCACCCGCAAGGAAAGGCCACCGTGCCGTGCCGCCAGGATGCGCGCCCCGGCGCCGAAAAGGTCCGGCAGGGTCGCCACAGTGGTCGCGGAGGTCAGCGCGCGCCGGACGGCCGGGTAGCCCGGCAGCAGGCTGTCGACGGCGACGCCCTCAGGAGCCAGGGCCAGCGGGAGGGCGCCGGCGGCATCGGCCAGGCCGCCTGTCTTCACGAGCGGGAACAGCTCAGATGAGACCGCCAGGACGCGGAGCGGCGCTTCAGCCAAGGGCGTCCACCATCTCCTGGGTGATCAGGCAGACGCCGGCTTCGGTGCGGCGGAAGCGCGCAGTGTCGGCCTGCGGGTCCTCGCCAACCACGAGGCCCGGCGGGATACGCACGCCGCGATCGACCACAACATTCCTGAGGCGCGCACCCTGGCCCACATCGACCATCGGCAGCAGCACGGCACCCTCCAGCTCGGCGTAGGAGTGTAGATGCACGCTGGTGAACAACAGCGAATGCAGCGCCCGAGCTCCAGAGACGATGCAGCCGCCGGAGATAAGGGACGAGATCGCCTCACCGCGGCGTCCAACCTCGTCATGCACGAACTTCGCCGGCGGCGTGACCTCGGCATGGGTCCAGATCGGCCAAGCGCGGTCATAAAGATCGAGGTCGGGGACGATGTCGGTCAGGTCGATATTGGCCCGCCAGTAAGCGTCCAGCGTGCCGACATCTCGCCAATAGGGCAGGACTTCCGCACCGGACCTCACGCAGGAGCGTTCGAAGCGGTGCGCGAAGGCGCGGCCGTGCCGGACGATCAATGGGATGAGGTCGGCACCGAAATCGTGGCTGGAGTGCGTGTTGACGGCGTCCTCCCGCAGCAGTTTCGCCAGGTAGCCGGTGTCGAAGACGTAGATGCCCATGGAGGCGAGAGACCGGTCCGGATCATCCGGCATGGCTGGCGGGTCGGGCGGCTTCTCGACGAAGTCAACGATGCGGTCGGACCCGTCCACCGCCATCACGCCGAAGCCCTTCGCCTCCATCCGCGGCACGGTGATGCAGCCAACCGTAACGTCAGCACCGGTCTCGACGTGCTGGGCGAGCATCGGCTCGTAGTCCATTTTGTAGATGTGGTCGCCGGCCAGCACAACGATGTGGCGGCAGTGGTAGTCCTCGATGATGTCAAGGTTCTGGTACACGGCATCCGCGGTGCCGAGATAGGTGTCGCGCCCGGGGACGCGCTGGCTAGCCGGCAGCACGTCCAACGTCTCGTTGCGTTCTGGTCGCAGGAAGCTCCAGCCACGCTGCAGGTGGCGGATCAGGCTGTGCGCCTTATATTGCGTCGCCACGGCGACGCGACGGATGCCGGAGTTTATGGCGTTAGACAGCGCAAAATCGATAATGCGCGACTTGCCGCCGAAATAAACCGCCGGCTTGGCCCGGCGGTCGGTGAGTTCCAAGAGCCGACTACCGCGCCCGCCCGCAAGGACGAAGGCAAGCGTGCTGCGGGCATAGGGCGCGTTGCTGATCGAGTAGGGGTCTGCCATGGACGTCCTCGTGTCGGGCACGTCCCACTTCGAGCGGCGTGCCAGCATACATCATGCCCGTTTCGCAGCCTGCCAGTAAAGCGGTTCGAGATAAATCGCCGATAGCGGCGCGAGGTCAAGCGCGGCCGAGGCCGGCAGCCCATGCAGCGGCACTGGCACGGCCAGGATATGGTCCGGTGCGTCAGCCCTAGTGCCGCCATAGCGGTGTGCATCAGTGTCTAGGATCTGCCGCCAGGCTCCGGCCGCTGGCAGGCCAATCCGATAGCCAGGCCGCGCCACCGGGACAAAATTGCAGATAACCGCCACCGGCGGGCCACCACTGCCATCGAAGCGCAGCCAGGAAAAGACGGAGCGTTCCGCATCGTCGGGGTCGATCCAGCGGAAGCCTTCGGGCTCGGTGTCGCGCGCGTGCAGGGCGGAACACCTGCCGTGCAGCCTATTGAGGTCGCGCACCAGGGTCTGGAGCCCGCGATGCGGGGCGTACTGCAGCAGCCGCCAGTCAAGTTCCCGGGCCTCGGACCATTCGCGCCAGGGGCCGAATTCCTGGCCCATAAACAGCAGCTTCTTGCCTGGATGGCCCCACATCAGCGCATAGGTGCAGCGCAAGGTGGCGAAGCGCTCGGCATCTGTGCCGGGCAGGCGGCCGAGCAGCGTGCCCTTGCCGTGCACCACCTCGTCGTGGCTGAGCGGCAGGATGAAGGCCTCATTCCAGGCGTACATCATGCCGAATGTGACAAGGTCGTGGTGCCAGCGGCGATGCACCGGCTCCTTGGCGATGAAGCGCAGCGTGTCGTTCATCCACCCCATGTTCCACTTGAAGCCGAAGCCGAGACCCTGGCCACCTGGCCTCGGTGCGGCGGTCACGCCAGGCCAGGCGGAGGCTTCCTCGGCCGCCGTGATGGCGCCGGGATGCTCGGCAGCGACCAGGGCGTTCATCTGCCGCAACATGGCAACGGCATCGTGGTTGATGTTCGATCCGTCCGGGTTCGGCAGCCAGGCATCGGGACCCCGGCCGTAGTCGAGATGCAGCATGGAGGAGACGGCATCCACCCTCAGCCCATCCGCGTGGTATCGCCCGAGCCAGAAGCTGGCACTGGCGGCCAGGTAGGCGGCGACCTCCCGCCGGCCGAAATCATAGACTGCGGTGCCCCAGCCCGGCTGGAAGCCGCGCCGCGGATCGGGGTGCTCGTAAAGCGGGCCGCCGTCGAAGCAAGCGAGCCCAGGGGCGTCGGTCGGGAAATGCGCCGGCACCCAGTCGAGGATCACCCCGACGCCAGCCGCATGGGCGCGGTCGATCAGTCTAGCGAGGCCCTCGGGCGGGCCGTGCCGCGCAGTGACGGCGTAGAGGCCGAGCGGCTGGTAGCCCCAGGAGGCATCGAGGGGATGCTCGGTGACGGGCATCAGCTCAATATGCGTGAAGCCGAGATCAACGACATAGGGGATCAGCGCTTCCGCCAACTCGTCCCAGGTGTAGAAGCGGCCATCGGGATGCCGACGCCAGGACCCGGCATGGACCTCGTAGATAGAGAGCGGCGCCCGGCGGGCATCGGTAGCGGCTCGCGCTGCCAGCCAAGCGGCGTCGGTCCAGGCGAAGTCGTCGGTGCGGCAGACGACGGAGGCGGTGGCGGGACGTAGCTCCGCCGCGAAACCCAGGGGGTCGGCCTTGAGCGGCACGACCTGCCCGTGGCGGCCGAGGATCTCGTACTTGTAGCGCGCCCCCTCCGCGACCCCGGGCAGGAAGATCTCCCACAAGCCGGAAGCGACGCGCTTGCGCATGGCGTGGCGCCGTCCATCCCAGGCGTTAAAATCGCCAACAACGGAAACGCGCAGCGCCTCGGGCGCCCAGACCGCGAAGCTCACCCCGGCCAGCCCGTCATGCAGGCAGGGATGCGCGCCTAGGCGGTCAAAAAGCCGGGTGTGCGTCCCCTCGACCAGCAGATGGTCGTCGAGAGGGCCGAGGGTCGGGCCAATGCCATAGGGATCGTCGAACTCCCAGGTGGCATCGCTGCGGGTCGCACGCAGCCGGTAGCGCAGCGGCAGGGCAGCACCGGGCAGGACACCCTCGAAGAAGCCCTCCGGGTCGCGCCGGTCCAGGATGACCGGCGCCGCGCCCTGCCGCAGCACCTCGAGCGTCTCGGCGCCGGGGATGAAGGCGCGAAGTACGATGCCGCCCGGAGCCGCATGCGGTCCGAGCAGGGCGAAGGGGTCGCCATGGCGCCCCGCGAGAAGGTCGGCGACCGTATCGTCCCGGGCCCGCCATCCTGTCATGACGCTTGCGGGATCCCCCAGATTTCGGCGGCATACTCGGCGATGGAGCGATCGGAGGAGAACCACCCCATCCCCGCGCTGTTGAGCACCGCGGCGCGGCGCCAAGCCTCTGGTATACGATAGAGCGCGGCAGCACGCGCCTGGGCCGCGAGATAGGAGTTGAAATCAGCCGCCACCATGAACCAGTCATTGCCTCGCAGAGAGTCAACTAGGTCGCGGTAGCGGCTGGGATCGTCGCGGGAGAAGACGCCGCTGTCGATCGCCTCCAGCGTCTCAGCAAGATTGAGGGAAGCGTCGATGGCCGTCGTGCCGCTCCAGCTCTCGGCGCGGCGCCTGGTCACCTCCTCGGCCGACAGGCCGAAGAGGAACATGTGCTCAGCGCCGATATGCTCGGCCATCTCGACCGTAGCGCCGTCCAGCGTGCCAATGGTCAGCGCACCGTTCAGCGCCAGCTTCATGTTGCCGGTGCCGGAAGCCTCCATGCCGGCTGTCGAGATCTGCTCGGATAAGTCGGAGGCCGGGACGATTACCTCGGCGGCGGAGACATTGTAGTTCGGCAAGAACACCACCTTCAGCAGCTCCCGCACGGCGGGATCGCGGTTAATGACACGGGCCACATCCCAGGCAAGCTTGATGATCAGCTTCGCCCGCGCATAGCCCGGCGCCGCCTTGCCGGCGAAGATCTTTACCTGCGGCGTCCAGTCGCGCATCGGCTGGGACCGGATCATGTCATAGAGCGCGACGGTCTGCAGCACGTTGAGCAGTTGGCGCTTGTACTCGTGGATGCGCTTGATCTGCACGTCGAACATCGCCGCCGGGTCGACGCGCACACCGACCTGGCTCTGGACCATCGCCGCCAGCGCCTCCTTGTTGGCGCGCTTGATGGCGGCGAATCGGCCGCGGAATGCGGCATCCTCCGCCAGGCTGCGCAGGTCGCTGAGCGCCATTGGATCGGTCAGCACGCGCGGGCCCAGCGCCTCGACCAGGAGCGCCGTCAGGCCGGGGTTGCACTGTTGCAGCCACCGGCGGAAGGAGATGCCGTTGGTCTTGTTGACGATGCGCCCCGGATGCAGGCTGTTGAGGTCGCTGAAGACAGTGCGCCGCATCAGGTCGGTATGCAGCGCGGAAACACCGTTCACATGGTGCGAGCCGATGAAGGCAAGGTGACCCATGCGGACGCGCCGACCGTGGTTCTCGTCTGTCAGCGAGACCGAGGCGAGGAGCCGGTCGTCGAGCGGGTGTCTTTCCCGAACGGCGTCCAGGTGCTCGGCGTTGATACGATAGATGATCTGCATGTGCCGCGGCAGCAGGCGCTCCATCAGCGTCACGGGCCAGGATTCTAGCGCCTCCGGTAGCAGCGTGTGATTGGTGTAGGAGACACAGCCGGTGGTGATGCGCCAGGCCTCGGCCCACGGCACGTCGTGCACATCAACCAACAGGCGCATCAGCTCGGGCACCGCAATCGCGGGATGCGTGTCGTTGAGCTGGATCGCAACGCGGTCGGGCAGGCTGGCAAGGTCGCGATCTTCCCGGAGGTCGCGGCGCAGCAGATCCTGCAGCGCGGCAGAGGAGAAGAAGTATTCCTGCCGCAGGCGCAATTCCTGGCCGGCCGAGCTGTCGTCGCTGGGATATAGGATCTTGGAGATCGCCTCAGACCGGACCTGTTCCGACAAGGCGCCAACGTGGTCGCCGCGGTTGAAGGCGTCTAGCCTAAGCGGGTCCGGCGCGCGGGCGCGCCATAGGCGGAGGGTGTTCACCCGCCCACCAGGCGCGCCGACCACGGGGGTATCGTAGGCGACGGCCGTCACCGTCTCATCCGGTCGCCACACATGACGCTCGGTCCCGTCGGCCTGGGCCTCGAGGGTCACCTCTCCGCCGAAGCCGATCGGGTGAGCGATTTCAGGCCGGGCGAACTCCCATGGATTCCCAAACGACAGCCAATGCTCAGGGTATTCCTGCTGCCAGCCATCCCGAATGACCTGCTGGAAGAGGCCGTGATCGTAGCGGATGCCGTAACCAAAGGCCGGGATGCCAAGCGAGGACATGGTTTCCAAGAAGCAGGCCGCCAGCCGGCCGAGCCCGCCATTGCCGAGCGCTGCGTCGGGTTCCGAGAGCCGCGCCTGGTCGAGCACAATGCCAAGTCCCGCCAGCGCTTCCTGCACCGTCTCGCTCAGGCCGAGATTGTGGATATTCTCCCTCAGCAGCCGGCCAATCAGGAATTCCAGGGAGAAATAGTAGATCTGCTTGCCACTTCCGGATGGCCCAACGCCCATCTGGCGCAGGAAACTGTCGACGATGCCGTCCCGGACCGCCAACGCAGTCGCCACGAACCAGTCGCGGTCGCTGGCATCGGCCGCTGCTTTGCCAAGCTGGTAGGTGAGTTTACTGAGAATCAGCGCGCGGAGCTTCGCCGCATCTGATGATATGGGTGCTGCCATGTCGGGGGCGGGCAAGACGGACCTCCAAGCCAGATAAGGGGTGCTAAGGCCGACGCGCCTTGGAGGCGGTTCGGGTTTGCAAGCACGGAAGGATTCACCATAGCAGAATTTCCAGGATGTGGGATCGCCGCGGCGCCGAGCAGGTTTCGTCTTAGCATCAGCCCCCTTGGTGGTGGAGGTGTCGTGAGTAGCGGAGGCGGCCACGATCGGAACCTCACCGACTGTAACGGTCCCGGTTTCCTGACCAATCTTCCTGACCATGCGGCTGGCATTTGGTTAGTGTCAAGACGCGCGGCGCGGACTTAGATTGGGCTGCGCAAGCCGTTCTTCTTGAACGGGCCTATCGGTAAATTTGTGCGCGGGGTCGTTTTCGATCATCAGACCACGAACCTATCGCCGAATAGGAAGGCGAACTGGATTTTGGCCTTGTACCACTCGCGCGGCGGTCGCTTCCATTCTTCGGCCGCCCGATTGAGAACAAGGTATAGCAGCTTCATCGCCGCCTCGTCACCTGGGAAATGGCCCCGCGTGCGCAGCATGGCCCCGGCACGGCGGCGCACATGCTCACGTGTGCGGCTCTCGCTCGCCGCCGATGCCGGGAGGGTCGAAGCGATCGGAAGCCTCCGTCAGAAGCTCATTGATGTGCTGCTGCAGGATGGTTTGCAGCAAATGGGGCTCAACACCGAGTTCGGCGGCAATCACGCCCGCAACACGCGCGGGCCAGTTCAGCAGCGCGTCACGCATGGTGCTGGCGATTTCGTCAATCGTCGCATTGGCAGTGGCGACATCGAGCAGCCGGCCCTTGCTTTCGTCGAGCGCCAGGCGCTGGGCTTCGACCTTCAGGGCGAGTTGCGCGACCTTTAGGCGCGCGAAGGGGGTGCCCTCGGCAGCGGCGCTGCCAGCGAGGGTGGAACGCTGCGGGTCGGCGGTTTCGCGCAGCTGCACCCGGAGCTTGGCGATGTCCCATTGGCCATCGGGTTCACGCGTGATGCGCCCCGTACGTTCGGCCTTGTGCATGGTGGTGTCGCTGACGCCGAGGCGTCGGGCCGCTTCGCGCGTGGAGGATGTCAGTTCAGCCATGGCGGCGACCTCCCGCCGCGCGTTGGTAGGGGTTCAGTGTGTCAGTGTGTGGCGCGCTGGCGCGCTGCGTGGAATGCGGAAAGTGCTGCTTGCCAGTCGGCGTCATGCGCAATGCCGATGCGCTGGAGGGGTTCGAGCGTCACCCGGCGCCGGCTGTAGTATTCGCCTTGCATGCGGGCGAGCCATCCGTGCTCGTCGCGTTGTGGATCGCGGTGAAAGCGATCGGCCAGGCGGGCGTTGCGTGTTCGCGCATGGTGCCCCAGAAACCCCAGTCTTGGTTTTCGGTGGGAAGGATCGTGTTCATCTGTTTGTCTCCGTCATCGGCGGGGAAAATCCCCTGCGCGTGACAGACCATTCGCGCTGTGA
>Ga0172372_10009131_pt1 | contig 12935 bp, 8 predicted proteins | sample LakKiv5m_2_FD_114544 | JGI IMG/M metagenome (GOLD analysis project Ga0172372, IMG submission 114544) | Freshwater microbial communities from Kabuno Bay, South-Kivu, Congo - kab_092012_9.5m | ecosystem: Environmental > Aquatic > Freshwater > Lake | place: Democratic Republic of the Congo...
AAACTATGAAACCTTAGAATTAATTAAAGAACAATATTTAGATATGAATAATTCTTCAGACCGCCAATTCTTTGGATATTTGTGTGAACAATCGCTATGCTAAACGTGATGTTGAAGAATATGGGTTGTTTTTACTTCTTCATCTGGTGCATTAAAAATCGTAAATAAATGTTTATGTTTTTCATATTTTTCAACCTCTAAATTTTGATTTTTAAGTGATTCAATATATAAATTTATATTATGTGTAACTTTAACTTTTCTATTATACGTTTCAGTTATTATTACTGGTGTTATCATATCGTTATACCAATAATGAATAAGAACAATATCTCCTACTTTATAAAATGATTTAAACTCTAATAAAAACCTCATAAAATTATATATTAAAATATGCAACTTATATTTACAACCGAACTTTTAGAATTTCTGAATTTTGCTAAACAAGATTCTATAATTGCTCAAATATTATTGGAAGGTAAATCCACTCATATAAAAGATTTTGCAAATTATATATCAAAACTAAATGGTGAGGTTTCGTACATTCCGTCAAGTAAAATTGATAAAGTTGATGATGTGTGGAAAAATTGTAGAGTTCCTATAAAAGTTGGTCGATTCATTAAAAAGATATTTACTGATTTTGCAATCATTAATTTTGAAATCAACGACCAAGAGATAGAAAGATTTGTAAATTTATTTAGAAGTTATTTTACTCAAGACGAATCTAAACTAATCATAGTTTCCGGAGAACAAATTAAAAAATACTACTTACATAACAACTACCACCGTCCGAATGGTCTATGTTTAGGGTCACTTTGGAATTCTTGTATGAGACAAACCGAAAGAAACAAATATTTAACACTCTATACTCAATATCCATCAGAGTGTAAAATGTTAGTCTACTTAGACGATGAAGGAAAGGTTAGGGCACGTGCACTTTTATGGAAAAATGTAAAGTGCCACGATAATGATGAAACTGTAAAAGTAATGGACAGAATATACTCTGTGTATGATCATGATGTTGAATTCTTTTGCACTTGGGCACAAAAAAATGGATATATCACAAAAGCTTATCAGAATGCTAAAACAGAGTTTCTATATCGAGTTGATGGTAAGATTAAAGAATTAAGATTATTTGTAAATCTAAATAAAGGATATTTAAGTTATGTACCTTATTTAGATACTTTTAAGTATTTTAATCCAACATTAGGTAGATATTCTTCATCAACTGCCTTTAGTTACTCTTATGTTTTAGTACAATCAGATGGAAACTACGAAAGAGAACCTGAACCTGAAGAAAATTTTGATGATGATAATGGTTGGTAATTATAATCCGTTTTGATATTTATATTTTTCATATCTATCAACTAAATCTATTAGGAACTTGTTTCTAACAATATCTTCAACTCCAAATCTATGGTTAAAAACATCATTAAGCTTTGATTTGTAGTTTTGTTGAGATTTAGTATCATCTTCTTTGAATTCGTAATCTCCGGATATTATTGATATAAAATCTAAAAATTTAGAATCCTTTTTCTTTATATCATATTGAGATATATCACCCATCATGACTGCCTTTGAGTTTTTACCTAAACGAGTTGACCATAACATCAATTGGTGCATAGTACAATTTTGAGCCTCATCTAAAAGCATTATACAATCATCATAAGTAGTACCACGCATGTAAGCTAGCGGTTCAACTACGATTTCACCAACTGCTTTCATAAATTCAAGATTTTGTTTTCCAACAATTTTCTGAAATGTTGAAAAGTAGGATTGCATATACGGGTCTGTCTTTTCCTCTATAGTTCCCGGTAAGAAACCCAAAGACTCACCACTTTCTTGTATGGGTTTGGTCAAAATAATTTTTTCAATTTTTTTATCAGCTAGTAAACCAATTGCTGAATAACAAGCCACGAATGTTTTTGCGGTACCTGCTGGACCCTGACAAATAGTAAGAGTGTTATTTCTAATTCCTGTATATAATTCTTTTTGCTTATCAGTTAGTGATATGATACTTTTAATTTTTTCCCATTCTGGTTTGCTGATTCCAGATTTACGATTTTGACGATTCTTATTGAAATCCTCTACACCATCGGAAATTTCTTTTGATGTTTTTTGCTTTTCTCGGTTACCCATTACATTCATTTTATTTCAATTATATATTGTTAATTACTTTGTGCCTTCTATTTTTATATGTTGATAAGAACTACTAAGTTTTAATATATAAACTTAAAATTTTGATTTTGGTGAAAGAGAAAGATGAATTGATTTATGATTTAATTTTTTCTGACAAATGGACTTATACAATAGATATTTCAGAATATCTCAAAAATATATATGAATATGAATCATTTGTTGAAGAAATTAAAGACATCTTGAAAAAATCAAAAGTAAAAATAATGAAAAGCACTTTAGTTGTTGATAGTAAAACGGCAATATGGGAGCTTAAAGTAAAGAAATAAATTATGTGGAATTTCAATCAAGATTTAAACAAATGGCAGTCGTATAAAGATGAACTAACATTAGATAATTATAATTTCTATAAACAAGAATTACAATCTGTAAGATTATATTCTAAATGTTTAAGTGGTGCTACTTTTTTACCATTGAATGATACTGAAAATATTTATGATATACTAAGTGAGTATGAACAAAGAAATTGGTATATTTCACCTGAGGATTCTCCTTATACTAGAACCTCTATTCCACCACAATTTGCAAAACCAATAGGTTTTACAAGTTCTTATGAATTTTACACTAAATATATTGGTGAATATGGTCTTACTCTTAAAAACCATTTTACACCTAATCGACTTATAAGAGAATTTGCCAGAAACTATATTGAAGTAGATGTAGCAACTACACAACAATTAGACCTAACACTTAGCATTGATACCATTGATGGTATAAAGTTATTACCCGGTCACAGAGTTTTGGTAAAAGACCAAAGAAGTACTGTAAACCTACTCAATACAGATAATCCAGAAGATTTTATTATTTCTGATTTTGAAGTTTTTGAGGATCTAGGAGCTACTATTGAATATATTTACTATGATGAAACAAATGGTATTTATGAATATGATGGGCAATTTTTAGTAAAAAATGATTTCTTAGATGATTATCACAATTGTTTAAGAATGAGTGTTTTAGTTAAACTAGGGGAATTTAACAAAGAAAAGCAATTTCATCTTACAAGATTAAGAAATGGGTATTTTCCAACATCTATTTCTGGCTCGTTAGAATCCGGTCAAGGAAATGATCCTATGAAGTTTGTAGAGAAAAAAAATTGGATTTTAAGAAATAGAGTTGATTATAATAATTTATTTGAGATTAATTATTTTGATGTTTTGAAAATAGAAGCTCAATCTTATTTCTTTGAAGGTGTTACTTATAGTATACCAGAAAGAATTTTAGCTGTTGGTGAATTTGGAATCATATTAAATACACAAAATGGAATTTCTAACATTATAAACAATAAGTATAAAGTTAATTTAAGGTCTATATCTCAAACAGAAAAGTTTTATTTTATTTGTGGTGATGATGGTATTATCCTTAGAATAAGAAAGCACGATTTCCTTATTGAAAGAATTGAAGCAGACTGTAACTGTCCAAGGAATTTAATTACAACCGACCTTAATTGTATACATTTTTTTAATGAGCTTAAAGGAGTTGTTGTTGGTCAATTAAATACGATTTTAGTCACTAAAGATGGTGGAACTAATTGGAAAAGAATTAGAATACCAGATTTTGATGCTTTTACATATACACAGTGTTTATATTATAATCTTAATTCATTTTTTATTGCTGGATACAATGGTATATTTATTGAATTTACAGAAGATTTAAATGGTTGGAATGCAGTAAGAAGAAGAATATCAAGATTTATTGATGATGATGATGAATATGTACTTGTTGATAATATCAATTCAATATTACGAACTCAAGTAGATACTTGGGGTTTAAGTTATTCATTTTCTACTCAAAGCACTATTCAGCAAAAAGATTTGCTATTTTTAGCAGGCGATGATAGTAAAATCATTGTTTATGATATAAATAATAGTATACCTGAACAAGACTTTTTATATTTAGATTTTCCTCTAAAATATGGAGATGTTAAAAGTATCACTAGAAAACAAGGAACAAATGAATTTTTGTTTACTGGAACCGATCCTATAACTGAATTAGACTCAATTTATTCTTTCAATTTGAGTGATCATAAATATATTGGAGTTGATAATTCTTTTTCCAATACAGTTGTTGGCATAACTCCATCGACTATAAAGAGTGATGTGAGTCCAAATAAAATTAAAGATTATAAAGCAGAAAGATTATTCATTTGTGGAAACAATTCACTTTTATTATCATCTTCTTATAGTGTTATTAATTTTGAATTATTAGATTCAACATTTGAATCAAAATTAAAATCTAAATTACTTTTCTTGGATTATGATGTTGCTTCAAAATTAGTTTTTTTTACTGATTTTGGTGATTATAGATTGCCAAATTCTGTTACTTTTAGTAGCGCTTCTTTTTCATCATCGTCAAAATTAGAATTTAAACCATTAGTTTATCCATCACAAAGTCCAAGTTTTGTAACACAATCTGAAATAAACTGGTGGGCTTATTGGCAAGATGTAAATAAAACATTTGAGTATTATTCTACCTCGGGTGCCATGTCTGAATCAACTAAAGTTTTAATTTCTGGTAGTTTTTCATATACTGGTCTTACAACATCTTGGACAATATCTACTTTAACAATTGATAAAGATAGTATAAAAAACTTAGCACCAACTATTGTAAATCCGACAGCGTCCAATGGTGATTATGTTGGAATAGCTAGTAGATATAATGGAACTAATTCAGTAAGTATAAGTGCACCTACGGCTAGTTATGATTTGTATATTTGTGACTACATGACAATTGCTAGATTTCCTGTAAATTACTTTGCAGTGGATGTTGGTGATTTAATTTATCTACAAAGCTCGGTAGTTGATTCTAAATTATTGGTAAATAAAATTCTTACTTTTGGTTCCTTTAGATATGTTTATATGTTCAATGACTTTAATGGTCAGATGATAAATGATTTACAAGTTTCGACTTATTCAATAACTTTAACAAATTTAAATAAATATAAAAATTCAGATGAATTGAAATCGAGATTTTCTTACCATCCAATTTCAACAGGTTATAATTTAGATGTTGAAAATTCTAAAGTAGAAATATCTCCTTTATTTAATAATTATACAGCTTATTACAACTTAGCAACAGGTGTTGAATTGACTGGGAATTACAAAACCATGTCTTATTCTACTGGATTCTTAAATTTTGGATATACACCTACATATAATATTTTAGATTATTTAGAAAACATAAACGATAAAGACTCTCTTAATCCTATATTCAGATCTGATAAAGAATTTTTAGCAATGCCTCATTATGAAGGTTTGCCTCTTTCTGGAGTTGGTAATTTTACAGAGGACCAAGTTTATATTAGTAGTAATGGTATAACTTACTCAACTACTCAAGATTCAATAACGGATAATAAAATATTTTTTGGTATATCTAGAAAATTAGAATGGGAAAGTCTATTCATTAATACTTTTGTTGATATTACTATACATACAAATTCAACTTATGCTGTTCAAACTTATCTATCCGAGAGAATGTTAATTGTTGATAAATATTTTAACGAAATAGATAACTACTATGTAATTGAATTTCATAAAAATTTAAATTTTCCAGTTGGTTCGACAGTTTATTATGTTGATATAAAATCAAGAAGAAATTTATTACAAATAAGCTCAGACCTTCAAGAGTTAAATAATATACAACGACCAAGATTAGATAAAAATAAAGTAGGCACTAGCAATTATTACAGGGATAATGTCGCTGAGTTTTACAATCTTGAAAGAGAATTAAAGTGGAAAATATCAACAGATTCTTATGCTAGGATATTACTATCTGATGCTGAGCTAGTCAAAAGTTTATCTGCTATAATCTATACAGATGATAAAAATGAAATTGTAATGAATATTACCAATCTTGGAAAAGATTATAATATTCCAATTTTAAACACTGCAAATTTTGCTGGAGAATTATTTATTAGTTGCTCTCAAAAGCATGAGCTTACCGAAGGTGAAGGCGTTGTACTAGAATGGACTGGTGGAACCGGTTCTTCACAAACTTTGAATCAAAAATATTTTGGATATTTTCCAGTTCATATTATATCCGACTATAACTTTACAATCGGAATGTCTTATGGTGTAACACCAATAGTAGGTAATGATAGTGGAGTTGTTAAATACTCAAAAAGAGACCCTTTCTTTAATTATCAACCAGTTGATATTTTAGATTTGGGTATAAATAAAAGAACTAAGCAGTCTGTTGAACTGAAAATTGAAAATGTTATAATAGAAGATAATAAGTATAAGTTAAGAAATGTTGACTATAATAAATATCGATTCAGATTAGTTGACCTTTTAAATATAGAATCTCTTAATGAAAAATACCCTTGGATATTTGAGGCTGAAATTACAGATGCTATAATCGGTGAGGATGCTAATGGACTTGTTTGGTATACTGGCAATTGGGAATGTGGTAGGTGGTTTGGTGGTACTTGGATATCAGGTGCTTGGTTTTCAGGAGATTGGTATGGTGGACAGTGGAAATCACTTAAAATAAATGATAGAAAATTATCAGTTGAAATAGATGAAAAATCTTCGAGTCCTCTTTATTCAACATGGTTTGGTGGTAGATGGTACGAAGGTAGTTGGGATAATGGGCTTTGGGTTGATGGTAGATGGTATGGTGGTACTTGGAATAATGGAACTTGGTACAAAGGTATCTGGAATGATGGAATTTGGAATAATGGATATTTTACAGGTGGTGTTTGGATTTTAGGCACCTGGAATAATGGATATTTCAATTGTGATAATAATCCTTCATATTGGCTGGATGGTAAATGGTTTGGTGGAGATTTTGAGAATGGAATGTGGTATACTGGTTTGTTTGACCAAAAAGATACTAGTACCGAGAGACTGACTACACCTAAAAAGTCTAGATTTGGAACTAAATCATTTAATAGTAGAACTGCTACTTGGCATGGTGGAAAATGGGCAAATGGTAGTTTTTATTCAAGAGTAAATATAAATGATGATGGTAAAGAAGATGTTAGTGATGTTCATAAGTATTCGATTTGGTATACCGGTCAATGGTTAGAAGGTAATTTCTATGGTGGAGTCGCTTATAATATGGATTTTAAATCTGGAACTTGGCATGGTGGTATTTTAGATGAAATACAAATCGTTGGAATGAATAGCTCAGATAACTATTTTATTACAAATGGAATATTCAAATTCAATATAGGTGATGAAATTACAGTTACTGATTGTAGATTAGATTCACCACTTGGAGCTACTTATGGAACGAATTTTAATCCTAAAAAATATACGGTTCTCTATACTGTTGAAAATTCTTTAGATAGAACTACGAATGTTTATGTAGCGACTGATATTACAAATGATGTTGCTAGTCCTACTTTTTCCGGACTTTGGATTGTAAGTAGATTTAAAAATGTAAATTGGAAAAGTGGTATTTGGACAAATGGAATTTACGAATCTGGAGTTTGGGAAGGTGGTATATGGTATAATGGTGTTTTTGAAGGCACTTGGATGTAAAATCCTTTTTATAATTTAATATATACTTTATGGTAAAAAGATATTTAGAATTTATTAAAGAAGCTGATGAGGTCGATAAAGAAGAAGTTGTTGCTTCTGAATCTGAAGGTGATGAGTCTAGTTCTTCTGAGTATTTAGAAGTAAAAGAACATCTAAAAGAATTAGTTGATAAAACTATTGAAAAGTCAGGTGATAAATACGAAAAGTTTATTGAAAAATATCTTAAAAATCCAAAAGAAGTTAAAATTGATGGTTTAATAAGTGATTCTGATATCTATGATTTTTATGATAAATGGAAAAACGATATTGATAAAATGTTAAATGATGTTCGTTTTTTTGATGAAAGTCCAAAAGATGTTTGTGGAGGCGATGGTGTTGGATTATATTCTTATATAATCAAAGCAACAGAAAAGGCTATATTTGAATTCATAAAGATGAAATGAAAATAAAAAACTATTCAGCTTTTATAAACGAAGAAATAGGTATTAAAGATGCTTTAATCGGGGCAACTATGTTTACAACAAGCATTTTACCCAAAGAACTACCAGCTAAAGTTCCACAATATCAAACCGAAATTAAACAACAACATATTTTATCCACTGTTTCTGGCCCAGTTGGTATACAGTCTGTAAATAATCCAGACTTGGATTTAGTTCATGCTGTATTAGGATCGAAGAGATTAGATGATGATTTTGAAAGTCGTGTTTCTAAAGAATTGAAAAGACTCAATGAAAAGGGATATAAAACAGATGTATCAAATATTCGTGTTAATACTTACATAAAAGATGGAAAAATAATTACAGAAAGTTCCTGTGATATTATAGAATCAAAAGATGGAAATTCCTATAGTGTTTTTACGACTAGAGGTAGTATTGGTAAAGACTTTGAAGAAAGACACGATGGGCAAGTAAAAGGTTTAGAGAGTAAACTTTCTAATCATTTCGGTGGTCAAGCAAAAAAAATTAAAACAATTTTAGTATCATTTAAATTAGATGATAAAACTATATCTTATAAACAAAGTTTTTTTGTTACAAGTAAGTCAAAATTTGGAGAAATTGAAGGGCAAAACTTAAAAGACTTAAGATATAAATTGAAAACAAAAACCATTGGTCAGTCAATTGATGTTTCAAGCGTTGAAATTGATATTGATAACATGAAAGTTACATTCAATAGTGGTAATACAAAAATAAGTAATTTGTCAATAGTATTTGATGATCGTGGTAATTTAGATAATAGATTTGTGGAAATAGGGAAAAAAAATAATTTTAAGATATTAGATAGAGGATATCTTAATGGTATTGAATGGGCTCTTTTGTTAATTTATTAATCATATTTTTAATTAAACAGAATGATTTTTTTAATATATATAGTTAATAAAATATTTTATTAATTAATGGCATCGACACCTCTTTTTAAACGGCTAAAAAATACAGGCACTACTTTTTATGCATTTCCTGGTGCTTCAGAAGATATTTCAGCTGCGTATCAGAATAGTAATTATAAAATGTATTTTTCAAAATACCTTTTATTAAATTTACCAAAACAAAATTTGACTGCTGGTACACAATCAAAACCAATTGTTTTTGACTTTGAATCTTCATTTGCTAAATCTGTAAATGCTGCACCGGCTGCTAATTTTAGTGAGGCTATTATTGAATCATTAAGAAATTATGTTGCTAATCAAGAAGTAACTTTAAGAGAATCAAGACTGAATAATTCTCAGTATTTTTATGATACTAATGTTTTAGAAACAGCAACTGAAAAAATATTTTGGAAATGGTGTAAAAAACTTAATATAATCCAATTTGAGCAGGCTATACCAGATGATGAATACTTTAGAAATTTACCTGAGTTTGCATCTAGAAATGTTAATGATGATGAATATTTTCCTGAGATTTTGTGGAAAGAGCGTGAGATTGTTGAATATAGAACTTTATATTATAGACAGAGTGAAGATAATAAATTAGAAATAGAATTCGCAGGAACTACTAATTTTAGAGTTGGTGATACTATTAATATTTTCAATGTTAGTAGTGATTCTATAATCGATGTACTTTCTAATCCGTATGCTTTGGTCGATTCTGGATCAGAACAAGGGCAAAATCTAAAAGTGGTCAAAGTCATAGCACCTACTTCAACTGAAGGTCAAAAAGTTATATTCGAACATGAATGGTTATATTCTGAACTAATAAATGAATATGATGGAAAAGCAAGATTAGTTTATGAAAGGCTTGTTCAATATATTGGTGAGATAAATGGTGTGAGTAATGTTGCTGAAGCAAATCGTTCTTATACAGAAGTTTATGCTCATATTCCTGACCATACTGGAAAAACACCAGATATTCTTTTCAGAACAAAGTATGATGTAAATTACCGACCAAATTTAGTTTATCCAATTATACCAGCTCAATATCAACCGGAAATTATAGGTGCTGAGAATTTTACATTTCCAATTGTATCAACTCCACAAGATTATCCAGGTTCTTATTTTGGTCAATTTGATACCTTAGATTTTACTTATGAGGTTTCAACTGGTGATGAATTAAGAAGAACTGGTGATTTCTTCGGGGCTTCTGGTGATATAAATAATCCTGTTCTAAGTGGTATTGATATTGATGGATTAAATGTTGATTTCAATTCAACACATTATGTAAAAATGAATATTCTCAATAGAGAAGTTACAAATTTTGACCAATTTAACGCACTTGAGGTGAATAACGAACCACCAAAAGACTTTGAATTTAATGCTATATTGTGGTATTATACTGTTGAAAACTCTACAGGTCAAAGTGCAACAAATTTATATGGTATTACTTTCTTGGACCATCCAGATAATAATTTAGTTCCTGTTGATGAAGGATTGAAATTTCCAACTTATAAGAAATTAGTTGCAAATGGATTACAAGATGGAACTTCATACGCTTTTAGTTTATTATTAAATTTTAATATTATAAATGATAATGTTCAGGACGCTTACAACCCTGAAGCAATAAATTCACTATTTTCAATGAATTTATTTAATAGTGCGATGGCTAGATTAGCAGCACTAAATGATAGTTTCTTAAATATATTGGCTGAAAATGGAGCATTGAAAGATGAAATACTTCAGATTAAAGGTTTATTGTATACACAGAATGATTTAGCTACAATTAATCAAAAGATTGTTAATTTAGAGAATTTACTTAAATTATATTCTACTAATCAAATTGTAAGTAGTACAACAATAGAAGCCACAACAACTTTTGGAAGTCCACCATCTATTGTGTTGAATAGTATAGATACTCCTTATGCTAGAATTGACACGGTATTGACTAGTCAGATGTATAATACACAAGGTGTAATCCCGGTAACTATTTCAGTTCCAAAAAATAAAAACTTTCTTGTTTCAGTGGTGAATAATGATGAGGTTGAAGTTCAGTTTGCAACTCCTGAAAATCTACATATTGTTTTAGATAAAGAACTTTTCTTGAATCAAACTTGTGAGGTTATGATTACTGCTAATGAGTTTGCTTCTCAAAATAAAAAGTTAGATATTTTTATGAGAAGTGAATTAAATGGTCAGATTACGGATACTTTATTGATAGGTGAAATCAATTTACCTGTGTTTTTCAATACAACTACTGGTCTTCCTAATTCGGCATCGCTTTGGAAAGATTTCAATTTTGATATTGACTTAAATCAACCTGTTAGTATCGATAGTAACTTGTTTTTACAAGTTCCATTTAGTGGAAATACTTCTGTGTTACAAAATTCTATAAAGGTTGGTGATGTTCTTTATTTAAATAATTTATTTGTGGGTACATCATCTGTATATGATTTTAGTGGACAATATGAAGTTAATTCATCAATTGGAACCACTAGTTCTTACTTTAGATTTGATATTACTTCTAATCCAGAGTTTGTATCATATGGTGCTTCTGCTGCATCTTATCCATTTGAGTTACATGGTACTTCTTCAACACTTTTTTCCAATAGTCCGTATTTTTCGCTTAATAAGGGTAAGAAAATTAAAATTTATAGAATAGGTACATCAACTGTTTTATCAGAAAGGTATAAAATTGAGGTTCAGGACATAAATTAAGTATTTTATTTTTAATATATACATTAAAATTAATACTCTATTATGTCAGCTTGTGGTGCTTCTCTTTTTGGTAATATCGCTCAATTTATTAAAATTCAGAATGGTGACTTTATTGCTGTTCAAGGTGCTGATACCAGAGAAAGATTAATTACTTCTGACCTAAGAATGCCTTATAAACAGATAATGAAAAGTAGGGTTATTCTTAAACCAGGTCAGGTAAATTATTTACTTAATCACCTAGGATTAGGTGATAATGCAACTTTTTTAGCTATCAGAGCAACTTATGACCCTAAATCTGTTATAGCTGATGATAATTATATCAATTGGTCTTATTATGATGATTTAGGCAGAATTAATCATTTTGCTCAGATGATGGTTCTTACTGGTAATTCCACAAATAGGATTCCACAATTATACTTAACTAATCCAAATTCAAAATATTCTGTTTCAATAGATGTTATGGTGGCAGTTGTTGATGATCAGACTTCAATATTTAATGATATACTTAATCAAAGCTCAACTACATTTACTGGATTAGAGTACACTGATATTAAAACTTGGGTTATTAATGAATCTATTGTAGTTTATGATAAAAATACACCAAAAAGAGCACTTATCTATTTTGGATTACCATACATTAATTCTTTATCAATCAATGGTAGAATGTTAACAATAGATGATGAGAGTCAGGGTACGGTATTTTTATACTTTTTAACTGATTTTGATGCGAGACAAGCACTTTCTATAATTAATTATGTGCTTGAGAATCCAAATGTCAATATTGATTCAATTGTACCATCAGTGGATGATATACCACCTGTAATTCATTTTAATACAACTGCGGGTGCATCAGGAAGTTTCATTGCATTAAATGGAGCAACCTCAGGTGTTCCATATAATACATCGGATGGATTTACTTTTTCAACTTCGATTTCTATTGGTCAGTTTGGTACTGCTGGTAGTATTGATAAAGATAAATTGAAGACTTTATTAATAAACTTTATTGATGATAACAGAGATGGACAAATGGATTTACAAAATTCACAAATGTTGATTACTGGTACATCTGGTGGATTGGTAGAGACAATAAATGGTTTTGGAACTTATTCACTAAGGTTTAATTTTGAGGATTTAGCTCAAAATAATTTAACAAATGTGATTATAAATATGAGCATTAC
>Ga0172372_10009132_pt1 | contig 12934 bp, 15 predicted proteins | sample LakKiv5m_2_FD_114544 | JGI IMG/M metagenome (GOLD analysis project Ga0172372, IMG submission 114544) | Freshwater microbial communities from Kabuno Bay, South-Kivu, Congo - kab_092012_9.5m | ecosystem: Environmental > Aquatic > Freshwater > Lake | place: Democratic Republic of the Congo...
AAGACGGAATTTATTGTGGCGAGAGCTGGCACTACAACAAGGTTGAGGATTGGAGCCAAAACTCCAGCAAAGATGTTTATTAGTTGTTGTAAAGGCTGAATTACATTTAGAAGCAGTGTCGTAAGCTGACCGAGTGTTGGTCCAATGACATCAATAAACTGTCCGAGTGCTTCAAAGATGTCGACAATGCCTGGGCCTGAAGTCTCAAAAATCTCAGTGAAGATGTTGTTGATGGCTGCTAAAGGCTCTTGGAGTGGCGCACCTGCGGCAACTTGGAGGTTGCCGATAACGGCATTTAGCTTTTGTTGTGAGCCATAAAGCGTATTCGAAGCTCTCTCGAATGCGCCAACCGAATCAGCAGCACGTTCAAATAGCATTTCAAGTCGAGCTATAGCCATAGCATTGGCTTGTGCTTCACCTTCAAGATCATCTAGGCCCTGAGCAGCAAGACGAGCATTTACCTCGCTCTGCTTCATAGCGACACCGAACTTTTCAATCGGGTCATATTCACCACGGAATAGGGCGGTAATAGCTAAGAGTGATTCTTGGACATCGTAGCCATAGGTTGTGGCAAGGTCTTGAGCAAGGGTTACAAGTCGTTCTGTTTGATCTGCTGATTCAGTAACGCTAAAGCCATACTGCTTTAGAACTGATCCGAGGAAGACCGATGCTTGTGCAGCTTGAGACTGCGAAAGGCCGTAGCTCTCGACTTCTTTTGTAAAAGCGATGAGTCTTGGTTGAACTTCCTCAAAGACTTGACCAAGTGACAGAATGTTACGCTCTAGTAGCTGCGTGGCTTGCACCGACTCCACGGCAAATGTGCGCGCCGTTGTAAGGGCTGAAAATGCGCTAAAAGAACCAGCTGCAAGACCAATCTTGCCAGCCAAGCTATCGAAGTTAGAAGTTAGCCCACGGAGTGCGCCAGAAGCCTGCTGTAAACCAGCAGATCTAAATACCGAAAGAATCGGGAGTATAAGACTCTGTAATGCCATTATTCAGCCAGTTTCTTGTTTGTCGTAGCGATTACTTCGTTTAGAAGTCTAGCCGCGTTGGATTTGTGGGTAGGCATGTATTTAGTCATAGTTGGCCATGCGTATCTGGATGCAGTGCCTTGACGTCTATTGTGCGCGCGTCTATTCAAAGCATCTAACCAATTGTCAATTGCTACTCGTCTTTCAGGGGTTATGACGTGCCTTGTTGTAACTATTCCGCGACCAAACAAATCTGTTTCGTATTGACGGCTCAAGCTACCTACTGGTTTTTTACCCTTGTTGCTCTTGCCTGCCATGTCAGCAACGATAAAAGCAGGCGCTTTGACAATGACGCGAACAATCGAAATGGTTCCATCCTGCGCTGTGGCAAGCTGTCTTAGGGCTTTGCTTTCATTGCGATTTTTATAGTTGAGATCGATGCCGCGATTATTGTTGCTTAGGACAACTGACCTTGAATAGGATAAATGTCCGCGGCTGTAATTCGTCGACATTTTGTCGTATTTACGGCCTGGCCTTCTAGGAGCGCCTAACGGTCCATGGATTCCAACAGTGCGGAAGACGCTTCTAATTGCATTTCTAGCGGGCGTTCCCAGTTGACGTGCGTTGTTTTTGAACTTCTTCAAAGAGTCTGGTCCGAACTCTTTTAATTGCTTTTCTAAAGCCTTGAGATCTGGCAATGAGACCACGGCCTTCTGATCGCTGGTTCCCATCTCTTTTAGAAGATTGAAATTTCCAATCGCTATGCCGCCTTTAGCACCAGTTTTTCCCCATCCAGCTACAGCGCCCGCCGTATAGGACCGCGAAAATGCGCCGAGGAGAGAGGTAAGCAACAAGGAAGACCGCCTTACTTTCAAACAATTCTACCGCAATGAGAAAAACCGCCCCCGAAGGGGCGGCTCTCATTTGCTAATGTTCTTAGCTACTATCCAGCGATACATAGTCCACAGCATCCTGTCACTGAGTTGCATTAACTCACGCGGAGAGATGTGTGTCTCTACTGCAAGAGCGGCGATGAACCAGTGAGCTGAGTCATCACCGAGACCCTTTATTTTGGGTCTGTCTCTGCTTCTCCTACACTCTCGACTGTATCCAGCCAAGCTTCGAAGTCCAGAGGTGTTACTTTACGTCGGGACTCGCTATGCCAGGCTAGAAACAACAAGTGTCCTAGACGCTGGCTAGTAGCGAGCGAACCGATTGGGACATTGAATTTGTCCTCAAAGGCAACCAAGTCAGCAGCGCTGGCTGTGATTTCCTTTTTAGTTTTATCTGCGAACTGAATTACTAGGTTGAATCGCATTTCTTTTCCTTACTAGGCTGTTGCGTAGCTTACAGGGCCGCTCGTAGGGAACGACACTGAGAAGGTGCTGAGGTCTCCGACAGCTCCTGAAATTGGAGTGAAAGAGTTGATCAATACTGTAGCAGTGTAACGAGGGGTTGTGGCGGATGGAGCAGTTCCATTGCCAGCGATTAGTGTAACGGTTCCGATGGTTCCAACCAGGTCCTCTAATAGAGCTGAGACAGCTCCAGCACCAAAGTCAGAGTGGAAGTCTAGGGAAACAGTTCCCGACTTTAGTCCACCGATTACCTCGGTCCATCCATCCGAACCAAAGTCTGTAACGTCAACTTCAGCTGAATTTAGAACCAGTTCAGCACGGGCCACATTTGGGCTTACAGTGCCGCCATTTAGGGTCACTGTATTTGCAGTGACAACGTATTTTGCCATATAGCTTTCTCCTTATGCAAAGACGGTGACTGTGAATTCAGCCGCCAGATAGGTTTGGTCATTTATTGTTATGGAACCAATCGAAGTTGCGCGTTCAACCCGCAGGTCATACACTTCCCCCGAAAGGGTCTTATCTGATTCTATCGCAGCTTTCACACTATTTTCCCCTGTCGGGCTGCAGTAAGAATCAAGCTTTCGTTGCATCTGTCGCTCTGCTGCGCGACCAACAATAAGCGTCACAACAAAGTTGTAGGTAACAAGGCCGCCGTTTAGAGCGCCATCGTATTCAACGCTTTCCATGTTGACAATGCCAATTGGCGGCGTTGGGTTATCTGGTATTTCAGCTACAGCACGTAGCCCAGAGATTGTTCCGAGATTGGTAGCAAGACCCTCACGGATTGTTGTAATGTCGGCCACTAAGCCATCCTCAACTTGCGGAATGGAGAGAGCAAAGCTTCGATGTCTGGATCTGTTCTGCTAACACGCACTACGCCAATCTCACCGAATCCAGCAACACCGAGAGGTGAGTCATAGCGCTTGAATTCACGAACAGCCAAAAGATTGCAAGCTTGAATAACGTCAGTAGGAATTGCAGTGCCATAACCAAAAACTCCAGCTACCTGCACGGTTGCATCACCCTGTGACTCTGGCCAGTTGACAGTTGGGAAAAGATAATCTCCAACTGCGCGGATGCGAGTGTATGGAGAATAAACGCCACCTGAGATTCCATTTAACGGCTCAAGCTGATAGTCGTCGCTACCCCATGTTGTATCGAATACTCCATCAGCGTCAGTAGAGGTCTTGATTGTTGTAACCGATACAAGGTCATCAATCTCGCATAGGTAAGAGTCGTTAGGAGCGAAAACTCGCGTAGCCGAACCAGAGACAAAGGTTCTCTCGCAGTATCTTTCGATGTGTCTGGAAGCGGATTCTATACAGCGCTCCAGCAGGGTGTCTTCAAATGCGTCTGTGATCCTAAGAATACTTTTGACTTCTTGGAGCGTTGTGTATCCGTCAGTAATGGCCATGTATCTAGTTTAGCCTCATTCTGCGCTTGACTTCTGTAGAGCTTATGCCAGGGGTGTAGGGAATGTAGACCAGAGAGATGTTTAGTTCATCTAGCCAATCCTGACTAAATCCCATTTGTAAGTAATAGTCTTTTCTAGCCCAGTCTGAACCGATGGCAATGATGTCAGGTCGAACTTCTAGGATTGCGGGTTTACTGTCTGCCCCGCCTATGTTAGGTATCACATTTGATACGCACCGAAACTCTGATAGCACCTGCAATCTTTCGTTATAGGTCATAACTGGAGGCTTGCCCTTATAGTCAGCTATAAATTCATCAGTGTTTAGCGATATGGTCACTTCACCGAGCCTTGCACACTCTCTCAGGAAGTTCACATGACCTGAATGAGGTAAGTCAAAAGTGCCTCCTGTATAAATTTTCAAAGTCATTTTTAGCCTCCTTGTATTTAAGACAATTCGAGATTTTGAATAAAGTTTGCCATTTGCTCATTGGCCTCCATATCTCGGCTTGTATCTCGTAAAACTCCGCTAACAGTTTGATGATTAGTGCCTAGATCGTGAATCATGCGCGTCGTAGTGGCCATAAACGGCCTTACATTGCGTTTTAGAGCCAGTAAATAAAAGGCATAGTCATTCCACCTCAAGTCGCTTGGAAACTCGTCCCAAAACGGCTTGAGTGACCTATGGAAGCCACATACCCCACCAGGCGCAAAATGCCTATCTCGCCAATTCTCTGGATTCCAATTGGCGGGCCAGTCGCCCCCTTGCAGGTATTGAATCCTGTCAATAATAATTTTGGCCTCATGCACTGATGCCTCATCAACCTGGTCAAAAGCATCTGGACTGAATTGGTCATCAATTCCACAACCGAAAATCCAGTCAGAAGTAGTCGCTTTCATGCCGTCATACCAAGGACCATGCACTCCATCGGCTTTGCCCTCTATTTTGATTATTTCAGACTTACACCAATCTGGCACGGATTTAAATAGCCCAAAGCTATCTCCTGGAATCGTGGCAAGCACAATTTCATCAGGCTGCCTATTTAGCCCGCAAAGGGCGTTCCACCAGCGATCTAAATACTGAACATACTGCTGGCCGTAAAGAGCCGTTACTACTGAGATTGTCATAAGACAGCTTCCCAAAATTTTTGTCCAGCATGGCTGACCAGCTCGGCCATAATTTCAGTATTCGACCAATCTGGTATCGAACTGATACCAACATTGTCGTTGACGTGAACTTGACAGCCAGACAGCACAGCCTCTATAACAGTTCGCGGTTCGGCATCGAAATCATTAGGTAGAAACACAAAGTGCTTAGCCCTAGCCATTGTTTCCAACACAAGCTCTCTGGGCTTGTTCCAGTAAAAGACAAGCGGGATCTGATGCTCCTCTGCCCATCGCAGGGCGTTGTCAGGTCCCTTCTGACGGTGTAGGCGACTTGCCCATAAAGCAAAGTTTTCTTTTGGCTTTGCAACAAAGTCAGAGGGATTATGTGAGGAAATGACCCAAGTGCTTTGTTTTGGGTCTGTCCACTGAAGTTCCAGTTCAAGATGCTTAGGGGTGTGGCAAATAAAGATACTGGCTGAGTCAATTAGTTGTTTGCGAGCAGCCGATTGGGTTTGTTTGTGATGCACCAACAGAACTGGGCTAACCTTAGCTAACTTAATCATTGCTTCCTCAGTGAGTAAGTCTGTTCCAGTAATAATCAGCTTTTCATGCTCCATTGCCCCTTGCCATTGATCTGGGCTAAAGAGCTTTATTTCTTCTGGGGCTTGGCTAATGTAGCCGAAGTCAGTCATCTCAGCTCCGCCGCGATACTTGCCAGGGATGCCGTTGATTGTTTCTATTTCTGTTGGCAGATGGTGTGTGAGCCAAGCAATCATGCGAACATTCCTTTCCAGAATGGCAGCCACTTCCACTGCCATAGATGGTCGAAGTCGAACTGCTTTGCAAACTCGACTGACTTTTGATTTGTCCCACGCTCTGCGTGATAAGCAGCCTCTAGAGAACTGACAATCTTGTTGACCGATGGAATCGAGAAAAAGCAGGCTTGAGCCTCATCCCAGAATGGTTGCCCATCGACCTTCCAACTATCTTCCGATGCAAGGTCTTTCGATGCGGCGAAGTTGCTTGTAATGACGCGAGTGCCGCAAGCCTGCGCTTCGATTGTAGGGATACCGAATCCCTCGCCATAAGACGTGCAGAGTAGAACATCCATTGCACTGTAGAAGCCAGCCAACATCTGATCTGGGTATCCAGTGCGTAGCATATCTCTGTCTGGGAGTATCACGGCTGACTTGTCTAGCCCTACCGACTTGAGAAGAATTGCTAAGTCAAACCCACCATAAACGCGCGTAGGTTCGCTGTGAATGTAAATTTGTGAGTTTGGGTATTTTTTATGGAACAAAGCAAAAGCGAGCAAGTTTTCTGCGTAGGCTTTTCTATGTATCTGTCCATTGGCTTTGTTTGCGGCGACCATACCGACTAGGAATGTATCTTCTGGAACTCCCATAAATTCTTTTCCAGGCAAACCTTCTATTTTGTCTGTGGGCTTGTAGATACTTGTGTCTATACCGTGCGGTATGTAGATGGACTGAATTCCTACTGAATCTAATTGCTGTTGACCAAATAGTGACATGGCGATTGAGGTGACGTTCTCGCGCTTGAGAAACTCTATGACCTTTGGTGGCGGGGTGACATGATCTAGTGGAACCCAAGAGACAATAGGCCCGTCGAACTTTAGTTCGTTATAGACCCATACGTCATACAGGGTCATCAAAACTGTTTTTCTATCTTGATGTTTGTTGGCGAAGTCTTGATACCAGGTATCCATTACATCTACCGAATAATTGGTAAAGCCTCTGGGGTAGTGCGGGACTTTATGCCCTGCAATGTCAAGGCTTGAATGTGTGCCTTCTAATCCATAGTTGGATAGGGCGGCAATCTTAATTCCTGACCGAAGTGCGTGTTCTGCAAATAGCTTTCCCTGATTGCCATAACCAGTGGGCATTCCTGGGCTATTGGATGCGAGGGCTATTGCCCCTTTGATACTAGGTTGTTTGGACATGGCTTCACCATAGCAAAAAGAAACCCCCGTAGCAACCTAGATCTACGGGGGTCTCGCTTTTCTCGTCAGAGGCTAGGTTGCAGCTCCAACGAAGAATTTGATGTGGCTTGCGTGAGTCAAGTCACCGTCAACGCGCATCATTACACGGAAGTATGTTTCGTCCTTGTTGAATGCGTAGTCGGTTGACGTCGCTACCTGAATTCCACCAGCAACGCGAACCTTGTAGCTTGGTAGGTGGCCAAAAACCACTGACTTTGCAGCAGTGGCTACGGCTGCCATAGCAGGGTTCTCAATGATTGGGAAGCCAGCAAAGTTGTCTGGCTGTCCAACGTTTACCTGGTACAGGTAGTTGCCTGCAGTGTCCTTGAGCTTTCTCATTGCACCGATAGCTGGACCTGCGGCCATGTAAGCAACACCTGGGAGTCTGCGAGCAGCTCCGTCAAGTGAATACTGTAGGTCAATCAGGTTGTCAGCGGTGAATGCACCAGAAACACCAGTTCCACCAGTGATACCAGAACCAGCTGCGGTTACAACACCGTTAGGTGCAGTGCTGCCGTTTCCAAGGGTTAGATCATTGTTTACTGCAAAGCCAAGACCGTTACCAGCCTGCTCAGCGAGGTGTGCAGAGATGTTAAATCCTGCATCGGCAATCAGTTCGTTTGACACGGGAATCAAGAGTGCATACTTGAACGCGCCAAGGGTGATGGAGCTGTAAGTTGGCTCGGACTCGTCGATTGCAGAACCAGCAGCCTTGATGGTTGCGGTGCTGTAAGCGGTCAGAGTTGGGATGGTGATGTCTTCACCAGAAGTGGTGTTGATTCTCTGTCCGACATCTAGCATTGGACCAACTAGACGAGCAACATCGAATACCTCGTCAAAGAATGACTTTGGAACGGTGTTGGTGGAAGGAACGAGTGTTCTGTCTTCCTTGTCGAACATATAAGAGCCACGGGTTGCAGCAATGTTGCGTAGAACCTCAGAAGCGTTGCGCTCTTGAGTCTCTGGTAGAGCAAAGCCCTTAGCGGCTACGGAAGCCTCTAGTGCGCGCTCCTCGTTGCGCTTTGCAACGGCGATTGCGTTATCAGCACGAGCAATGTCGTCCTCAATACGGTCAATCTTCTCTAGCTCTGCAGCGTCAAGTCCACGGCTCTCCTTCTCAGCACCCTCGATTACATCGCGGATCTGCTCAGTTAGGTTTGCGCGGATTTCCTGCTGAGCCTTTACGAACTCAGACATTTAGTCTCCTAATTTATTATTTACGGTTTATCAGTCGCGCTGACGCAAACTGAACACGGCAGAGCTGACTCACATCCGATATGTAAATTTTACAACTGAATTCCATAATGAAATGAAAACCCCCAGAGGAAAGGACACTCTGGGGGGAACCCGCTTGGATTCAGCGGTCAGGGGCTACCGCTTTTCGTCAGCCTTCATAACGCGGGTTTCTTGAGTTGGCTCATAGGAGGATGCAGCAGAACGAACTGGTGCGTCTAAGCCAACAACTGCTTCAGCCATTGCATCTGCGAGCTGAAAGATAACTCCGCCTTCTGGATTTCCAGCGACCTTTAGAATCGCTGCTTTAATTTCTTGTTTAGTCGCCATTTAGTTTCCCATCAATAGTTTGAGTTTTAGTTTCTTCAGAGCAAGTTTGTCCATGTCACCTTCTGGCTCTGTAGCTTCAGCCTTCTGAGTGTAAGAGTCGATTGCCTGGTTTAGTAAGCGGCCTTCATCTTCTGAAAGCTCCTTGCCTTCCTCCAGTTTGACAAGTGCGTCAGCTAGAGCATCTGCGTCAACTTGCGCTCTCTCGGCTACCCTGTCAAGGCCGCGGACTAAAGTTGTTCCAGCGGTGCTTGAGTAGGCAGGGAAAGCGACAATTGAAACTTCGTGCAGACGGACTGAGCGTAGCGTCCTTTCGCTGCCGTCTTGAGACCATTCATCTCCGCCTGATGGAACACTGAATCCAAAGCTCATAGAGTCGACGTCACCGCGGCGTAGTAGCTCTGAAGCATCGCGCCCAGCGGTTGTGTTTGGAAGCTGCGCGACCACCTTGAGACCGCGTGTGTCTTCATAAAGCTTTAGTGTGCCAGCGCGGGTAGAACCTAGAACTGTTCCAGTATCGTGATTCCACAGAAGCTTAATGTCATTGCGAGCCTCGATAGAGCGCTTGAATGCTCCTGGTGCGATGCGCTCGATAAACGGTAGCGGTTCTGATGGTGAGTTGAATATGGCAGCATAACCTTCAAAGGTCATGTAGTCGCCATCTTCGCGCACCTCAAATTCAATAGGGGTTACGCGCTTTTCAATCTTCGACAATGCTTGGCCTTTCGCTCTGCCTTCATTTTCTTCTTCAATTCTAGCAACCACACCTTCTGCATAAGTAAGTGTGCGTTGTGCTGATCGCTTTGATGGACCCGAACCCCATAGCAAATGTGCGACTACGCCAGGGCTAGGATAATCAGGCGAATCAGGTTTTGCGGCGGGACTGTCCAGATCAGGAAGGTGACGAGCAATCCAAGCCCGAATCCTAACCCACTTATCAGCAGTGACATTACCTGCTGCCATGGCTCTTGCTTCACGAATAGTTCTTTCAACCAGTCCATCTCCACCGAATCCTTGCTCGTAGTATTCAAGGCCCCTGCGCGCTGCAGCCCTCATGTATGAGGGTGGGTCTAGGTTGACTTCTCTGTATTCTGTTTCTGACATTCTGTCATCTTCATCTTCTGGCTCATCTTTTGGCTCAGGTAATGGAGAGATTTGAGTAAGTGTTGAAAACTTGTGACCGACATAGACATCGGTGCCGCGCCATCCGCCGTTATATTCTTCATAAATTTGAATAAGGGCAGCGGGGTCTGCTGGTGTGCCTACAACTGTAACTGAACTGTCTGGAACATTTATACGACCATCTTCGACGATTTCTTTTATTTCGCCTCTTGCTCGTCCACCTGAAGAATTCCAAGATACGTAATCGCCGACTTTTAGAGATCCAGGCATAGCTCTTTCGCCGCCTGGCTCCATGCCCTCGGAAATGGAAAGTGCAACCATCTGGTCGATAGCTTCTTGTTTAGTGCGGTGACAACCCAAGACTTCACCGTCTGACTTTTCTACAGCCCATCCGCTGCAGCCTGGGTTTGAATCGGAAATGTAATAAGGCATTAGTCTTTCCTTACTGCTAGAACACCAACTTTTATCCCGCTTGGATCGCTTATTCCCCAAAGGTCTTGGCTTGCTTGTAAATTGATTATTCTGCTTTCACCTGGGTCAAGGTGAATGCTATTTGACAGAGTTATGTTTTGATTTCCAACATGGACAAATTGATTTGAGCTTTTTGACATATTGTGCAAATGCACTTCTTGAGGCTGAGTAGACGGAGGCACTATTCTTGCCGCTGCTGTTCCAAGAGTGTGTTGCGCCGAATAGATTGTCATTACTGACCCTCAGCCTGTAGCTGGACCGAATCCTTGCCCGTATGTGCGATGGCTGGAAGTTCTAGCTTTGCCATAACGTCTGCAGGGTCAAAGCCAACTTGGATAAGTCTTTGTGCCATGTCCACTTTTTCGGACATAGCAGTCAGATCGGCGGCTTCAACGTTTACGTTTGCCAGTGGCACGCGAACTGTCTCTGCCGACGGGTCATCGATTGGCTCAAGGTCTTCAAAGCGACGAATGTCGTTGATTTTGTAGTAACCAGACTGCAGACCGCGGGCATAAGCTTCCGTGCGTGAATTGACATCTGCTCGTAGCAATCCGTCCAGACTAAATTTCACAAACGCTGCTTCCTTGCCAGTTTCCTGAGCAAGTAGGTAAGTCATCGCGCCTTCTAGCTTTTGCGCGATTGGGCGAAGCGTGTGAGTTACGAATGCAATGTTGTTTTGTTCAACTGATGCGTAAGTGTTCGTGCCAGGCAGTCCAAGTAGGTGCGGTGGAATGTTGAATGCACGCGCTACGTCTTCCACTGCCATTCTGCGGCTGTCTAAGAACTGAGCCTGATCGTTTGGAACGTTAGTTGGCTTGTATTGTGCGCCACCAGTGATGATTGCCGTCTTGTGCGCTCTTGCCCATCCGCGGTGACGTGAGTCGAACGCTTCTTGCATGGACTTGGCTTGTTCTGCGGTTAGGTTGCCTGGAACTTCCAATACGCCTGATGTTTGGGTGCCAGAACCGAAAAAGCGAGCTGCATACTTTTCCAACGCTGATGCTAAACCGAAATTCTCTTTCAGCGCTTCTACGCGCGAGATACCGCGCAGTGAGCCTGGCTTTACTACGTCAGGAATGAAAACAATGTCTTCTTGAGTTAGTCCGCGTGATTCACCCCTTACGTTGAAGATAACGCGGCCCTGGCCGTTGCGCTTGATGTCAACGTCTATTGGATTCAAAACCTTCATGTCAACAATCTCGCCGCGACGATTACGGAATACGCGAATGAAAATGTTTCCGTCTAGCAACAGCGAAACAATCGCTGCGCCGTAGAAAGCTTCCTTAGTTGTGTCTACATCTGGCTTTGTAACCCATACTGGTCGCGGACGTAGCGCGTAACGTGCGCCCTGCGATCTGATGTATGCGTCCACGGGCAGGGTTGACAGAGTGTCAGAAATTAGTGATACAGCAGAGAAGACAGCGTTGAGTTGCATTGCTGTATCAGAATTGATAACAGTTCCCGATAGTGACTGAACATCTACAAAGTCACCAGCGCCCCAAACCGTTTGGAAAGAGATTGCGCGCTTTTCGAATAAGTTATTTAGCATTAGCTACGCTCCAGAGCGATACCGAAGATGAGTGCTGCTATGCCTGCTACGATTAGACCTAGCGGCGGGAAGATAATGCCTGCTCCAGCAGAAATTAGACCTGCGCCTGCGATTTGCAAAATTGATGCTTTCATGTCCGCCTAAATAAATACCTGTGGCACTACTTCTTCCATTCTACCTACGGTAGCCCGTTCATAAGCGATTACAGCTGCCACTGCTGCGTCAATCCGTCGATTACTATTGCGATTCTCTTTGACGATGCGTGGACCGATGTTGTCGATTTTCAATACGCAGTTGTCTAAATGTCTGGCAAGTAACGGATCGCCTGAATGAGTAAGTTTCTTCTCCATTACTCCGTCGAAGAATCTCGCTGTGGCTTTCACCATGCGAGAAGCCGATGTGGATGGAAACTCCACTATCGGTAGGCCGAATTCATCTTGCAAATAGGCCATAGTGCGTTGCCAGCGATGTGGGTCGCAGGCAATCTCCCGAACCTTCGGAAATTCTTGACAGAACCGAACAATTTCTTGTTCTACGCCAGTTATGTCAACTCGCCAGGAGTTGTCGTCGTCTGGACCCTTCTCCCAAGCCTTGATTAGGAAGATGTGAGGCTGCTCCTCGTCCTGTGGGATAGTGCAACCGACTAAAACTGTTGTGTCACCAGAAAATGAGCCATCAAAGCCGATAATTAGTTCGTCATCAGGCGTAATGACTCTTTCACTGACTAAATCATCCCAAGTTCCAGTCGGAAGCCATGTCAAAGCACTAGAAACCCACTGATTGCAGCGTTTTGTCCTGAATTCTGCTTCTGGTGTGCGTAAAACCGTGCTTGCGAAGTCATCTGCGCTGTTTAGGTCGCCGAATCCTGGATTTGCAATGACCCAGGTGTCTGGATCGCGGTGGTCTGCTTCTACTGGAGCTTCCCACCATGCCATGAAGTAGTTTGGGTCGTCTATTTCGCCCCTGCTGACGCGCTGACCATACTGATATAGCGAGTAAGCGATGGAATCTCCGCCTTTTGTGTCAGATTTCTGTCCTGCAGTGGTAATACAGAAGATTGTTGCCATATTTCCACGCGCACCTTGCGCTAATTGCATAACGTCGAACAGGTCGCGGTCTGGTTGAGCGTGCAACTCGTCGAAAATGACCATCGTGGGCGACAAGCCTTCTTTTGTATAGGCTTCGGCGCTGAGAACGCGATAGACCGAGCCTGTCAACGGAATCTCAATAGCGTCTCGGTAGACCTTGGCCAGTTCTGCCAACTCAGGTTCGTTCTCAAGCATCTTCTTCGCTTCACCGAACACAATGCGCGCCTGATCCTTGTCAGCGGCGCATGAGTAAACCTCGCCACCCTTAGGGCCAGTGAGCAGAGACCAAAGTGCAACA
>Ga0172372_10009133_pt1 | contig 12933 bp, 5 predicted proteins | sample LakKiv5m_2_FD_114544 | JGI IMG/M metagenome (GOLD analysis project Ga0172372, IMG submission 114544) | Freshwater microbial communities from Kabuno Bay, South-Kivu, Congo - kab_092012_9.5m | ecosystem: Environmental > Aquatic > Freshwater > Lake | place: Democratic Republic of the Congo...
CAGAACTGGAAGTAGATGAAGTCCGTCGCGCTCGTGCGCACGGACACGAACACCGCCACCGCGAACGCGGCCCAGGTGGTGGTGCGCAGCGCCGGCCACCACCAGGTGTCGCGCACGCGCGGGAGCACGTACCGCTCGGCGAGCAGCGCCACGATCAGCGGCCCACCGGCGTAGGCGCACACCCCCAGCATCGCCAGCGCCACGGTCCACTGCTCGGGGCTCCCCTCGAGCGGGCTCTGCTGCAGGTTGGTGAGCAGGCGGGCCACCGACGGCTCGCGGAAGATGTGCATGCCCAGCACGGTGAACCCGAACATCACGGGCACGGTCAGCCAGCGCCAGCGGGCGTCCTTCTTCCACTTCTTCGGGAGCTTCGTGACCGCCCAGGCGTAGGCGGTCCCGATCACGAAGTAGTAGAAGCCCCACAGCACGTAGTTCCAGGTGGACCCGTGCCACACCCCGGACACCAGCATGGTGATGAGCAGGGCCCGCGAGGTGTTGGCGAAGGGCCCCCAGTCGCCCGTCCCCGGGATGGTGATCCACCGGCGCACCCACTCGGAGAAGCACGCGGGGACGTAGACGTAGTCGCGCAGCCAGGTCGAGAAGGACATGTGCCAGCGCTGCCAGAACTCCATGGGGGTGGCGGCCAGGTAGGGATGGTCGAAGTTGTCCATCAGCTCGATGCCGAGCATGCGCGAGGCCCCCCGCGCGATGTCGGTGTACCCGGAGAAGTCGGCGAGGGCCTGGATGGTGAACCCCAGGGCGCCCGCCCACACCATGGCCCAACTGGGCGAGTCGTTCACGAAGATGACGTCCACGAAGGGGGCGATGGTGTCGGCGAGCGCGACCTTCTTGAAGGCGCCCCACAGGAGGAGCCCGAACCCGGAGCCGAGGCGGGAGACGGAGAGGACGCGCGCGGCCTCGAGCTGGGGGAGGAGGTGCGCGGCCCGCTCGACGGGGCCGGCGACGAGCTGGGGGAAGTAGGAGCCGTAGAGGAAGTAGTCGACCGCGTCGTGCTTCACCGGGAAGCGGCCGCGGTGCACCTCGATGGTGTAGGCGAGGTTGTGGAAGGTGTAGAACGAGAGCCCGAGCGGCAGCACCAGGCGCCACAGGGCGATGCGCCCGGCCTCCTCGGGGCCGAGGAAGCGCGGCAGGATGTCCTCGGCGAACCAGCCGAAGTACTTGAACACGCACAGGTTCAGGATGGACGCGAGCACCACCAGGCCGAGCACCGTGTCCTTGCGGGCGGGGTTGGCGGCGATGTCGCGCGCCGCCAGGTAGTTCATCGCGGTCACCCCGAGCAGCAGGCTCGCCATCCAGGGGTGGACCCACCCGTAGAAGACGTAGCTGGCCACGAGGAGGAAGAGGTTCTGCGCCCGCCGCCCGCGCAGCGCCCAGTACACCGCGAGGACCACGGGGAAGAAGGCGAGGAACTCGGTGGTGACGAAGGACACGGCTACTGGTCCTCGAAGGCGGCCACGAGGAGCACCGGAGGCAGGGAGGCGTCCGCCCGCACCTCGACGCTGAGCGTCCCGGGGTCGGCGGCGGCCAGAGGGGAGGGGAGGGGGAGTCGGATGGCCCGGTTCAGCTCCTCGGCGGCGATGACGCGCTCGACCAGCACCCGGTCGTCGAGCCGCACGCGCACGCCCAGGGCGCCGACGGTGCCGGCGGCCACGTCGGCGGTCCCCTCGACGAGGAGGCGGAGCAGGGGGGTGGCGAAGGCCGTACGTCGCGGCGCCGGCACCTCGGCGGTGAACACCTCGCCGGGGAGGATCCAGACCTGCTGCGAGCAGGCCTTGCAGCTCTTGGGGCAGAAGGGGTCGGGATCGTGCACGACCTCGTAGTCGGCGGGGTCGGTGCCCGGGAGCGGGTCGTAGGTGAGCTGGCGGCCGGTGTGGCGGGTACCCTCACCCTCCCGGCGGCGACCCGGAGGCATCTCGGGGAGGAGCTCCCCGCGGTGGCGCACCCGGTAGGGGGAGCAGTCGGTGGGAGCGCGCCACGAGAGCTGGAACGCCGCCCCGGCCTTGGGGTGGGTGCCCGGGCGCGCGGGGACGGGGTCGGGTGGGGTGCCCTCGCGCCGGAGGTGCTCCGCGTAGAACACCTCGAGCGAGCGGACCGGAGGCGGTGCCACGAGGTCCGCCGTCCCGGGCTCCCCCTCCACGGCCAGCGCCTCCACCACCACGAAGGGACCCCCCACCGGCGAGGACACCGAGACCTGCCAGGGAGCCCCCGCGGTGAAGCTCAGCTCGGCGGTCTCGCCGGGTTGGAGGGGGGTCGAGGCCTCGCCCGCGCTCAGCAGGGCCGGTCCGGCACCCGGGCCGAACAGCGAGCTGGTCAGCCGGGCGGTGATCGGCCCCACCCACGGGGTCTGCACCGTCCAGGTGAGCGTGGTCCCCGGGTACACCCACCACGCACTCCCGGGGCGCTTGTCGTCCGGGGGCTCCTGGTCCCACTCGAGCTGCACCGGCGGCCCGTCGGCCCGACGCCGGCTCACCGCGAGCCCGACCCGATGGACGAAGCTCCCGGTGCACTCGCCCTTCTTGAAGGGGCGGGAGAGGAGCTCGCCCTCTTCCCGCACCAGGATCGGCGAGGCGAGCAGCGGGTGGGTCCGCTCCATCTCCTTCTTGCCCAGGAACTTCCAGGCCGGCAGGACCAGTTGCAGCTCGCAGGGGCCGGCTCCGGGGGTGACCTCGGCGGGCACGAGGGCGGGGGGTGTGCCCGATCGGGTCGCCGAGGCGTCGAGCCGGACCTTCCCGCCCGCCGGCGGCTGGCCCGTGGCGGGGTCGATGGCGAGGATCGCGTCGGCCACGAGTCCGGTGAACTCGCGCGCCGCGACGGGACGCATGTGGCGGAGGTCGGAGAAGTGGGTGCGGTCCCAGCCGAGCTGGCGCAGGTCGATCCACGCCACCCGGTTCGCCTCGGCCCAGCTCCGCACCGCCGCCTCGGCGCCGGGCTCGAGGAACTGCCCCCAGGCGTCGTCGTTCAGGGTGGGGGGGAGGACGATGCTGACCTGCGCGCCGCCGGCCTGGGCGAGCGCCACCATGTCCGCGAGGTAGGAGTCGGCGGGGTCGCTCACCAGCTCGCCGGCGTCCGAGCCCACCGGGCGGGCCTCCTCGACGGTGGGCAAGGCCCGGGGCCCCGCCTCGGCGTGCTGGTCCCCCAGCACCAGGTTGGCGGCGGCCTCGACCTCCCCGGCGTCGAGCTGGAGGAAGAGGTTCGGGAGGAAGTTGCGGAAGGGGTGGAGCCACCCGTCGCGGACGTCGGCGCGCGCGGCGAGGGCGCGGTCCCAGGCGGCGAAGCCACCCAGGCCCTGCCGCCGCCGGACCACCGGGTCGAGCTCGGGCATCTGCCGCAGGACCCCGGCGAACTGCGCGGTGGGGACCTTCTCGACGAGCAGGGTGCCGAGGGAGACGGGGAGGATGACCCGGGTGGGCCGCAGGCCGTTGCCGTAGACCCGCTCCTTGAGCACGGCGTACCAGACGGGGGCCGACGAGGCCCCCACCGAGAACACCAGGGCACGCCGGCCGCGGGGGTCCAGGCGCGCGCCGAGCGCGGCGGCGTCGAAGTCGGCGCGGGCGTAGCTCGCCCCCACCAGGACCACGTCGGAGGGCTGCCGGGTGGCCATGGTGTCGAAGATCGCCGCCGTCTCGCCCTTCTCGGGGACGGGGGTGAGGGTGGCGGCGGCCGCGGCGAGCACCAGGAGCGGGCCCAGCGCCGCCCCCACCCAGCCCGCCAGCTTCCAGAACGCCATCGGCGCCTGCTATCCCGTCCCCTCCGGGCGCCTCACCGGGTGGTGAACCAGAGGCCGTCGAAGTACGCGTCACCGGTCACGGTGGTCTCGACGGTGAGGGTGACCGTCCCCTCCGGCAGGCCCTCCCGGGTGCCGTCCCCGTCGAAGTCGGTGTCGTGGCTCTGCCCCACCACCCAGTCCACGAGCTCGGTGGCGGAGGCCGCGGCCTCGGAGCGGGTGAAGTGCTCGGCCGGCACCTCGACCGTGTCGAGCACGTCGCCGCGCTCGTCGGTGTAGGTGAGGGTGAGCGCGGTGGTGCCGTCCGGCGCGCTCACGCCGGCCATCTTGAGGACCGGACGCAGGGTGGCGGGCACACCGCGCGGGAGCGACGCCGGGAGCGACCCGCGGAACACCACCCCCGGCCCCTCCGAGGCCCAGCGCACCGCCGCCGTGCCGCTCGCGAGCGAGGCCACCAGGTTGCGCGGGGCGTAGCACACGTACTCGTCGGTGGGGTCGAAGCAGAACTCGGGGTCGTCCTCGTGCGCGATGGTGCAGGTGCCGGTCTCGCACTGGTCCTCGGCCTCCACCAGCCACACCTCGGCGCCCGCGAGGAAGTCGAACCCGGCCATGGCGGTCTGCACCCAGGGGATGCCGTGGGCGAGGGTCTGCACGTGGTAGGTCGCGTCCGCCCCGAGCGGGGCGTGATGGTCCAGGTCCCGCGCGAAGTAGCGCACGCCTTCGGCGTCGTAGGTGTCGGCCAGGGCCGCGGCCGCGTCGGGGCCGTGGTAGGGCTCCACCGAGGTGTCGAAGCCGTTCCAGAGCTGGAAGGTGGGCACCCGGAACCCCTGCTCCTCGATGAGCAGGCGCGCGTCGAAGCGGGTGTAGTTGTCCCAGGCGGCCGCCGGGGTGACGCCGTCCCGCTCGTAGGGGCTCCCGCCCAGGATGTGGTTCAGGGCCGACTGGTAGGACGGGTACTCCGTCGGGTCGGTGCTGTAGGGGACGTACCAGGCGACCGTGCTCATCGGCCCCGAGTCCGAGACCTGGCCGGCGAAGCGGTGCCCGTCCACGGGCCAGCCCCTCCCCACCGACCACGTCCCCGCCGCCCCCACCGACGTCCCCCACAGGTAGAGGCGGTCGTCGTCCACGTGGAAGCCGTCGAGCCCGGCGGACATCACGTCGAGCATGGTCTCCACGTGGAGCAGGCTCTTGTGGTTGGTGTCCACCGGGTCGTCGGGGCCGAGGCCGCCCCAGAGGTCGCACCAGAGGCTCTCGGGCACGAGCATGAGCCACCCCTCGCGCCGCGCGAGGTCCAGCAGGGTGTCGTTCCCGTACACCGCCCCCGCAACGAGGTTGCGGATGCCCTCCCAGCCGCTCTCGTCGTCCTTCACGTAGGCGTTGCAGGCGATGGAGTCGGGCTTCAGGTCGTCGTTCCCCACCACGCCGCCGTGCAGGTACACGAGCGCCGGCTGGCCCTCGGGGGGGACCTCGGCGCCGTCGAACCAGACCACCCAGAACGCGGGCGGTTCGCCGTCGTTGTCGAGGTAGTCGGAGACGTGCTCCTCGGCGAGGCAGTAGCGCCGGGCCCGGTGGTCCGGGACGGGGGCGCCGGAGTAGCCCTCGGTGGGGGGGCACTCCACCACACCGGTCAGCCAGTCCACCTCCGGGGCGGTGTCGGTGTCGGTGTCCGTGTCGCTGTCGGTGTCGGTGTCGGTGTCCGCGTCGCTGTCCGCATCGGTGTCGATGTCGGCGTCGGTCTCGGGCTCCGGCGGCGCACCCGTGTCCTCCGGGGCGGGGCGGACGCAGGCGTAGAAGAGGGCGAGGCCGACCAGGGACATCACCCGTCAGCGTACCGCAGCCCCGGGCCGACGGGGAGGCGGGCCCGGGTCAGCGGATCTCCCACCACAGGCTCGTCGCGTCGCCCGTCTCGAGCGCCCACCAGCCCCGGCCCGAAGGGCGCACCGGCACCGCGGGTCCGAGGACGCCGTCGGCGGCGCGCGGACGCACCTCCGGGCGGCGCGGCCAGGCGAAGCGCACCACGCCCGGCACCGGCACCACGCGCACCTCCCCCGAGCCCCAGGTGAGGACGGTGGTGCCCCCGGCCCCCGTCACCATGCCCTCGTTCCGCATCGTCCCGGCCACGGTGAGCAGGGCGTGGCCGCAGGAGGGGAAGGGGGCGCCGTCCAGGCTCACCAGCGAGGTGGCGGCGAAGGCCTCGAGGTCCGGGTCGAGGAACCGCGCCTGCCGCGGCCCGGCGCCTTCTCCTGCCACGTCCTCGCGGTCGCGGCCCAGCACCACCTGCCAGCGGGGGTCGTCCACCACGAAGCGGCTGGCCTCGGACCACCACCCCACCACCGGAGAGACCTCGCCCCGGCGGGGTGTGGGTGGGGTGGGCCCGTAGGCCTCGCGGAGCCGGTGCGCGAGCGCGAAGCCGAGATCGCGCAGCTCCACCGGGGGCGGGCGCAGCCCCGTCACGGTGCCGGTCTTCACCGCTCCTTCGGACCGCCACACCGGGTGGAGACCGGGCGCCGCCGGCACCGCGCCGCTGCGGAAGAGCGCGCTCGCGACACCCATCTGGGCCCACTTGGTGGCCGCGCGGCGGAGCTCGTACATCCCGGCCACGCCGGCGTGGCCGCCGTCCACCGGGCCGTTGGTGTAGTTGAGCCAGACGAGCGCGTCCCAGTCCTGCACCGCCGCGAGCGCGGCGTAGGCGAAGGGCAGCTCGGCGGTGGTGGGGTTGGGGAAGGCGCCGTTGATCTCCGAGGCGATGAAGGGCTTGCCCACCTGGGCCTGCGCCAGCTTCTCGAAGAGCCCCTGCGCCCGCGGGCCCTCCACCAGCGAGCTCCCACGGAGCGTGTCCTCGGGGCCCACCGTGTCCCACTCGAAGTGGATGTCCACCACGTCGAAGGCCGACTGCACGCGCGCCAGCATGGGGGACTGGTAGGTGATCCCCGGGACGATGGGCACGCGGAAGCCGAGCCCCCGCACCTCGGCGGCGACGTCGCCGAGGAAGCTCGCGTCGAGCCCGGCGTAGAAGTCGTACAGGTCCTCGCGCCGGCGCAGCGGGTAGTTCTCGAACAGGCCCGCCACCACCGGGGCCCGGCCCACCGCGCCCCAGCGCTCCCCCGGCAGGAGCCCCGGGTTCACCGACCCGGTCCAGGCGGCGCGCAGGGCGGCCTCGTCCGGGTAGCGGGCGGCGAGGAAGGCGTTCCACCGCGCGTCGAGCGCGGCCCGGTGCGGGGCGGAGAGGTCCTCGAGCCCGCCGTTGAACCAGTTGACCGAGATGCTGTTCTCGTTCACCAGCTCCACCATCGCCACGCCCGACTCGTCGGCGTAGCGCCGCCCGGTGTGGGGGTTCACCCGGCCCAGCCAGGCCCGGGTCCACCCCAGGTACGCGTCCCGCCACTCGGGCGCGAAGAAGGGGACGAGCTTGTGCCCGTTGGGCACGCTCGCGTCGGGCGAGGAGGCGCCGTCCACCGCCGAGAGCGCCCGGTTGGTGGCGACCTCGAGGAGCACGTACACGCCGTTGCGGATGAGCTCGGCCACGAGCCAGTCGAAGCGGTCCAGCTTCTCCTGGTCGAAGAGCGTGGCCGGGTCCGCGGTGCGATCGGCGCGGACGAGCCCCACCCGCGGCGCGTCCACGTGGTGCAGGCGGGCCAGGTTGAAGCCGGCGCCCGCGAGCTGCCGCGCCAGGGCCGTGCCCACCTCCCGGGGAGGGATGGACGCCTCGCTCAAGAGGTTGATCCCCCAGAACCGCACGCGTTCCCCGCGCTCCAGCGCGAGGTGCCCGTCACGTACGGTCACGAAGCCCTGCGCTCCGGCGGGGCCGTTCACCCGCAGGTCCTCCGGCTGAGGCAGGGCGGGACCGCCGGGGGAGAGGGGGAAGGGGAAGCCCGCCGGCGGCGGGTCGGCCGGGGCGACCGGGAACGGCGGCTCGTCCGCGGTGGAGGCGGCCCACAGGGTGAGCGCGCCCGCGGCCCGCCGCGACTCGATGCCGATCTCGCGGAGGGGGAGGTCGGGACGCGGGTTGCGGAGCGCGGTCACCCCCACCACGCGCCCGCCGGCCGCGACCGGCGTGGTGTGGGGCCCCGAGGCGGGGCGCTCGTCGAGCGGGATCTCGAGGCCGAGCCGGGCGGTGACCACCTCCTCGCCGCTGTCGTACCGGAAGCGCACCTGCGCCCCGGCGTCGCCCCAGGTGCCCTCGCGCGCCGACCAGGCCACCACCAGCCACGGCGCCGACGCGGGCGGGGTGGCGGTCCAGGCCACGGGCGCCTTCGGCGTCAGCCCCCCCCGCAGGGCGAGACCGTCCACGCCCTTGGGGCCCAGGAACTCCAGGCCCGGGACGGGGGGCGGCCAGTCCCCCGCGGTGGTCGGGACGAGGTCCACCGAGCCGACGAGGGGCAGCGCCGCCGCCCAGGCACCGTGGAGCATCCAGAGCATGCGCCGGCCATAGCCGCCGGCCGGACGCCCGGCACCCACGGTGTCCGGCGCGCGGACGGGGATAGGTGGCGACCGGCATGCCGCTGACCTTCCCCGCCCACGACGGCTCCACCGTCACCTTCGACCAGCCCCGCGGCGCTCCGCTCCTGGTCGTGTTCCTCCCCAGCGCCTTCACCGACCCCGCGCGCGCCGCCCTCTCGTCGGTGCCCCCAGGGGTGGACCGGGTCGCCGTGGCCGCCGACTCCGTCCCCGTGCTGGCTGCCTTTGCCGCGGAGACCGGAACGGACGTGCGCCTCGTCTCGGACCCGGACGGGCTCACCGCGGCCCGCCTGGGCGGCGCGGAGAGCGGGGCCGTGCTCCTCGACGCCACCGGCGGGGTGCTGGCGCGCTTCACCACCCTCCCCACCGCCGCCGAGCTGGACCCCCACCTCAATCCTCGCCGGAGCCGGTCGGAGGTCAAGGTGAACCGGTGGCTCTGGGCGCCTGTCGGCGTCCTCGCGCTCTTCGCGGTGGTCAACGCCCTGGGCTTCTGGACCTACACCACCGACGACGCCTACATCACGATGCGCTACGCGTGGCACTTCGTGAACGGGGACGGCCTGGTGTTCAACCCGGGCGAGCGGGTCGAGGGCTACTCCAACCCGACCTGGCTCGCGGTGCTCACCGTGCCCATCCTCCTCGGCTGGGACGCGATGGCCTTCGGGAAGGGGCTCGGCGCCGCCCTGCACGGCGCCACCGTGGTGGTCGCGGCCCTCGCCGCCTGGCAGCTCGCCCGGGTGCGCTCGACGCTGGCCGCCGCCGCCGCGCTCCTGGCCGCCTCGGCCACCGCCGTCTCGGTTCCGTTGACGTGGTGGGCCGCCGGGAACCTCGAGACCCCCTTCTACGCGCTGCTCCTCGTCGCGGCCCTGTGGCGGGTCCTGGTGGACCGGCCCGACGCGCCGCTCGCCTCGGCGCTGCTGGTCGGCTTCGCCGGCTTCAGCCGCCCCGAGGCGCCGCTCATGGCGATGGGTCTCGCCGCGACGCGCTTCTTCGTCCTCGGGCGCGACCGCGAGCGCTTCCTCCGCTGGGGAGCGCTGGCCGCGGCCCCGATCGCGCTGTGGATGGGCTTCCGCGTCCTCTACTACGGCGATCTGGTGCCCAACACCTACTACCACAAGGGTGGGCAGGCGGGCTGGGAGGAGCTGAGCGAGTACTACGGGCCCTTCCTGCGCAACGAGTGGCCGCTGGTGCTGGCCTTCGTGCTCGGTGCGGTCGGCCTCGCGGTGGCCCGCCGGGACCGGGCGCTGCTCGCGCTCGCGCCCGTCCTCACCCACCTCTTCTTCCTGGGGATGGTGGGGGGCGACTGGATGGCCAACCAGCGCTTCCTCGCGCCCGCGCTGCCGCTCTTCGCGGTGGTGGGCGCCGCCGGCCTCGCGGCCCTGGTGGACCGCCCCTTCCCCCCCGTCCCGCGCCAGGTCTGGGCCGGCCTCGCCGGCCTCCTGGCGGTGGGGCACGCCGCCCGGGCGCTCCCGGTGCGGATCGCGGAGACCAACAACGACGGGGCGTACACCGTCACCGAGCGCGACGACGCCGACTGGCCCACCGCGAGCTTCCGCAACGGCTTCGCGGGGAGCAACAACGTCGTCGTGACCTGGCTGCTCCAGCACATCCCGGCCGGGTCCACGGTGGCCTACTCCGAGATCGGGCTCGTGGCCTACGCGGGGGGGTGGATCGTCCAGGACCTGGTCGGGCTCACCGACCGCGACCTGGGCGGGGCGACGGGGCTGGACGTGAACCAGCGGGTCGAGGTGGTGCACCAGCGGCGGCCGGACTGGATCGTGCTGCGCGAGGGTGGGACCCAGAACATCCGCGCGGTGCGGGCGTCCACCTGGCTGCGCGAGGAGTACGACGTGCAGGAGGGCCCGAAGCAGCTCCTGGTGGCCCGACGCAAGGGGGGGGCCGACGCGACCGCCGAGCAGGCGCTCGCCAACCTCGAGCGGGCGGTGGCCCTCGCTCCCCGCTTCCCCGGCTTCCACGACGCCCGCATCGCGCGGGCGATGGAGGTCGGAACCGAGGCCCAGAAGCAGGCCGCCTGCGACGAGCTCGCGGCGGCCCTGCCGTACGGACAGGACCGGATCCGGCGCTGCAACAACGCCCTGGTCGGGAAGGGGGGGTACGCGGTGAAGGCGCCTCGGGAGGCCGCGCCGGCCGCCGACGCCGGGACCGCGCCCGTCGCGGAGCCCAAGACCGGACCCAAGAAGGGATCGCTGGGGAACGGCTGGTACGTGGTGCCGCGCACCACCGACCCCGCCGTGGTGGGGCTCGAGGAGGGCGTGATGGCGCTGCACGCGACCGGGAAGACGCCGGTGCCCACCGCGTGTCTGGAAGGGGACCTGCCCGCCCGCGAGGGCATGCGGGCCCGTTGGGAGTGGAGCTATGAGGGAGTGGTCCTGGACGGCAAGAAGGGCGGCCGGATGACGGCGCGGATGCTGGACGAGGCGGGGAGCGTGCTGCCCGGGGGCTACACGCCGGGCGGGGGCATGCAGATGCTCAAGAACGCCAAGGGGACCACGGACTGGGAGATCGTGGAGATGGAGATCCCGCTCATCGAAGGAGCCAACGGGGTGCGCATCTGCGTGGACCTCCCGGCCAAGGAGGGGGTCCTGCGCGTGAAGTCCCTGGAGCTGCGTTGACCCCCGGGACCTCCCTGCCGCCCGCTGGCAGCGCGCCGCGCTCGGTGCGCCTGGCGCTCCCCCTCCTCCTCACCGGTTGCACGTTGGCGCTCGCCGGCGCCGGGCCCACCCGTTCGGCGCTCCAGGTCAGCTCCGAGCCGCTCGACCTCCCCAACCCGGGCCTCCTGGAGGACGCCGGCAAGGCCTACGGCTTCGGCGACGCGGTGGCGGGGAACGGCCTCCCGGACGGCTGGCGCACCAGCCTGAAGGAGGGCTCGGTGCGCTACGCGGCGGGCGGCGCGGGCACCACGGTGAGCTGGACCGGGGCCAAGGGCACGGTGCTCTCCAAGCTCTGGCCCGCGCAGTCGGGGGACTCCTTCATCCTGCGCACGAGCCTGGACACGGGCGCGACCCGCTCCCAGCCCGGCAGCCTGGGCATCGCGTTCCTGGCCAAGGGGGAGCTCCTCGACTACGCGCTGCACCGCCTGGAGACCGAACAGTCCGGCCGGCAGCCCGTCGAGATCCGGGCCAGCGCCCCGGTGGGCACCGACCAGGTCGCGGTCCGCTGGGTGTGGAACGCCCCCGCCCCCGGCGCCGCCGGGCAGGTGGAGCTCGGCCCGCTCTCGCTCACCCGGGTGCGGGCCCAGAGCCGCTCGGTGGTGTTCCCGCTCCAGCACGTGTTCCTCGTCACCATCGAGACCTTCCGCGCCGACCACGCGAGCCTCCACGGCTACCCGCGCGCCACCACCCCCAACCTGACCCGGCTCGCCGCGCAGGGGGCCGTGCTCCGCACCCACAGCGTCCAGGCGCCCTACACCCGGCCCAGCCTCTCCTCCCTCGTCACCTCGCGCTACCCCGTGTCGCTCGGCATCACCGAGAACGTCCCGCCGCTTCCGCCCGAGGCGCTCACGGTCGCGGAGATGTTCGCGGACCAGGGGTACGTCACCAGCGCCTTCGTGGCCCAGTTCCTGCTCTCCGCCCACTACGGCTTCAACCAGGGGTTCCACGACTTCTACAACCACCCCAACGACACCCCCACCGCCACGGTGTACCGCGACCTGCTGCCGTGGGTGCGGAGCCACGCGGCGGACAACACCTTCAGTTGGGTCCACCTCTTCGACCCCCACGGCCCCTACCGCCCCCCGGAGGGCGCTCCGAGCTTCGCCGGGGACGCGCTGTGGACCGCGGACACCCGCACCCTCCCGGCCGGCGCCGGCAAGCTGACCGGGCCCTTCATCCCCGGGTACGTGGCGGACCCGGGCAAGGCCGAGCGCCGGCACTACGTGGCCAGCTACGACGCCGAGATCGCCTACGTGGACGCCCGCATCGGAGAGCTGGTCGCCACGCTCGAGTCCCTCGGGCTCGCGCAGCGGTCCATGGTCGTGATCACCGCCGATCACGGCGAGTCCATGACCGATCACGATCGCTGGTTCTGCCACGGCTCCCTCTACGAGCACGACCTCCACGTCCCCATGGTGGTGTGGGCGCCCGGTCGCGTGCGCCCCGGGACGGTGGTGGAGGCCCGCTCCACCCACCTCGACATCGTCCCCACCTTGCTCGACTACGCGGGCTCCCCGATCCCGGCGGGCCTCAAGGGGCGGAGCCTGCGGGGGCTGCTCGACGGTGGGAAGAGCGCCACCCAGACCTTCTCGGTGGCGGTGGTGGGCGAAGGGGAGGACGAGCGCGTGGCCGTACGCGGAGACGGTCCGCTCAAGCTCATCGTCGACCGCCAGGGGCAGCCGGTGGAGGCCTACGACCTGACCCGGGACCCCGCCGAGCTGACCGACGTGCTCGCCGGGCGTCGCACCGAAGCGGAGACGCTGGCGGCCGCCTACCGGAGCTGGATGGCCGGACAGCTCGCGGACGACGGTCGGGCGGCGCCGACCCCGGAGCGGGAGCTCAGCGAGGAGGAGATCGAGAAGCTCCGGGCGCTGGGCTACCTGGAGTAGCCGGCCGGGGGGAGGGATCCGGGCTAGGGATAGCCCAGCATCTCGCCTTCGAAGGTGATCATCCCGTCGGCCTCGGCGAAGCTCAGGATGGCCGAGCTGGAGTCCACGTCGCCCCAGAGGGTGATCTCCCACTGGCCCGTGGCGGTCTCGGCGTACCAGATCCCGTCGA
>Ga0172372_10009135_pt1 | contig 12932 bp, 10 predicted proteins | sample LakKiv5m_2_FD_114544 | JGI IMG/M metagenome (GOLD analysis project Ga0172372, IMG submission 114544) | Freshwater microbial communities from Kabuno Bay, South-Kivu, Congo - kab_092012_9.5m | ecosystem: Environmental > Aquatic > Freshwater > Lake | place: Democratic Republic of the Congo...
CTGTTTTTTGTTAACCGAACTATATTCAACATCCTCTACATTATTATTCTTATCAAGTAAAACTATTCGTGTTTCTGTAGGGAAATTGGCATCTATTAAAATTCTTTTTTTCATATCAAAATAACTTTTTCTCAATTCTTTACCTGTGGATGCTAAAATGATTTGAATTGATAGCAAACTTGCATCAATTACCATCAATGTACATTTAACTAATTGCTAAACGCTTTAGCTTTTTCAATAATTAGTATACTCTTTAGGTTCATTAGATATGCGTCTTTTTAGTTAAAACTAATTTGCTAAATGACCACAGTCTAAACGAAATTTATATACCACCATCAATATTTTAGCAAATAAATATTTATGAATACAAAGATTAATTATAAGGCGTCTATTCCTTATTTTATCTGCATAACAACATATATGTTTGCTGCAATAGTGAATATCCAGGTAGTAGAACAAGTTTTGGTCTTCAAAGAGATTCCCGCTGGTCTTTTAGATAAGGTATACCATTATGATATACTGGGCTACGTCATAGGGGGTTTAACGTTATTTATTTTTAGTAATTATTTTAATCTCCAAAAAATCATAATTTTTAATTTATTAATATATGCTTTAAGCATATATAATGTAGGTTTCTCCACATTTTCTGAGTTATTCCAAAAAATTTATCCTATGATTTATTCTGCGACAAATTTGGTTATTATAACTTCCTTACTTTATTACATATTTAACGACAAAAAAATAGGCCACAAATATTCTATAGGTTTATTTCTTTTTGGTATTTTTATGGCATATTTTTTAGCACAAATAATCTTATATTATATATTTTTAGGAACAGACTATCCGGATTTAATTTTGATACGTATACTAGTTATAATCAATATAATACCAATAACTATTTTCTTATGTGTTTTTTTGTTAAATTCTTGTTTTCATCAGCCAAAATCCAAATCAGCAAACAGTCTGATAGTGCTAAAAAATACAGATCTAGAATTATTAGCATCTTTTTCTATTTTTTACATTACAATGACGGTGTTTTATGGATATGAAACGTATAAATTTACCGATAGTCTATTGATGATATCGGTATCCAGCATAAGATACTATATTCTTGCTGCGATATTAATCCTAGCAATTTTGTTAGCAAAATTTATTTTTGATTATAACCCACATAAAACCAATTTAGCATGTATTACCGCTTTATTATTTATGTTTTGCTCAATACCTTTTTGGTCTAATGATATATGGCTCAGTTCAATTTCCTGGCTTCTGATAGCTATATTTTTATATCTATATTTTTGCTCTAATCTTTTAATAATAGCAGCAAAATTCACTGATTTTTACTTACAATTAGCCATAATATTATACACATTAGCTGGAGCTGTAGGATATTTTTGCAGTTATATGGCGGCAGAAAATGCTGAAAGTAATGATGATAGGTATAACTTTTTGATTCCTATTTGCCTTATTCTTGCTACTACACTTCTTTACTACCTTTATCGTTATAAGAAAAATCAGTTAGAAAAATGGTAAGTATATAAAAATGTCCAAAATATCTGGCGATACCGTTATAGAAAATATCAAAAAGGCTAGTATATATTATCAAGAAATAATTATGCAACTAGCCCAAAATAAGTCACTACCCCCAATACCATCTGATTTGTACGATACCGATAAATCCCAGGAAATGGCTAGTAAATTATTTGAGCAAATCTTTGAACACCCTGAAAAGTTTACCGATATTAATCTAGAATATATACATAATTTACAGAAACTAATCGCTGATTCAGTAGCTAAATTTACGGGAAGGAAAACAGATGACCAACAGAATGATATCTCTTTTTTTGATAAAAGGTTTAGAGATCCCGCTTGGCAACAAAGCATTTATTTTTCCTTCATTAAGAAATACTATATGATTTCTGCTGATTGGATAAAAAAAACCGTTAAACAGTATGAATTGGATAATGATGGAAAAAAGTTTTTAGAGTTTATAACCAGCCAATTTATTGATGCTCTTTCTCCTTCAAATTTTGCTTTTAGCAACCCAGAAGTAATAAGGGAATCTTTAGAAAGCGGTATGAGTAATATTGTTAAAGGGATGGAAAATTTTCTTTTAGATATCAAGAAATCAGGCTCTTTACTAACTATTTCCACTACAGATACATCTTACTTCAAGATTGGTAAAAATCTGGCTACTGCAAAAGGAAAAGTAATTTTGCAAAATGATTTGATGCAATTGATTTGTTATAAACCTAGAAAAAAAGTACATTCAGTTCCTATATTTATATTACCGCCATGGATCAATAAATATTATATACTGGATTTATCTGAAGAAAATTCGTTAATAAAATGGTTAGTAGAAAATAATTTTCAGGTTTTTCTTGTATCCTGGGTTAATCCCACAAAAGAATTAGCAGATAAAAATTTTGAAGATTATTTACGCCAAGGAGTAATAGAGCCTCTTGAGCATATACAAAAATTAGGTTTTGAAAAAGTTAATGCAACCGGTTATTGTATAGGCGGTACTTTGCTTGCTATAGCTTTGTCCTATTATAAAGCCCAAAATATTAAGATTATAAATAGCGCTACTTTTCTTACTACTTTAATCGATTTTGCTAATCCTGGCGAAATAGGGGCTCTTATTAATAAATCAACAATTGGTTACATAGAGAATAAAGTATCAGAAGTAGGGTATTTAGACGGAAAATATTTATCAAACAGTTTCAGCTTAATCCGAGCTAACGACTTAGTATGGTCATATTTCGTAAATAATTACTTACTTGGCAAATCTCCCGTTGCATTTGATATATTATATTGGAATTCAGATTCAACCAATCTTCCGCCAAAAATGTATATCTACTACATAAAAAATATGTATATTGATAACTTACTAAAAACTCCCGATAGTATCGAAATGTTAGGAGTAAAAATAAATCTTTCTCATATTAACGTACCAAGTTTTTCGCTTGCGGCAAAAAGCGATCATATAGCCCTTTGGAAATCAGTTTATGAAGGCGTAAAACTATTTGGAGGAGATCGCACTTTCTGTCTTACTGAAGCAGGGCATGTAGCCGGGGTTATAAATCCGGCTACCAGTAATAAATATTCTCATATGATGAGTAATAGTATTTCAGATGATCCGGAAAAATGGTTAGAAAATGCAACAACCCACAATGGATCATGGTGGAATAGCTGGAATAAATGGTTATCTTCTAATAGCGGTAAGTTGGTTAAAGCTATTGACTACAATTCTCTTCCTATGATTGAACCTGCTCCCGGAAGTTATGTAAAATAGCTCAAACATCCTACGATTAGCTCCATTATCTACTGCGGCCATTAATAATGTTTATTAATCTTTCTTTAGCGTCAGCTTTCGCACGCTGGCTTGCAAAAGTCTCTTGTTTTTCATCATCAGAAATATGGTTTGAAAAAATAATTACTTCACCGTCTTTTTCGAGCCACCCAATAAACCATCCATGCTGAATTTCAAGTTTTCTTGTTCTATCTGAGCTTAGGAGGACACCACTGCCAGTTTTGCCATAAAGTTTCCATCCACCAGCTAATTCTTCTACAAATAAAATATTTTTTGTCATTTCATGGGCATGTCTACTTACAGGTAGTGTATGATTTAACAATTTTCCTAAGAACGCGATTTGTTCTGTGCTAGAGATTTCAAGAGAACTAGATAACCATGCATGTGTAAGCCCATTATTTTTGCCCTTGTCGCCAGAAAGGTCCATATTACCATAATTAAATTTCGTAACATATGATTGAAACTGTTGCATTCCAAGCTTTCTTGTCAAAACTTGTGAATACCAAACACAACTATTTTTCATCCAACTTTTTGGGGTTTGATCTTGTTTCCATACCTCCAAAAAGTCAGGGTAACCTTTTTTAAAAGACCATAAAGGATGCATTTCATCAATTAAGATACCAGAATCATAACCTATGAGGCTAAGAGCAATTTTAAAGGTGCTACAAGGTGCGTACCTTTGTCTACAATCTCCTTCTTGCTGAATAATTTTATCTTTTCCCTTTACAATAAAACATTGCTTGGCAAAGGCAGGACTTACATAAAAAATAATAAAGCATAAGAACAAGGCAGCTTTTTTCATAATTTACCTAATTTAAAAAATTTTATAATGTTTCAAATTAGTTATTTTATATCAGTATGTTATTAATACGTCACTTCAATTTTTTACGAAAATAATACCGCGTTATTATAAAGCTGGTAGCTATTTTCTAGCGTTCCTTAAAGTTAATAAAATTATTATTGACTTCAAATGATTTCAGTTTATACTCTGGAAGTTATATTTTAAGTAATTATAAAAGAGAATTTGCTAGTATGTTCGCAGTTGTTAAAACAGGTGGAAAGCAATATAAAGTTGCAAAAAACAGCATAATCAAAGTTGAGAAAATCGATGGGCAGCTAGGTAGTAAAGTTGAGCTAAAGGAAGTTTTGTTAGTGGGAGAATACTCTAAACCATCTTTTATCGGTACTCCAGTTGTAAAAGGAGCAACAGTAACTGCAGAAATAACTAATCAATTTAGGGACGATAAAATTATCGTTTTCAAAAAGAAAAGACGTCAGCATTATCGCCGCAAAAATGGTCACAGGCAAGATCTGACAGAATTAAAAATTCTTGATATTGTAAAAAAATAAGGATGAAAATATATGGCAACTAAAAAAGCTGGTGGTAGTTCAAGGAACGGTCGTGACTCAGCTGGTCGAAGATTAGGAGCAAAAAAATCTGACGGTCAAGCTGTAATTCCTGGCAATATAATATACAGACAACGAGGAACAAAAATTTTTCCAGGCAAAAATGTGGGTATAGGTAAAGACCACACTCTGTTTGCTTTAACCGCAGGAAAAGTTGAATTTATATCAAAAAAAGATCGTAAACTAGTAAACGTCATATAAACCGGCAGTACACCACGAATACAAAGGTTTAACAAGTAGAAAGAGCGTGTTTTTAGTTAAAAAAATTTTTGATTATATTATTCCATTATCTATTAAAAAAATAACAGTGGTGTGATTGATAACCCTTTCTTTCCTAACCTAATTGTTTAGTAACAAAAGAAATTATAGGGAAAAGTATTACATGGATGTGTGCCAAGATTACACAGGTAATTCATTTCCTGATGAAAGATAATCAAAAGAATAGATAACCTTATAAAAATACGTTATTGATTCAAAACTACAGCAAAATAGCAAAAATAGATAACTAACAATTAAAGCAGCCTAGGTAACTCTTAAGAAAGTTAAGTAACGTTATGGATTTAAAGGATTAGGAACTATTGCTTACTTACATTTTAGACAAACTTCAATAGTTCAATAAAAAGTTAATCGAAAAATTATTCCTTATAGGAACGCACCATTCCATAAGAAACAGGATACACCAACGATTTTACCCATATAAATTAATTTTTCCCTAGATTTTTATCTGTAGACAACAGCTATAAATTACCTGTACCCCTAAATTTAGTGATCAAACAGGTGAAAGTTGAGAGCAGCTTTAATTGGTTTTTGGTGAATAGTATAATTTATATTCTTAGTCAGGCAAACGGGTTATATTTACTAAGTGTCATTGACTTGTATTCAAAGAAAGTCATTCAATAGCCAATAAATAATAGGATAAAAGCTAATTTGGTTAATAAAATCTTACTTATGGTAAGTTAGTATAGTAAACTGTCCACAGGGTTAGCTTAGCCTACTAAATAAGGCAGCTAATATACTTCTAATAGTTGGCTAGAAATTATAAAGCAGTATCATGTTATCCAGAATATAAGCAGTAAGGAAAGTTGTTGGAATAAAGCAAATTACTAAAAGCTTTTTATATCCTTGAGACAGATTGACCTTATTAATACAAGCAAGGTTGAAAACAGGAAAAAAGTGTCAGAAATGTAGTATTCCAGTATAACTAAGTGCTTTATAGCCTCATCAGGATGTATTCTGTTAAACTATTACCACCAGAATTTAGAACCATTAACAGAAACTAAAACCTTATAAAAATTGTGTAATCTCTTGTAAGAAAAAATCTCACCGTATCACATCACTGTCTTTTTTTTCGATAATTTTAACAGATTAAAACGGCTAAGGTATACAAGACCAATAATATAAACCAGGAAATCTCTATGGTGACCCCTACGGGAATCGAACCCGTGTTTTCACCGTGAAAGGGTAACGTCCTAACCGCTAGACGAAGGGGCCATAAAACAACTTACTGAGCATAACCACAGATTTTTAATATTTACTAGCAGTAGATTGCATCAGCAAGATCCTTTATATAGATACAAATGATTTAATGCAACAAGTTTTTGCAGATAAACTATTCAAATAATTTATTCATTTGTAAAAAGTGACCTCCTCATAAAAAATAAAATGAAATAAAAAACTATTTATCATGAAGATTGCTAATAAGCCTTTCTCTGCCCTTATCTGGATTTTGTTTTTCCAATTTATAGGATTTGCTCTTGGCAGTATTACCAGTTCAAACATGGAATGGTACCACACTATTATAAAGTCGTCGCTAACGCCTCCCAATTTTGTTTTTCCGATAGTATGGAGCATATTATACACTTTGCTTGCCTTAGTAGGACATTTTTTATGGCAAAATAGGCAAGAGCAAAAAGCAAATCACATATTAGTATTTTTTATAATACAGCTAGTACTGAATTGGCTATGGACTCCGATTTTTTTCGGATGGCACTTAACTGGCTTAGCTTTGTTAGACATCCTTACTATTATTGCAATCACCATATACATAACAATTAAAACCTGGGCTAACTATCCTATTATAGCATATGTTATGTTAACATATTTGCTATGGCTACTCTTTGCTTCTTATCTGAATTTTATAATATGGATATACTAAACTTAAGTAGTATTTAGGAGAAGATAGCGGAATTAACTGACATTATCCCAGAAACCTTCTAATTATACCAATTACTTCCTATTGTGGCCTGTCAACATTAGTTAAATACCAAGTAGGATCATTGCTTAGAGTACTTTTGGAAAAAGTCCATTCTTCTTGCAGGTCTTTAATTTTATCAGTAATATTATTACCGCTAAAGAATACCTTGATAAAGATATTGTTACCAAATAAGTATATGTCAGATATGTAAGCCACAAGCTTATTGTTATTTGAATTGAAATTGCCATAGCTCGGAGCTATTGTTTTAAAACTGTCGATATATCTTTTATCTACTAATTCTTCTAGTTGTTTCTCATCGTTTCGCAAAGCAGATTCAACTATCATTTGGAAAGCTAATTTTGCTCCATTAGCAAAGCGCTGAATATCGAAAGTGGGTACTTTATTTAACACTTCTTGTAATCCCTTTTCAACTACTGTTCTATTCTCTTCTAAAATTAGACCTTTTAAATTGGGTCTGCTTGCTTTCAAAAATTTAGGCTTTAATATGTTTGCACTGCCCGCACTATATGTTACATCTTTTAAATTATTACCTATATTCTCGCCAAAAAAACTGTTATTTTTAGCCGGATCGTCCCCTGATGTTTTTCCCAAAACAGATATAAGCTTATTTATTATAAAAAAAGCAATAGCTGCAAAAATTATAAGTTCCAAAATTTGACCTGACATTACAAAATCCACCTGTAAAATACTTAGACCATTTTATAACTAGAACAAATAATATGCAAATGATGATTTAGCTGATTAGGTCATATTATATATTTAATTTGATTGTATTTAGTGTTAAAAGCACAGTTAACGCCTGTATTTAGTTTAAGAATTTGTTATACCTTAGATTATTTTTGCGATTTAGGAAATTAGGTTATACGATTGCCTATTATCGTAATTTAAATGGCATATTTTATTATGGATATACAGAATTTTGCTTGGGAAGTTTTTGCTAGTATAATAATTGCTCTATTAATTCTTGATCTAGGAATACTAAATAGAAAGGATGAAGTCATTACTTTCAAAAAAAGCTTATATCTGAGCCTTTTTTATATAGCTATATCGTGCTTATTTGGGCTATTTGTTTTTAAAGAATTCGGTCCAGAGAGCGCCAGTGAATATTATACAGGATTTCTTCTAGAGAAAACCATGTCACTTGACAATATTTTCATGATATCAATGATTTTCAGATTTTTTAAAATTCCTCAACAATACCAGCATAGAGTTTTATTTTGGGGAATATTAGGAGTAATAGTTTTAAGGGCTATAATGATTTATGCAGGAGCAGCTTTGCTTGAACAATTTTCCTGGATATTGTTTATTTTAGCTACGGTTCTTATCGTTACTGGTATTAAAACTTTATATATGTTTGATAAACCTGCTACCAAAATAAGTGATATGTTTATATTTAAATGGCTCAGTAGTCATTTAAATATTCATCCGGAATTAGTCGGTAATAAATTTACTATTCGAAAAGAAGGTAAGCTATTTTTTACTCCTTTATTTATGGCTTTAACAACTATTGAATCAATGGACTTGATTTTTGCTATTGATAGTATACCTGCTATTTTTGCAGTTACCCAAAATAGCTTTATAGTATATAGCTCCAATATTTTCGCTATTCTAGGACTTAGAGCTTTGTTTTTTTGCTTGGAGGATATTGTAGAAAGATTCAAATACATTAAATATTCTCTTGCTATTATTTTAATCTTAATAGGCATTAAGATATTTATTGCGCATTTTGTGCCGATACCGAAATTAGTTCCGCTTTTAATAACTATATCCTTGATATTAATAGGAATCGTGGTCTCCGTAATTAAGGCAAAGTGAAAAAATCTACGCTATAAAACTGTGATAAATTTACATATTAAAAAAATTTGTCTTATTCACAATAAATGTAATCGTTGCTGATTGTATGTGTGGGCTTTTATACTCAGCTCGTAATTGGTATTTAAGGCATCTATGCAGGGTTAGTCCCAGGATAGATTTATTTGACTAACCATGATTTTGGTGGTCATTAAGTATATTTTTTAAGTAGATATTTATTAACCGTAAATAAAAAACAGGAAAAACTATGGTAAGAAAATCAAAATTATTAAAAAATCTGTTAACAACAGCCTCTACTTTAGCAGTGATCACTACTGCAGTTAATGCTTATGCTACTCTTGATTCTGAAGATGTATATAATAGTGGAATAGCTTTACGTTCTGCTGGCATACAAGCAGAAGCGCTAAATATACAAGCAGCAGGAGCTAGTGGTATAGAAGATTCAATTAAACGTTTAACTCCGACTGAAACACCTATACTTGCAGATTTAACAAGGGATGTTAGTTCTAATGTAATAGTAAACCGGATAGGTGGTAGACCTCAGGTTCTAGACCATAAAGCAGAACTAGCTTCAGCCGGAAATAGCGGTTTATCTGCTGGTGATTATCCCACTGCGTACGGTTTATGGACTAACCCTTCTATGCTTAAGGTGAAGCAAAAAACCAATAAAGGAGCAGCAGGTTACACTGCCTCAGTAGGAGGAGCAAGCTTAGGTTTTGATACCAAGGCCAATGAGGATATGGTTATCGGTCTTGCCCTTTCATATCTAAATACTCATGTTAAGCATAAAGATTTCAAATCTGGTGATAAAACAAAGGTTGACTCTGTTATGCTTTCTATATATGGGTTGCAGCAACTCACAGATAATTGGTATACACACGGTATCGTAACAGTCGGTACTAATAAAGTAAAAACTAAAGAAACAAGAAGGACCGGTGCCACAGCTACCGAGCTTGCTACAGGCAACTACAGAGCTATGTCCTTTTCAGGAGAGCTGATGCTTGGCTATAATAGTTATCTAAAGCAAGCATCTTTTACTCCAATGGTAGGGGTTAGAGTAACAAAGGTTAATAGTGCCGGATATACAGAAACTGGTACAACTAATCAAAACTTAATAGTGTCCAGAAAAGAGCTCAATAGAGTAGAATTAGTAGCAGGCGCAAGAATCTACGGTTCCGACTATGTTCTGAATGGATTAACCGTTCTTCCTGAAATTCACGGTTTTGTAAACCACGACGTAATAGGGAAAAAACAAAAATCTGATGTTAGATTAGCTTTAGTAGAAGGTTACCTTAAGACTAAAGGTGGAAAACCAATTAAGACATTATTTAATGCTGGTCTGAGCTTGAACACATCTTATAACAAGATGGAATATGGTTTAGGTTATGACGCTCACATGGCTAAAAAATATGTGGCCCACCAAGCCAATTTAAGGGTGAGGGTTAACTTCTAATATCCTATATTTTACATTCACTTGTTAAAATATTTTAAATAAGTACATTAGGAGCCTCTGTAAAATTTACAGGGGCTTTTCTTTATTGCCTCTATATGATATTGTAGCTGAAGTTTTTTGTGTACGGTATATATCAATTTTATTTTTTCCCTGAATCTGATATGTATAGTTTTTCCCAAAAATTAATTAAATATATGGAATCAAAATGCTATAACTTACCAAAACAGCAATCAGTAAAATCAGGCTTTTTAGTAAAATTGTTATTATATAAGGTAATATTGCCTATATTATGAATGGTCACAAATATTCTATCGGTTTGAATCTTAAAAAAAGAACAATCAAAATTCTTAGGCTTTTACTATTTGGAATCCTATATATAAGGATATCGGTATTAAAACTAAGGCATTATTTTTTAAAAAAAATAAAAAAATTTCTGGGAACAAAAAAGAAATTTCCAAAAACATTAAATAATAGAATTAACCCTAATAAAAATCTAGCAAAACAAATATTTATCTGGGATACTTCAGAGAATACGATAAAAATCAGATTAATCTTGGTAATTACAGGTTTTTTACTATTCTTTTCTATCTTAGCTATAAGGCTAGTTTTCGTAGCAACTACCGATTTTATTGAGGCTAATAAATTTCTTGGCAAAAGCAACATGTTTAGGCGGGATATTGTTGATAGATACGGCAACTTACTGGCGGTAAACTTACCTATAGCTTCATTATATGCTAAACCTCAAAAAATTGTGGATACTGAATCTTTAGCGCAGAAATTAATTACTGTTTTTCCTGAATTGGAGAAAAAAAAGATATTAGAATTACTCCGAAGTGATAAGAAATTTGTGTGGATAAAAAGAGATATTTCCCCAAAACAGCAAGAGCATATATATAACCTTGGTATACCTGGTCTTGAATTTGAAAGAGAACAGAAAAGGATATATACTTACGGTAATTTGTTATCTCACCTTGTAGGTTATGTGGGCCGTGACATGGAAGGATTAGCCGGCATCGAAAAATTTTTTGATAAGCTATTAACCTCGCAAGATGAAGAGGCCCATCCTAGTGGTTCTAGCTTACAACTATCTATAGATGTAAGAGTACAAAGTATACTGGAAGAGGAAATCGCTAGAACCGCCAAAAAATTTAAGGCTAAAGGAGCTGCCGGCATCATTGTTGATCCAAATAACGGAGAGATAATTGCCATGGTTAGTAATCCTGACTTCGATCCACATTATCCGGGTAATGCTTCCAGCGATCAGTTGTTTAACATGGTTACCCAAGGAGCTTATGAAATGGGTTCCGGAATGAAAGCCCTAACTTTAGCAATAGGCCTTGATACTGGTGTTATCTCAATGAACGATGCTTATAACCTAAGTCACATGAGGGTAGGTAAATTTAAAGTAAAAGATTATCATCCTGTCAAGGGCTGGCATAGTATCGGGGAAATATTCCTTCACTCCAGTAACATAGGTGTAAGCCAGATAATACTTGAGATCGGTAAAAACAGCCTAAGAAACTATCTAAAAAAACTAAAATTATTAGACAAACTCGACATTGAATTAGCAGAAAGGGCAAGACCTCTTTTTCCCCCTTATTCAAGGTGGAATGATTTAAGTTTAGTAACAATGTCATACGGTTATGCGATTTCAGAAAGCCCAGCCCATTTTGTGCAGGCAATGATGCCACTTGTTAATGGCGGCATCATGTATCCTCTTACTCTACTCAAAAGAAAAACCAATGAACCTGTTATGGGAGAACGTATTTTTAAGGAAATAACCTCAAAATACATGAGGCAACTTATGAGGTTAGTAGTTTTAGAGGGTACTGGTAAAAAGGCAGAAGTAAAGGGATATTATGTAGGAGGAAAGACAGGAACAGCAGAAAAAGTTATTGGCGGTAAATATTATAAAGATAAAAGAATGTCTTCATTTTTTGGAATTATGCCGGCTACAAATCCTAAATATATTATTTATGTAATATTTGATGAACCTCAAGGTATTAAAGAAACATACGGTTTTGCAGGAGGAGGATGGACGGCTGCCCCAACAGTGGGGGCGATTTTTGAGCGAATGGCCGTCTTATATGGAATGAATAAGCTTGAAGAAAATGATCCAGAAGTACAGGAATTAAACGATATTGATTATATAATAAATGGCCGGACTTAAGTGAAGAACGAAATAGAAAATTTATTTAGAAAACATAATATCAAAGGTATTTCTTGTGATTCCAGAAATATCAAACCAGGTGACGCATTTTTTGCAATAAAAGGAGAGAAAATAGACGGTAATCAGTTTATTAATGAAGCTTTGAAAACTGCTGAAATCGTTTTTACAAGCGATGCAAGTAGGAAGGGAAAAAAAGTTTTTTATACCCGGAATATGAGGTTAGCTGTGGCAATTGCTGCTGGAATAATTTACCCAAACCTTTCTGCCAATCTTGTGGCTGTAACTGGTACTAATGGTAAAACTTCAGTAGTCTCTTATATTTACCAAATCCTAAATTTACTTGGGCAACGAGCAGCAACAATCGGTACTATTGGTATAAATTCCACAATAGAACTAGAACAAGAATTCTTACAGGAGTTACCGCAGTCTCTAACTACGACCGATCCAATTACTTTTAGAAAAATATTAAATGAACTAGCAGAGAAAAGAGTCAATAACGTTATATTTGAAGCTTCAAGCCACGGAATCGCTCAACGCAGATTAGGAGATATAAAGGCAAAAA
>Ga0172372_10009141_pt1 | contig 12925 bp, 10 predicted proteins | sample LakKiv5m_2_FD_114544 | JGI IMG/M metagenome (GOLD analysis project Ga0172372, IMG submission 114544) | Freshwater microbial communities from Kabuno Bay, South-Kivu, Congo - kab_092012_9.5m | ecosystem: Environmental > Aquatic > Freshwater > Lake | place: Democratic Republic of the Congo...
GGAAATTCCTTATCAAACTCAAAAGTCAAAATTAATCGAGCATATTGCCAACCTACTTAGGGATAAAAAGTTACCGCTTATCGGTAATATTAGAGATGAATCTACCGAAGAAATAAGAATTGTGATTGAGCCCAAAGGAAGAAACTGCTTACCTGAAATTGTTATGGAATCTCTTTTTAGGCAGACAGCTCTTGAGTCTCGTATTCAGTTAAATATGAATGTAATTGCTTCTGATAATGCTCCACGAGTGATGAATATCATGGAAGTGTTGAAAGAGTTTCTCTCCTATCGCCAGATAGTAGTAACAAGGCGCACCAGATTTGAAATAAAAAGAATAGAAGAACGTCTTGAAATACTTGCTGCTTTGAAAATTGCTTATCTAAATATTGATGAAGTTATAAGGATTATCAGGGAAGAAGATAATCCCAAACAAGAAATGATGGTAAAGTTCAAAATTACTGATACCCAAGCTGAAGCTATTTTGAATATTAAACTTCGTTCTCTTAGAAAATTAGAAGAGGAACAAATTAACTCTGAGCATGATGAGCTTAAGAAGAAACACGAGGAATATCAGCAGGTTTTAGATAATCCAAAAAAATTATGGCAGTTAATTAAAAATGAGTTAAAAATCTTACAAAAGAGATTTGGTTTAAGTACAACTCTTGGAACACGTAAAACTACTTTTGAACAAATAGAAGGTGATGCCCAAGTGGTTGATATTTCTGCTTTTATCGAGCGAGAACCTATTACTATTATCTGTTCCAAAATGGGCTGGATACGTAGCATGAAAGGTCATAACCTGGATTTAAGCCATATTAAATATAAAGAAGGCGATGAGGAACAATTTAATATAGAGACTTACACTACCGATAATATAATTATATGTGCTGCTAATGGTAAATTTTTTACCATCCTTGCTGATAATATTGCTAAAGGTAAGGGTGCGGGTGAATCGATAAAATTAATGATTGAAATAGATAATAATGAAATAGTAAATATCATACCATATAAATCTGGCCAGAGAATATTGTTAGCTGCAAGTAACGGTAAAGGTTTTATAGTAAATTCAGATGATGTAATTGCTGCCACTAAGAGTGGAAAACAGATAATGCAAATAACCGGAGATCATAAATGTATTATATGTAGGCTTTTAAATAATGGAGATATGGTAGCAGTAATCGGTACTAATCGGAAATTATTAGTATTTGCAATTGAGGAAATACCAGAGTTGAAAAGAGGACAAGGTGTGACCTTGCAAAAATATCGAGACGCGCATCTTAGTGATCTTAAAATATTTAATTCCAAGGAAGGGCTTTCTTGGGTACTCGGTAATAAAACTCGCCTAGAAATGCAAATAATGTCCTGGCAAGCTAAGCGCGGTAGTATAGGTAAAATGCCGCCAACAGGTTTTCCTAAAGATAATAAATTTAACTAGATTTATTAATTGATCAAGACATAGTTAACAACATTTAACTATATTTAGAAAATAATTTATAAATGGTATTTGATTGTATATTACCTGATCCAGCTTTGAATACGCCGCTTTTGCTTATTTTTTTCTGTTTTAAAACGGTTATATTTCTGATTATTATTAAAAAATCAAAATAATAAGTTGACTTTTGTTAATACTTGGGCTAAAAGTGTATTGCGATAAGTTAACAAAAATAAACAATTGGAGGATGTGATGTTTAATATAGGTAGTAGACTTGCTACATATTTACCAAAAAGTCCAAGGGGAACAACTTTCCAAAAACTTATCAACAAACAAAAGTTCTGGCAAAAAGTAGAGACCAATGCTACGGTCTTAACTAGTACAGTTGCAGGAGGAATAATTGCTTCTCAAGCTTCAAATACAGCTCTTATACCTAGTTTTGTTGGTAAAGCAATAGGTGGAGTTGCTACCCTTAGTGGATATTTTTATGGTTACAAAATTAAAAAATCATACGATAAGGAAATCGAAACACTAGAAAATTTAAAAGCATTAACTGACAAAGAAGGAATGTTTTTAGCCACAGCTGATATGGAAGATATTAGAGATGTATCAACTTGGACCAATATAGCAATAATTGATAGGAATAATATTGATATTAGTACAGGTCATGTTATTGAAGGTAGTAATGCAAAAAAAATAACCAATCCATTTACTTTGCAAGCTATTGTCAAAACACAATATGACCAAAACGATAATATGTCCTATACAATAGTAGGCAGGGAAATACAGGAAACTGATACACAATTAATGTCAAGATTTGTGGAAACTGAAGAAGGATTGAAAGTTTACAGCAATGAGATTATAGAAGATGTACCGGTTGTATATCTTACTGATGGTGATATTTATCGACAAGTACTTAAAGAGTATGGATATCATCAGGATGGTCAGGCATTTCTAGTGAAAGCTCTTGCCCTTAAGCTTTCAGGCCAAAGTGTTGACGGTTATGTGAAAGAAAAGTTGGCAAATTTTAAGACAACTAGATGGAGTTTTAAAAGTTACGATGCTCAAACTAAAGAAGAAGTAGCACGGCTTGAAGATGAATATAATGAGTTACAAGCTATAGCAAAAGACTATAAAGATCGTCTTAAAGCAATTGAGCCGATGGATAGAAGTGAGTTAGATATTGATGGTTCTTTTGAGGCTAATTCCGAGGATATAGCTATTGCCGGAGATCATGCTAACCATGAAGATTTGCTAGATGCTGTTGCGTAATTTTTGCCTGAATGGTGATTGAATTACAGCTGATTTTTATCATAAAGGAAATCCAGAAAAATAGTTTTTAAATCTGGGTTTCCTTTTTTATGTCAGAAACAGTACAATTTGCCTGAGATAATGCCTATTGCCTACTTTAACAAAATTTATCTTATTGTATAAAATTTATTCCGGTAGTTTCGCTAGATGGTCTTGGTTCCATAAATCGTGATAAAGACTAGGGTCGATATTTCCTCCAGAAATGAGGATAAGAATAGTTCTTTGGGAGCCGTTTTCTTTTAGCCAATTATATGCTGCTGACATACTAATAGCGGCGGACGGCTCACAACTAACCTTTGTTGTTTGCATAAGCCAAGCTGTCCAATAATAAATTGATTCTTCACTGCAAGTATAGAAACCGTCCAATTTTTTTAAATAATTAAATGTCCTCTGGCATATTGAAAGAGCTCTCAGGCCGTCAGCTATAGTTTTAGGAGAAACTTCAAAACGTTTAATTTCGCCGGATTGTAATGATTGGTAAGCGTCGTTGGCGTTTTCAGGTTCGGCACCAATTAGTTTTGAAGAAGGGGATAATAAATTTTTGGCAAGATAAGTTCCAGCCAGTAAACCACCTCCTCCACAGGAGGCAAATATCGCATCCGGCATTTTGATATTACGCTTTTTCATTTCTATTAAAGCTTCATAACACATAGTACCAGCTCCGGCAATTGTCTGATCGTCGTCAGAAGGATGCAAATAATAAAAACCGTTATCTCCATCTTTTTTTGATAAATCCTCTGCTTCTGAGCGAGTTTTGACCTCCATTACCTCGGCCCCATAATATTTGGCAATTCTTTTTTTGATAGGAGATACATTTTGGGGTAAATATACCCTTGCATGAATTCCAAATAATTTAGCGGTATAAGCCATGGCAAGAGCATGATTACCTGTGCTATAAGCAACAATTTTGTCAGGAATTTTATTGTTTTCTTTAAGAGCTAGCAGGTGATTAAGTACGCCTCTTATTTTAAAAGAACCGGTTTTTTGCGTAGCGTCCATTTTAAAATAAATCTGACTGTTTACCATTTTATTTAAGGTCTCAGAATATAAAAGAGGAGTATTATGAACGTAATTGCTAATTCTACTATACGCTTTTGCAACCATATCTGGAGTTTGCACTAGAAATCCTAATTTTAGTTTTTATATTCCGCTTAAATAAGCTACGCTAATAATTTAGCAACGGCCGCTACTTGATTTTGTTAGGCGTTGCTATTATATAGCTTATAATCTATTAAATATATACATAATTTTTTTTATAAAGGGTAATAAAATAATGAGCAATGAGAAGAAAACTTTACCATTATTAACTCTCAGGGACTTAATAATTTTCCCTGGAACCATTGCTCCAGTTTTTATCGGTAGGGAAAAGTCGTTAAATGCTTTGCTGGCTGCAAAAAAAATAGAAGATGGTCATCATATTCTTTTGACTACTCAAAAAAAACAAAATATCGAAGATCTAAGTGCAAATGATTTATTCAAAATTGGGGTATTAGCTAAAATAATTCAAACTGTGAAATTACCAAACAATAATGCAAAAATTCTTGTAGAAGTAATAAACCGAGTAAAATTAGTTAATATTGAAGATAAAGAAATTTTTGTTGCGGAGTATTTAATAATTCCTGATTCTGAAGTAAATAACCTTGAAGCTTTAACCCGTGCTACTTCGTACGCAATGGAAGTGTTTCAAGAATATGCAAAGAATAATAAGAAAGTAAATCTAGAAGTTTTAAATATCCTTAACCAGCAAAAAAATCCAAGCTATATAACTAACTTAATAGCATCCCATTTGGACATTAAGCTTGACCTTAAGCAAAGTTTGCTTGAACAGGTGAATATTTTAAAAAGAGCAGAAATGCTTATAGAAATTATTGCTCGGGAATCAATGCAAATTGATACAGAGCAGCTAATACAGCAAAGGGTAAAAAAACAAATTGAAAAAACCCAAAGGGAATTTTACTTAAATGAACAAATGAAAGCCATCCAACAAGAGATGGAGGGTGGTAGTGAAAGATCCGATTTTTTTGATCTAGATAAAAAAATAAAAAACCTTAAACTTTCTAAAGAAGCCAGAGAAAAAGCTAGTACAGAGCTAAAAAAACTTAAGATGATGAACCAGATGTCGGCAGAATCATCAGTAGTTAGGAATTATCTTGATACTTTACTTTCAATGCCTTGGGGGAAAAATACTAAAGCTAGTATTGATATAAACAAGACGGAAATGATACTAAATCGTGATCATTACGGGCTTAAGAAAGTAAAAGAAAGAATCATTGAATATCTATCCGTTTTGAAACGTTCCCGTAAAATTAAAGGGCCGATACTGTGTTTTATTGGCCCTCCTGGAGTAGGTAAGACATCTTTGGTAAAATCTATTGCGGAAGCGATGGGTAGAAAGTACTGCAAGTTTGCTCTTGGAGGAGTTAGAGATGAAGCTGAAATCAGAGGACATCGCAGGACTTACCTTGGTTCTATGCCCGGGAAAATTATTACGTTAATTAAGAAAACGAAAGTAGATAATCCCGTACTTTTGCTTGATGAAATTGATAAAATGAGTGCAGATTTTAGAGGAGACCCGGCTTCCGCTTTACTAGAAGTGCTTGATCCGGAGCAAAATGCTCACTTTGCTGATCATTATTTAGAAGTAGAGTATGATTTATCCAATATAGTATTTATTGCTACGGCAAATTCCTACGATTTACCAAGAGCTCTGCTTGACCGGATGGAAATTATTAATATTGCCGGTTATATAGAAGAAGAGAAACTACAAATAGCAAAAAATCATTTGATACAAAAACAGTTAAAGCTTCATGGAATGAAGCCTAGTGAGTTAATTATTCCCGATAAAACTATTCTGGAGTTAATCAGATATTATACCAAAGAAGCTGGTGTTAGGGCACTAGAAAGAGAAATTGGTGCATTAGCTCGAAAAGTTCTGACCAGAATTTTAAAAGATAAAAATCTAAAATCTGTAACGATAAATCCGACAGACTTGGAAGAATATCTCGGTGTTAAAAAATATAGATTTGGTTTAGCAGCAGAAGAAGATCAAATAGGTAATACTACAGGTCTCGCTTATACTGAAGTCGGCGGCGATCTACTTACTATTGAAGCAGTTTCTTTTCCTGGTAAAGGAGGGGTAAAGGCTACAGGTAAACTTGGCGAAGTAATGAAAGAGTCAGCAGATGCAGCTTATAGCTGCTTCCTTTCTAGAGCAACACAACTTGGGCTTACTGAAAAAGATTATAAGGAGGTAGATATCCATATACACGTTCCAGAAGGAGCAATCCCAAAAGACGGACCATCTGCCGGTATTGCGCTATATACTACTATTGTTTCCCTGATGACTAAAAAACCTGTTAAGAAAACGGTTGCAATGACCGGGGAAATTACTTTAAGAGGAAAAGTATTACCTATAGGGGGGCTGAAAGAAAAATTACTTGCTGCTAGTAGAGGTGGGATTAAAACTGTTCTAATTCCGGTTGATAATGTAAAAGATTTAAAAGAAATCCCGGATAATATTAAAAATACCCTTGAGGTTATTCCAGTAGCAAACATTGAAGAAGTGTTAAAAAACGCCCTTGTGTAGAAAAAGGGCTTAAAACTCCAAAGAAAATTTCTTGGTTTGTATTAGTATTAATTTGTATTTTTACTTTTCTTTAATTTATCATAGATTGTCATAGCCTCAGTAATAAAGCTACTAGGACTTGACAAGTTTGCAGGTAAAATTACTGTATTTGACTCTTTAGCAATGTGAGAAAAAGACTCCACGTATTGCTGCGCGACCTTTAAAGAAACAGCTTCTGACCCTCCCTCTTTTTTAATGGAACTTGCTACAACTTCTATAGATTTGGCAGTAGCTTCGGCCACAAATAATATAGCTTCTGCTTCTCCTTTTGCTCTATTAATTTGATCAGTATAAGCTGCTTCCGAGGTAAGAACTACTTGAGCTTTTTCACCTTCGGAAATGTTGATCTGAGCTTGCCTATGGCCTTCAGATTCTAGGATTTTTGCCCTTTTTTGGCGTTCAGCTGCTACTTGCAATTCCATGGCCTGCAAAATCGATTTAGGAGGTTGTATATCCTTGATTTCGTATCTCATACACTGGATACCCCAGTTAACGGCGGCTAAATTTATAGACGTGACGATTGCATGGTTTAAAGTTTCTCTTTCCTCAAAAGTTTTATCAAGTTTTAATTTACCTATTTCTGACCGCATTGTGGTTTGAGCAAGCTGGGATATGGCATAATACGGGTTACTTACTCCATATGATGCTGCAACGGGATCAACGATTTTTACATATAGAACACCATCAATTGAAAGAGTAACGTTATCCTGGGAGATTGCAGTCTGTGCGTGAACATCAATAGCCTGTTCTTTTAATGTATGTTTATAGGCAATGTTTTGAACTATAGGGATTATGATAGTTAAGCCTGGTTCAAGTACTCGGTCGAATTTACCTAAATTTTCAAGTACCCACGCCTCCTGTTGAGGAACAATCTTAATCATTTTAACTAGTAATATAATGGCAAGTACCCCAAAAATTAGCAGCAATATTTCCATAACTATTTCTCCTCTAAGCAAAAATTTAATTACGATTCTTAATTTGTCTAGTGACTATATCATGGTTTTTATTAATTTACTCTTAAAATTATCAATATAAGAAATACTTTTTTTAAAGTTAAAAAACTATTTATCTTATATTTTTATAAAAAGTAAATAATTCTTATAATTCATTATTAAGTGATGCAAATATCACTTGACCTGGTAAAAATATAGGTTTATTTTCCAAATTATTCCATAAATACCCATGTTAACCCATTTTTTACCAATTTTGTGTTAGCCTAAATAAAAAATGAGTGGAGTTTTGGTAGGTCAGATTTTTGTATAGCTAAAATGAATATTTTTCTCTCAAAGCATCAAAACAAAATTGATAAAAAGGGTAGGGTATCTATCCCTTCTGCATTCAGATCTGTGTTATCTGAAGATCAATTTAACGGTATTATCGTTTATCCTTCTTTTAAAAATAATTGTATAGAAGCCTGTAGTATGGCTCGTCTTCAGGAAATATACGGAATAATCCAGAAGTTAGATCCATATTCTGAGGAAAGGGATGCTTTTGAAACGATTGTAATGGGAGAGTCTATCCAATTACAGTTCGATAGTGAAGGGAGAGTTATTATCCCGGTTCATTTAATGCAACAAGTAGGAATTACTGAGCAGGCCTTTTTTGTGGGTAAAGGATTAGTTTTTGAGATCTGGGATCCGGTTGCTTTTGATGCTCATTTAAAAACTGCCAGAGCGGTAGCTCAAAGCAATAGATTTATTCTGAAGAACCAAGAAAATTCGGGAGTAGGGGTATGAATAACCTTTTATTAGGAGAAAATACTTTGTCTAATCCTCATTATCCGGTATTGCTTTCCGAAATTATTGAAAATTTACAGCCAGAGAATGGTAAAAAATATCTTGATTGTACTTTCGGTGCTGGGGGATATACGAAAGCAATATTAGATAGTGCTAATTGCTCTGTTCAAGCTGTAGATCAAGACCCAAACGTTTATAAATACGCAGAAAAACTTTTTTCTAAATACCGGGAAAGGTTTGAATTTATTCAAGGGAATTTTGCTAATATAAAAGAACTTTTAAAAGGCAAGCGGTGTGATGGCGTAGTATTAGATTTAGGCGTTTCTTCAATGCAGCTTGATGAAAAGGAAAGAGGATTTTCTTTCATGCGTGATGGTAATTTAGATATGCGCATGAGCACTCGCGGTTATAGTGCTGCAGATTTTATAGCAAGTGCTTCAGAAGCAGAAATTGCTGAAGTAATTTACAAATATGGCGAAGAAGTTCAGTCGCGGCAAATTGCGAAAATGATTGTCTTAGAACGTCAAAAAGAACCAATTACCACTACAGTTAGACTAGCTGAAATTGTCCGTAAATCTATGCATTACCGAAAAAGTAAAATTGATCCGGCAACTAAAACATTCCAAGCGATAAGAATTTACATCAATAAAGAGCTTGAAAACCTAGAAAGTTTTTTAAGTAACCTAAAAGATATTTTAAATCCGGGAGCGAGAGTTCTTATCGTATCTTTCCATTCACTTGAAGATAGTATTGTAAAATCTTTTTTTAAAAATCACTCCTTAAAAAAAGTGGCTAGATCCAAGTACGCCCAAGAGCCGGAAAATTATGATGAGAGTAAATGGTTAAAAATAATTTCAAAAAAGCCGATATTGCCAACTACTGGTGAAATTAGGGAAAATCATAGATCCAGATCGGCCCGTCTTAGGGTTGCTCAAAAAATTGGGGGTATAAGGTGAGTTTATATAAAGTTATAAGCTACATAGCCATAACCTTATGTTTGCTAACTATATATGGCCTTTTTACTATCAAAGACAGTGTCGTAACTTTGACGCTAGAACTTGAAGAAGTAAAAAAACAAGTCCGGAACGAAGAAGATGCTATCCGAATTCTTAAGGCTGAATTAGCGTATCTTGGCTCGCCTGAAAGGATTCAAAAACTTGCTCATAAATATCTAATTTTAGAAAAGCCTAAAGTAACTCAAATAACCAAAGACCCTTTATTAGAAGAAAAATCAGAGCAATCCAAAATTTTTGCTAGTGCTAAAACCTTGAGAAAATCTAATAAGTGGCGTTACAAAAAAGGGCCTGCTAAGTACTTGACAATGGTAAAGGATTAAAATCAGGAATCGGTATGTAGCGGTTGGTAACGAGCATTTAATTTCAAAAGCAGGACTTTTACCAAACTTGGTAGAGACTTGGATTTGACTGAATTGTTTCATACCAACTATTATTTAAGAATAGGCAAAATTTATATTTATTTTTTTATTACTAGGTATATACTAGGTTGATTATTGGAGAGATATAATACAACTTTTAGTATATTTAAAATATTAGATTTTTAGTTAAAATATGAGTCCCGATATTGACGTAATTATTTTTATAGCTTTTCTGGTTACCAACCTTTTGGTAGGGCTTGCTTATGGCCGGGAAGTAAAAACGATTAGTGACTATTCCTTAGGCGGTAGAAATTAAAATGGATAGTTTAGATACTTCTATCGTTATTGTCTTTCTGGTTGTAACTCTGGCATTAGGTATTGTTAATAGTAAAAAAATAAAAACCATTTAAGATTATGCCTTAGGCGGTAGAAAATTTTCTACCGGCGCGCTAGTTGCTACTATAGTTGCTACTACTGCTAGTGCTAGTGGATTTTTTACTGATTTAAATAGCACTTATACTGATGGATTGTTTTACATTATTCCTGGTCTTTGCTTTTCAGTGAGTTTGCTAATTACAGCTTATATTTTTATTCCAAGAATGGGAGAATTCCTGGGTAGTAATTCAGTAGCTGAAGTTATGGGAAAAATATATGGTAAGGAAGCAAGAATTATTACGGCTATTGCAGGAACTATTGCTGCTGTGGGGTCGATTGCAGTACAATTTAAAGCTTTTGGTAATATAACTGCTTATTTTACAATTATTTCCTCTACCGAAGCAATAATTATTTCAGGCGTTATAGTTACCGTTTATTCCGCTGTAGGTGGAATCACAGCAGTTACCAGAACGGATATTTTACAATTTTTTACCTTCGGTGTTGTAATACCGATTATTGCAGTAACTATGTGGAATCAGATGTATTATAGTAATCATTCTGTAAGTCACGTTTTTATCTCTAATAATTTTAAGTTTAGTGAATTAACTAATACTGAGAATCCTAAATTCTGGCCTATGCTTAGCCTGATTTTTTACTTTACTATTCCATCGTTGCTTCCAGCACGTTTTCAAAGGATTCTAATAGGCAGTAGTATAAGCCAAGTAAAAAAAGCATTTACTATATCCGCTGTTCTTCTCACATTTGTTATGTTAACGACGTGCTGGATTGCTTTTTTAGCACTGAGCATGAACGATAACCTAAGGCCTGATCAATTACTAGGATTTATAATAGACAAATACAGCTACAGTGGTTTTAAAGGCTTGATAACAATAGGTATTATAGCCATGGCAATGTCTACGGCAGACTCACGTATTAATGCCGCAGCAGTATTATTTGCCAATGATATTGGAAAAACTTTTAACATAAAAATAAATGAACTAGTTTTATCTAAATTATTCTCCTTGCTATTAGGTGTTTTTGCTACTTATCTAGCACTTATAAAAACCGATTTACTTAGTATAGTAATGACTTCAGCAAGTTTTTATTTGCCAATTGTAACTGTACCCTTATTACTAGCTATTTTTGGTTTCCGCAGTACAAAAAAATCAACATTAGCAGCAATGGTAGCAGGATTTATTGTTGTGTTAGTTGGTAATATTTTTGAGGTGAAAGCTGATACTATATTGATTGGAATGCTCGTCAATATAATAGTTCTTTTTGGTTTTCATTATATATTTAAGCAGTCAGGGGGTTGGGTAGGGATTAAGGACTATAGTTATTTAAAAAGTAATAAGAAGGAAAAGAGCCGGATGATCTCTGCTTTGGTAAGGAATATTCAGGATTTTAGTTTTATTGAGTTCTGCAAGGAGAGAGCCCCAAAAGATGAGCTTAATTACATGTGGCTTGGGATATATTTTATAATATATGGTTTTAGCACCATGTATTCGACCAGGCTAGAGCTAGTAGGTGATCAAAGCAAAGTTATAGTAGTTGTTTATCAAATCATGATGGTTACGGGAGTCTTAATGGCGATGTATCCGATTTGGCCGCCAAGGATAAAGCATGAGATTATAGTGCAAGTAGCGTGGCATATAGTAATTTTCTATATGCTGATAGTATTTGCGGTTTTCTTTGTGATGGTCAATAAATTTGGCCAGTTACTAATTTGCCTTGTTTGTGCTGAATATATTAATAGCGACTATTCTAACCGGTTGGCGGCTTGGGATAGGGATGAGCATATTAGGGTTTTACTTTGGTTTAGGGTTATATAAATATTATGCCGGGATAAATGAGATTGATTTTACGGTTGGTTCACCTGAATTTGTGTCGATATATGTGGTAATACTTGCGGGAGCGGTATTATTAATGTTCTTCAAACCGAAAGAGGAGTATCAGGAATTAACTGAAGAAAAGAACGAGCACCTAAACGGCAGGATAAATATGTACAAGGATCAGGTTAGGGAAGCAGAAGCATTAAAGGGACGGTTTATACGTAATATAACGCATGAATACCACGCTCCGATGACTGGGATATCAAGCATGGCTCAAGTACTGGTGCAGGATTATGATAAGTTAAATGATGAGCAGCGCAAAATAGCAGCTAAAACGATACTAGATAGCTCGCTGCGCCTTGAGGTGTTTGATGCGAATATATCGAGTCTTTCAAAACTGAATAAACCGAGTTATGACTTAAAACTAGCACCTACTGATTTTAGCCAGCTAGTAGAAGATAGGGTTGCTCTTTGCCGCAAGCTATACGAGAATGAGGAAGAAAGTACTATTCACTGGCGAGAAGGACCGGAGAAGAGAACAAGAAACTGGCAGCTGGATATTGAAGAAGGTATCATCTTAAATATTGATAAATATTATCTAAGCCAGGCAATAGATAACCTGATTATCAATAGTATCAATTACGCCAAAAGCGGGACTATTGCTATTAATCTTAAAAGGGATAATGAGAAGGAAGGGATAATCTTTAGCATTAGCGATGAGGGAATAGGGATACCTCCGGATGAGCTCGATGAAGTATTTGAGGAGTTTATAGTCAGTTCTAGAACCCAAAGTTTTGCTGGCGGAAGGGGAGTAGGCCTTGCGGTGTGTAAAAAGGTTATTGAAGTACACGGCGGGAAGATCAAAGCCGAAAGTAAAAAGATAGGTACTACAATCTGGTTTACCTTGCCTAAAGTAATTAAAGCCGCTAAAAGTTAGTTATTTAGACATCAAACCTACTTAAAAATGAGTTTTGATATAAATTTTAGAGTGTTTATTTGGTTATCGATAACAAAGGTAAGCTAATATTAAATAGTGTCCTGTAGTGCCATACGAACTTTTACAAATTTATAAAAGTTCTATTTGACAGATGTAATCTTAAATTTTACAATTACTTGCTGTGATGGTCGCGCAGTTGCGTCAATTTTTTTGACGAGGAAAGTCCGGACTCCATACAGACATGATGCTGGATAATCTCCAGCGGAGCATCGTTAAGGATGTTTTAGGGAAAGTGCAACAGA
>Ga0172372_10009142_pt1 | contig 12925 bp, 9 predicted proteins | sample LakKiv5m_2_FD_114544 | JGI IMG/M metagenome (GOLD analysis project Ga0172372, IMG submission 114544) | Freshwater microbial communities from Kabuno Bay, South-Kivu, Congo - kab_092012_9.5m | ecosystem: Environmental > Aquatic > Freshwater > Lake | place: Democratic Republic of the Congo...
AGGCTTCCTTCTGCCGCTGCGGTCAGACCGCCAAGGCGCCCTATTGCGATGGCAGCCACAAGAGTGCTGGGATTCCCCTGACCGGCGCGCCAGCCAAGCGCGAAGGGCGCGACATTTCGGGCGTGACCGGGCCGGTCAATCTGGACCCGCAGCCCAATGGTTCGGTGCGCGCTTCCGGCCCCATGATTGTGCAGAATGCCGCGGGCGAGGAGATTGACCGCACCCCGCAGGCTTCCTTCTGCCGCTGCGGTCAGACCGCCAAGGCGCCCTATTGCGATGGCAGCCACAAGAAGGCGGGTTTTACGGCGCCGTAATTTTTGGAGCATTTTCAAGCCAAGTGGCTTCACTTGGCGGCTCGGAAAATGCGACCAAACAAAAACTCTATCTCCGTGCGCGGCGCGCTTCAGCGACCGCGCGCTCTAAATCCGCGAGCGGCACCGCACCCGGGATGAAGGCGTCGCCGATGATCAAGGCGGGCGTCCCTTCGATGCGGAGCGCGCGGGCCAATTCCATGTTGGTGTCAATGCGCTGCTGCAAGGCGGGGTCCATCATGTCGCGCTGCCAGCGGGGGATATCCATGCCGATCCGCTCAGCCTCGGCACGCATCGCGGCTTCCGTTGGTTCGCCGCGCAGCGCCATCAGCCGATCATAGAATTCATTGTATTTGCCCTGGCGTTGCGCGGCCAGCAAGGCGCGGGCGGCCATAACGGATGCCGGGCCAAGCACCGGCAAATCCTTCATCACCACGCGGATATTGCGGTCCTTGCGCAGCAATTCGCCCATCTCACCAGCCAGCCTTTTGCAGAAGGGGCAGCGCGCGTCGAAAAACTCGACAATGGTGACATCGCCGCGCGGATTGCCGCGCACGGGATCGGCTGGGTTGCGCAGCAACGCGGCCTCATGCGCGCGAATGGCATTGGCCTGGGAGGCGCTGCGTTCAAAATCCTCGGCTGCCTGCAGCGCGGCCAAGCCCTCTCGCAGCAGGGTCGGGTCGCGGCGCAGCGCATCGCGCAGAATGGCCAGAATCTCGGCACGTTGCGCTTCCGTAAAGCCCTGCGCCAGGGCGGGGCTGGCCAGGGTGGCGGCAAGGGCGGAAAGCAGCAGGCGTCTTTGCATGGTGGCGGGGTCCCCGGCGTGGCGATGCCCTTAACCAAAGCCCGGCCCGCGCCCTGAGGCAAGCAGCGATTCCTCACCCCCGCCCTTGGACTCGGGCGCTTCTATGCTAATCCCTATCCAAGACGCGCCTGCCGGCGCGGCCAGTCAGGAAGAATAGCGGCATGATGCATCACGGCAGCAGGTTGAAACTGGGGCGGGGTCTGCTCGGCGTGGGGCTTGGCTTGGCCTTGGTGGCCTGCCAGACGGTAGAATCCACAGTGGATCGCACGGTTGATGCCGTCACGGGCCGGTCGAGCATCCCCTTTGGCACGCCGGGCCATGTCTCGGGCTTTCTGGGTGGTGTGGCGGCCGATGAGCCCCGCGCAGCGATTGTGGCGCGCGATATCCTCTCAGGCGGCGGCTCGGCGGTGGATGCCGCGGTGGCGGGCGCCTTTACCATGGCGGTGACGCTGCCTTCCCGGGCTGGGCTTGGCGGCGGGGGTGTTTGCGTTGCCTTGGATGCCCAGCGCGGCACGGCGCGCGCCATCATCTTCCCTGCCGGCGCGCGCACCGAAATCCCTGCGGGCACTGACCGCCCGGCGGCCTTGCCCGCCATGGCGCGCGGGCTATTCGCGCTGCATCTCAATGCCGGGCGCTTCAGGATCGAGGATCTGATCCGCCCCGCCGAGGATTTGGCCCGGCTGGGCACAGAGATCAGTCGCACGCTCGCCGATGATCTGGCCGTGGTGGCTGGGCCATTGTTGCAGGACCCCAGCGCCCGGCAGGTTTTCGCCCGCCCGGGCGGTGGCGTGCTGAGGCTGGATGATCGCATTGTTCAACCGGATTTGAGTGCAACGCTGGCGCAACTTCGCGCCGCGCCGCTTGGTATCGGCGATCTTTATCAGGGTAATCTGGCGCAGCGGCTGGTTGAAGGTTCCATCATGTCGGGCGGCGGGCTGACCGAAGCCGAGCTTCGCACAACGCGCATTCGCGTGACTGCCGCAGCGCGTTCGGCCTTGGGGTCTGATCTGGCGCTGCTGAGCACCGAGGCATCGCCGGGCATGGCCGGCGCGCTGCAAGCCGCGATGGCTGGTCAGGCCCCGGCGGATGGCGCTGCCGGGGCGGGGGCAGGGGCTTCGCTGATCACGCTGGATCGGGAGGGCAATGCGGTTTCCTGCGCCTTCAGCATGAATAATCTGTTCGGCACGGGGCGCATTGTGCCTGGCACGGGCATATTGCTGGCCGCCGCGCCAGGCATCGGCCGTGTGGAGGCAGCGCCCTTGCCGGTTGCGATTCTGGCGCGGCCCGATTTGAGGCGCTTCCGCGCGGCGGCTTCGGGAAGTGGCGGGCCGGCAGGGTTGGCGGCAACCGCCATGCCGCTGGCTGCCGTGCAACGCCGGGGCGGCCCGGCTGATCCCTTTGCCGGGGTGCCGGCACCGGGGCGCGGCGTGGTGATTTCCTGCGCTGGGCTGGTACCAAGCAATGGCCCGGCCTGTATTGGCGCTGCCGATCCGCGCGGCGGCGGTGTCGCGCTTGGCAGTTTTGGGGGCTGAGCATGGCGCTCAAGATCGGGCGCGGGGCGGAAGCGCCGCCATTTCTGGTGATGGATGTCATCTCGGCGGCCAATGCGCGTGCCGCGAGCCTGCCGCCCGGCGCGCCCGGCATCATCCGCATGGAGGTCGGCCAGCCAGGCACCGGCGCCCCGCGTGGCGCGGCTGAAGCCGCCATTCGCGCGCTGAATGCCGGCGCGCCGCTTGGCTATACGGAAGCCTTTGGGCTGGTGTCGCTGCGGGAGAGGATCGCGCGGCATTATCTGGACCATTACGGGATGGTCGTCCCGGCGCGGCGCATTGCTGTGACCATGGGGGCTTCGGGCGCTTTTCCCTTGGCTTTTCTGGCGGCGTTTGATCCGGGCGATGCCATTGCCATGGCCGCGCCCTTCTACCCGCCCTATGCGAATATCCTGCAAGCGCTGGGCATGCGCCCGCAATTGCTGGAATGCGATGCGACAACACGCTTTCAGCCGACCGTGGCGATGCTGGAAAAGCTCGACCCGCGCCCGGCTGGCTTGATCATCGCAAGCCCCTGCAACCCGGCCGGCACCATGCTGGCGCCCGAGGAATTGGCCGCCATTGCGCGCTGGTGCCATGCCGAAGGCGTGCGGCTGATCAGTGATGAGATTTATCACGGGTTGAGTTGGGGCACGGTCGCGGAAAGCAGTGCGGCTTCCTTCAGCGATAGCGCCGTGGTGGTGAATAGTTTTTCCAAATACTGGTCCATGACCGGCTGGCGCATCGGCTGGCTGGTGCTGCCTGAGGATTTGATCCGCCCGGTGGAATGCCTCGCGCAAAACATGTTCATCAGCGCGCCGCATATCGCGCAAGTCACGGCAGAAGCCGCGATGGATTGCCGTGAAGAACTTGAAGGCAATAAGGCAGCCTATGCGCGGAGCCGCGCCGCCCTGCTGGCGGGCCTGCCGCGTGCGGGGTTCGACCATATTGCGGCGGCCGATGGGGCTTTCTACCTGTGGTGCGATGTCTCGGCACTGACGAATGACAGCGCGGCGTTTTCGGCGGCCATGCTGGAAGGGGCGGGGATTTCCGCCACCACCGGGCTTGATTTTGACCGCGGTCGCGGTGGGCGGTTCTTGCGCTTTTCCTATTGCGGGCCGGAAGCCGATATGGCGGCAGCGCCCGGGCGCCTGGCGCGATGGTTGGGGCGATAGGGGCGTTTCATCACCTCTGCGCAGGCTGAACAGGCGTCAGCCATGATGGTTTCGGGCGATTGCCCTCGGGCATAAGCCACCCCCTGGCGCGCCGCCCTGGTTCGGGCATCATGGGCCAAGGCCGCCCGATCAGTGCGGCAAGGGGAAAACTCAATGGCAGGCGGGAAGCTCCGCGCCAACGGTGTTCTTGCGCCCTTCGGGCAGCGCGGCTTTCGCTTTCAATGGCCGGCTGATCTTGCCACCTCCTGGGCCTTTGAGATGGAGACCATCATCCTTGGCTGGTATGTGCTGACCGAAACGGGATCGGTCACCTGGCTTGCCATCTTCGGGTCCCTGCTGCTGATCGGCACGCTGCTCTCGCCCATGTTTGGCGTGATGGGCGACCGGGTCGGGCATCGGCGCGTGCTATCCGCCATGCGCGCCTGGTATGCGGTGCTGGCGGCGGTGCTGACAATTTGCGCCATGGCGGGGCTGCTTTCGCCTTGGCTGGTCTGTGGCGTGGCCTTCCTGAGCGGCCTGGTGCGGCCTTCCGATATGGGCATGCGCAATGCGCTGATTGCCGCCGGCATGCCGCCCCCCTTGCTGATGGGTGCCATGGGGATTGAACGCATGAGCGCCGATAGTGCGCGCGTGATTGGCGCACTGACCGGGGCCGGCTTGGTCGCCTTCCTTGGCATCGGCCCGGCCTATATGGCGGTGACGGCGATCTATCTTTGCGCCTTTGCTCTGACCTTGCAGGTGGATGAACCACCGCCGTGCGCGGCCCAAGGTGTGGTCATGAAAACGCCCTGGGCTGATCTTGGTGACGGCATTGCCTATGCCCGCGCAACACCGCCCGTGTTGGCGGCGCTGCTGCTGGCCTGCCTTGCCAATTTCGCCGCTTATCCGATCAGCGGCGGGCTGCTGCCCCATGTCGCGCGCGATGTTTACGGGCTGGATCGCACTGGGCTTGGCTATCTGTCGGCGAGTTTCGCTGGTGGTGCGATGCTCGGTTCGCTGTTCATCAGCGCGCGGGGAGGGGGCCTGCCACCGGCGCGCACCATGCTGGCGGCGTCCTTGTCCTGGTTCTTGCTGCTGCTGGTTTTCGCGCGCCTGACGGAGCCGGTGCTGGGCGGCGTGGTGCTCGCCTTGGCGGGGTTTGTGCAAAGCTTTTGCATGGTGCCGCTCGCGGTGCTGTTGCTCCGCATCACCTTGCAGGAATTTCGTGGCCGCGTGATGGGGCTCCGCATGCTGGCGGTTTATGGCTTGCCCGCTGGGTTGATGCTGGCCGGGCCCTTGGTGGGTGAGATCGGCTTTGCCGATGCCGGCGCGCTTTATGCGGGCTTTGGTGCCCTATGCACGGTGGCGATTGCGCTGTTCTGGCGTGCGCATTTGCTGCCGCGAGAGGTGCCGGCGAATGGGTTGCGCAGCCAATAAGGCTTCCAACCTGCGCCCGTATTTGGCAAAAAGGCAGCAACCAGAAAGGAAACGCCGATGACCCCCATCTTCTCCCGCCGTCACGCGCTTGCGCTTGCCGCCAGCAGCGCGCTTGCGCCAGCCGCTTTTGCGCAAGGGGCCTTTCCCGATCGCGCGGTGAATATGATTGTGCCTTTCGCCCCAGGCGGCACGCCCGATATCGCGGCAAGGCTAATGGCGCCGAAAATGGCGGAATTGCTCGGCCAGCCCGTGACCATTGAGAACCGCGCTGGCGCCGGGGCCACCATTGGCACCCGCGCGGTGGTGCAGGCGCGGCCCGATGGGCATACGATTTTGATGGGCTCAATCTCCTTCCTGACGGCGCCGCTCACGGCTGATCCCATGCCCTATGATCCGGTGGCGCAGTTGCGCGTCATCAGCCTGATTTCCACATCGCCCTATGTGCTGATTGTGCGCGCCGATAGTCCGGCCCGCGATATCGCAGGCTTCCATGCCTGGACGCGGGAGCGTGGCAATAGGCTGAATTACGGTTCTGCGGGCAGCGGCACGCCGCTCCATCTGGGTGGAGAGCTTTACAAGCTCATGATGGGCGTGGACCTGACGCATGTCGCCTATCGCGGCAGCGGCCCGGCGATTACCGCGCTGATTGCGGGAGAGGTTGATATGGTCTTCGCCGATGTGCCCGGCGCTACAGGCCAGATCAGGGCCGGCACGGTGCGCCCCTTGGCGACCATGGTGCGCGAACGGATAAAACAATTGCCGGATGTGCCGACCATGGCGGAAAGCGATCCGCGCCTGCGCGATTACGATGTCTATACCTGGGCGATGCTGGTGGCACCGAAAGCGACACCTGATCGCGCTGTCAATCGCCTGCATGAGGTCGCCATCAGCGCCGCGCGCCAGCCCGATATCATGAAGCGTTTTGAAGAAATGGGTTTTGATTATGTCGGCTCCTCACCGGCTGATGGCGATAAGCGGCTGGAGGCGGAACGCGACAAATGGCGGGATGTGATCAAGCGGGCGAATATCAAGGTGGATTTGTGAGGGGGGCAGGCTCACCCCTGCCGCAACCCCGCACGCTCTGCCGCCGCGCGGGTCCAGGCTGTCTCACGCTGCAAAAAGGCCGCGAAGCCTGGCGGCGTTGCCTCGGTCGCGCTCGCCATCAGGCTGCCCATGCCTTCCAGCCGCGTGCGCACCGAAGGGTCCGCAACGGCGGCGGCAACCGCTTCGCCCAGCGCCTTCGCGACAGCCTCCGGCAGTCCCGTTGGCGCCACAATGCCGACAAAGGCCGCAGCCTCATAACCGGCAACGCCGGCCTCTTCGCCGTGGGCAATTCGGGCGCTTGCGGCAACCGATTTGCGGCCGCCACCGCCAAAATCCGCACTGCGCCTTCCTTATGCAAAGGCAGCGCCGTGGAGATTTCCGTAATCGCGCCGGATAGCGTGCCAGACACAAGATCAGGCGCGAGCGCGCCCCCGCTGCCATAGGGAATATGGGTAATGCCGGCGCCGGTCGCGGCATTGAACATTTCAAGCGAAAGATGCGCTGCGCTTGCAATGCCGGACGAACCGAAACCAAGCCTGCCCGAATTGGCCTTGGAATGCGCCACAAGTTCGGCCACCGTTCGCACCGGCAGGCTGCGATGCACCGCAATCACCATTGGCGTGCGCACAAAAAGCCCAATCGGCATGAAATCGCGCATCGGGTCATAGCCAAGATTGGCCTGCACGGTTGGATTGATCGTGAGCGGCCCATTCGACCCGAGCAGAATAGTATACCCATCCGGTCGCAGCCACGCGACCTGCTGCGCCGCGACACTGCCGCCTGCGCCCGCGCGATTTTCCACCACCACAGGCTGGCCGAGCTTCGCTGACATGGCGGGGGCGCAGGCACGCGCCGTCAGGTCCGCATTCCCGCCCGGCGCGAAAGGCACGATCAGGCGGATGGGCTTATCGGGGAAGGCGCCCTGCGCGCGGGGGGCCGAAGACAGGATTGGTGTCGCGGCAAGGCCAGTCAGCATCGCGCGGCGCGTTGCGGTGAAGGTCATGTTTTCTGTCCGTTTCCCAATAATGGGCACAAGCTTGCGGCGTAAGGACGTGGCAGACAAGCCCTTGCGATAATGGTGGCACATCACGCGCGCGCATGTTCAAGCCAAGCCAAACACCATGCCCTAATTACGCCGTGCCTCCCGCGAAACCACCGCCAGGGCCAGCGATGAAATCGTGAGCTGCCCCAGAATCTGCGTCACGTCCCGGATATAGCCCCAGGTTTCAAACGGTGCTGGGTCTTGCGGCAGCATCACCAGGCTGCCCGGCGCCAAGGGCGGCCCACCGTCCTGAAAGAAGCCTTGGCCCGCTGGTGCCGCTTCCCCATTCGGCATCACCACAAAAACGCGCGCTGCATCCGCGAAGCGCTGCGGCCCGCCTGATGCCTGGATATATTCCGCCGCGCGCCAACCCTGCCGAAAGGGCAGGCTACCGGGGTTGAGCACGGCGCCCACCACCGTCACATCTTGCGGGCGCTTTGGCATGGCCAGCACATCGCCCGGTTCCAGCAGTATGTCCAAATCGGGTCGCGCCAGCAGGATTACCGGATTGGCTTCCACCACCACGCGCCCGGCGGCGCGAGCTTCACGCAGTGTCGCCGCCAATTCGCGCCCTGCCTTCATGGCACCGCCCACATCTGCCGTGCCACCGCGCGAGCCCGGAAGCGCCTGGCCCGAGGCCAATTGCACCAGGCTGCTTTCCAAATCGCGCGCGGTACGCGCGAAACCCTCCTGCTGACGCAGGCGAACGCTTTCGCGGGTGAAGACCGCACCATAGGGAAAGGCCTCGGCCGTCAGCCCGCCGGCACGCGCGATCACATCCGAAAGTCGCTCACCCCGGCGTAATTCATAGCTGCCGGGATTGCGAAATTCGCCGAGCAGCAGCACCGGCCCGCTATCCAGCGCATCCTCCCGCCGCGGCACGCGCAGCGCCTGACGCGGTGACACCAGCTTTGCTCCGCCGCCACCAAGTCTGACATGCGTGACCTGGCCGGCCAGCGCTGGGTTTGGCACCTCACGTGCCACATCCGACGCGCGCGCATTGCCAAGCGCGGTCACACCACCCGCAATCGCCAGCGCATCGGAGATCGGCGTATTTTCCAGCATGGGGTAAAGGCCCGGCGCGCGCACCTCGCCGGTCACCAGCGCGGCGTGGTCCAGCAGGAACCCCACCAATTCCGGCGCCTCCTGGAAAATCCGCGGGCAGCGCGCATCGCCCATCTCCGGAAAGCCTGTGGCCCGCGCATGGGCGAAGCGGGCGGGGGAGGCCTGCGCCGCTTGGGCAAGCTGCGTCAGCGCCACGCATTCACCGCCTTGCATCTGGGTTGCCTCACCGCGCAGGGCGCGTTGCGGTGCGGCACTTGAAAGCCATTGGATATCCGCGCGGGAGAAGACAATCACCTCATCCCCATCGCGCAAACCCGGGCCGCCGCGCCCTTCCAGCGCGCGCGCCAGATCAAAGCCGAGTAGATGCCGCTGGCCGCTCCGCTGATCCGGGCGCAGCACCACGGCAAAGCGGGTATAGGGGTCGGGACCCAATTGCCGATGATCCGCAATCAGGCCGCGCACCGAAAGCCCCTGCCGGCCATTGGCGGCGCGCGTGATCGGCATCGCCACATGCCCTGAAAGCCTGATGGTATTGGCCGCCACATCGGCGCCCGGGCGCACCAGCAGCGCATCGCCGCGCTTGAGGCTGGCGCTGACAGCAAGCTCGGCAAAACTCCGCCGCCCCTGTGCATCGCTTTGCTGCACCATAAGCCGATTGCCGCTGGGCCGAAGCGGCCCGCCCGCCAGTATCAGCGCATCATCCAATGGCATGAAACCCTGCCGAGCGGGCAATTCATAAATGCCAGGCCGCGCCACATCGCCGGCAATCGCCACCACGCCACCCAAGGGGGGGACCAGAATGCGCTCGCCCTCACGCAAGGTGACGTCAGCCACCCCCGGCGCATCGGCCAGCAGCGGGTAGAGATCCACCTGACGTGACCCCGCCGGCCCTTCGATCCGGATCGCACGCAAGGACCCGCTCCGCCGCACCCCTTCAGCCGCTGCCAAAGCGTCCAGAACGCTCGCGAGCGCGGTCAGGGTCTGAAAGCCCGGGCGCATCACCTCGCCGCCCACGAAAACGCTGATCTGGCGGATGGCGCCGATGGAAAGAAACACCTCCGACCCGCCCAATTCCCGCGCGGCACGGGCTTCCATATCGCTGCGCAGATCGGCAAGGCTGCGCCCGGCAGCGGGGATGGGCGGCAATTCGGGCAGCAGCAGCATGCCATCCCTCCCGATCCTGAGGGAGTGCGTCTGCCGCGCGCGCCCGCGCAGCGCCACCACCACCTCATCGCCTAGTCCCAATATGTAGGAACCGGGCAGGGCGCCGAAGCTCGGCGGCGGGGCGGCGCTGCCGCGGAAAGTATCATAGCCGAATTGGCGAAGTTCGACCTGTTCGAGCCTTTCGGCGAAGAAGGCTTCAATGCTGGAAAGATTGGGTGCGGGGCGGGGTGCGGGGCTTGCCGCCTGTGCCGCCGGCGCCGCTGGCGCGGTGATGGCCCCTTCCAGGACCCGGGCGAGAATTTCGCGCTGCGCGCCTGGGGGCAGGTTGGGCAGATTGGCACCCCCTGGCAGGCTTGGCGGGAGGCTGGGTGGGGCGAGGAATTGCGCGCCAGTTTGTGCCGCCGCCGGCAGCATCATGGTGAAAAGCCATAAAATCAGAAGGCTGAGGCATAATTGTAATGCCGCATCCCATCCTCCCTTTTTGGCGAAATGATACATTGAACACACCCAAAAATATGATTGATTTTTTCTTAACACAACCATAGATTGTTATACAACGATCTAAATCACCTAGGGAGACATGCGTGCCAGGAGATACAATTCTTGGCGAAGCCCGGCACTCAAAGACTATCCTGCCCGGCTGGCGTGGCTGGTGGCTCAGAGCCGATGCGGCTTGGCGGCTCGGCCCTCGGCCCATCGCGTTTTTTGCCTGGCACCGCCTGCGCCTTGCGGCCGGGATCACCCGCTATGCCTTGCAGGATCGGCCAACCCCGCATGGCCCCTTTCTGCCCGAAGTCGGCGCGGTGCCCATAGCGCCGCGTGATTGGCATGGGCCCTTTGATGCCAAGGCCCATGCGCTGGATGTCCTGGCCCGGCCCGGCGCTGATATTCGCGGCCTATGGGAAGCCCATCGCCTGGCACCTTTGCTGACGCTGGCCCAAGCCGCCGCGCGCGACCCTGAAGGGGCACATCTGAACCAGGCCGAAGCGCTGCTCGCCGATTGGGCCGCCGCCAACCCGCCCTTTCGCGGCCCCGGCTGGGCTTGCGCGCAGGAAGCGGCCTTGCGTGCCATGGGGATCAGCCTGGCCCTTGCGCTGCTGGGCGCGGATCGGCGGCTCAGCCCTGGCGCGCGTGACTTGCTTGCGCTGCACGCGCGGCGCATCCGCGCCACGCGCGCCTATGGCGCGGCGCAGGATAATAACCACCCGATCAGCGAAGCGGCGGGGCTCTTTGTCTGCGGCTTGCTGCTTGGCAGGGCGCGGGATCAGCGCGCCGGGGCGCGGGGGCTGGCGCGCGCTGTTGCGCGGCTGGTATCGCCTTGCGGGGCCTTTGCCCAGGCCTCACCGGCCTATCATCGGCTGATGCTGGATGTGCTGGCAATCGCCGAATGGTTCCGCCGCCGCCACGGGGCGCCAGGCTTTGGCGGGGCTTTCGCTGTACGTGCTGCCGCCGCCACGCAATGGCTGGGGCGAATCATGGCCCCCAATGGCGCCTTGCCGCGCATCGGGCCGTGTGATGATTCGGCCTTTGCCGATCTGTCTGGGCTCGGTCCCGGCGATGCGCGCGCCAGCCTGGAACGCGCTTCGCGCCTTTTTCTGGGCGCCAGCGCCGGCCTGCCGGATGATCCCGGCTGCCGTGCCCTTGGCTTGACCAACGCGCCCGCCACGCCGGCGCCGCAAGCTACCCATTGGCGGAGCGCCGGCTGGTTCGGGCTTGGTGGGGCAGGGGGCGCGCGTGGCGTGCTGCGCACCGGCGTACCGCTCCGCTTCCGGCCGGGTCAGGCGGATTTGCTGCATTTTGACCTTTGGGACGGCAATGAGAATCTGCTCCGCGATGGCGGCAGCGGCGCCTATCTGCCGCCCCCTGGTTTGGATTGGTGGCAGGGGATGCTCGCCGGCGGCGCTGGCCATAATCTGATCACCTTTGATGATGCCGAGCCAATGCCTCGGCTTGGCCCCTTCCTGTTTGGGCGCTGGCCGCGCTGCCGCGCCATTCCCGATGGTGCCAAAACCCGCGATTGGCGCGGCAATCGTCATGCCAGGCGGGTTGAATGCCGCGGTCGGCTCTGGCGGGTTGAAGACCAGGTGGGCGGGGATTTCCGGCGCTTGGCGCTGCGCTGGCGGCTTTGCCCTGGCGATTGGCAACGCATTGCCGATGGTGTGGAAAGTGCCAAGGCACGCATCACGCTGGCAGCCGATGCGCCCTTCAGCCTGGAATTGATCCGCGGTTGGGAGAGCCCCGCCTATGGGCAGGTGGACCCGGCGCCGGTGCTGGAACTCCGCGCCCAACGCCCGGTCCGGCGGATTTTTACCGAAATCGCCCTGCCCGCTGGAATGAGGGTCGGCTGATGCCTTTGCCGCTGCTGCTGATGGGGCTTTGGGCTTGGCGTGCCAGGCTGGCGCTGATCCTGCTGCTGCTATGGGTGGGCGGGGCGGCCGCCATCCTGCTTTGGCCGCGCGGCCATGTGGCGCGCGCCCAGGTGGCGCCGGCGGAAACCACAGCCTTTGCCGTCTCCGCGCTGCTTTCGCCTCAGTCATCTTGGCAGGGGCAGGGGCTGGATACCCGCCCTGGCGGCAATTTCGCCATCTACCTGGCCGCGCTGCGCTCGCCCGAGGCAGCGCGCATGCTCACCACCGAAACCCCCTTGTTGCAGGCGCTGGAGCGCACCCGTCAGGACTCGCCGCTTGCGGGGCTGCGGGCGTCACTAGGCCTCAATCGCACGCTGGATGCGGATGATGTGCTGGCGTGGCTTGAGCGATATATGTCGGTAAGTCAGAACCTTGGCAGCATTACCTGGAGCCTTGAGTTAACCCACGGCGACCCTGGCTTGGCGCTGCAAGCCCTGATCAGCCTGCACCGCTTTGCCGAGGCCAAGGTGCGCGCTGATCTTGCCGATCAGGCCGCGCGCCGGGTTGCAGCCTTGGAGGCACGGCTCTCCGGCGAAAGCGATATCTTCCTGCGCAACAGCCTTTACGATCTTCTCGCCCAGCAGCAGCGCGCCGGGCTGGTGGTGGCAGCCGATGAGGCAGTGGCGGCCCGGCTCATCGCGGTACCGATGGTGGAGGCACGTCCATCCCGCCCCAATCTGCCGCTATTGTTGGGGCTTTGGCTGCTGGTGGTGCCACTCACGGTGCTGATGGGCGCGGCGGGGCTGATCCTGGCGCGAAGTGCCTTCCGCGATGCGGCCCTGGTGACGCGCCGGCCTGCCATGCAGGGGGATTGAGGATGCGGGCGGAGGAGGCACCGCTTGCGCCGCCCATGGATGCGCTCGCCTCGCTGACTGGGGCGGTCACGGCGCTGTTGCATTTCGCGGGCGCCCTGAAATCCATCCCCCAGATCGGCGCCTTACCTATTGATTTTACGATATTGATTGC
>Ga0172372_10009150_pt1 | contig 12916 bp, 12 predicted proteins | sample LakKiv5m_2_FD_114544 | JGI IMG/M metagenome (GOLD analysis project Ga0172372, IMG submission 114544) | Freshwater microbial communities from Kabuno Bay, South-Kivu, Congo - kab_092012_9.5m | ecosystem: Environmental > Aquatic > Freshwater > Lake | place: Democratic Republic of the Congo...
CCAGCATGAAGAGCCTTTATCGCTATGCAGAAGCAACTGGAACGACACCGGCAATCCAGCTTCGTAACGCTTGATGATGGTGGCGATTCAGGGATTCGAACCCCGGACCTGCGGATTATGATGAAAATCGCTTCAATTTTCATCAATGAAATTAATAGGTTACAAAGTCAAAACCCCATCGTGTAATAAAACGTGTAATGCGGATTTGGCGCTCTAAGGGGGGCATCTGTAAGCAACTCGTTATTTATCCTGTTCATAACCCCCTCCGGCGATCTTTAGCTTCCTGATACCGCTCAAAATATGCAAGGCACTCTCCTACAATACCGCGGCGAAAAGCTAGAACACAAACCACGAAGATTGCACCGAGCACAATGGTACTAAATGAGCCGATACCCGCTAAGTAGTTCTGTAATCCGATCACCAAACCAGCTCCGACAATCGGGCCTAGGAGGGTACCAATACCGCCCAGGATAGTCATCAGCACCACCTCGCCCGACATATGCCAGTGCACGTCGGTCAGTGTCGCCAACTGGAACACCAGGGACTTCATGGAGCCGGCCATACCAGCCAAGGTGGCAGAGATCACAAAGGCTAGGAGTTTGAACCGCTTAACGTCATAGCCCAGGGAAATCGCACGTGGTTCGTTTTCACGAATGGACTTCAGCACCTGGCCAAATGGCGAGTGAATAGTGCGCTGGATCAGCAGGAATCCGACTAAGAACAGCACCAGCACGAAGTAATACATGGCCGTATCGCTCGATAAATCGATCAAGCGGAATAGGTGGCCGCGCGGCACGCCCTGAATGCCGTCTTCACCGCCCGTGAATTTCATTTGCAGGGCCAAGAAGAAAATCAGCTGCGAGAGCGCCAGGGTGATCATTGCAAAGTAAATGCCCTGTCGGCGTATGGCCAGGCTTCCAAAGAGATAGCCGGTCACGCAGGCGTAGAGCATGCCCAACAAAATGGCTAACTCGGGCGATAAGCCCCAGGCTTTCGAGGCATGGGCCGTGACATAGGCCGCACCACCAAAAAATGCGGCATGCCCAAACGATAAGAGTCCGGTATAGCCCAGCAGCAGATTAAACGCACTGGCAAACAGGGCGAAGCACAAGAGCTTCATCACAAACACGATGTAGACAAAATCCTGGAACGGCACGACCGCCAGGAAAGCCAGCAAAACGGTGTACAGGATTCGGGTGTTAGCGCTCATATCGTGTTCTCACCCAATCACTTTTCTTTTCCAAAGAGTCCGGCCGGCCGCACCAACAGCACAATGGCCATGACCACAAAAATCACCATGCTGGAAGCCTCGGGGTAAAACACCTTAGTCAACCCTTCCAGCAAGCCCAAGGCCAATCCCGTCACGATCGATCCAGCAATCGACCCCATGCCACCGATCACCACCACCGCAAACACCACAATGATCAGGTTCGATCCCATCACCGGGTTGACCTGGAACACAGGCGCGGCCAGCACTCCGGCAAAGGCGGCCAAGGCGACACCGAATCCATAGGTGAGCGTGATCATCAGGGGCACGTTAATACCGAGCGCCTGCAGCAGCTTTGGATTTTCCGTGCCGGCACGCAGATAGTTGCCGAGTTTGGTGCGTTCAATCATGTACCAGGTGGCAATGCACACGGCGAGCGACGCCACAATGACCCACATCCGATACTTTGGCAAAAAGAGCCCGAAGCTCTCTAAGCGAAATCCTCCTTGCAGGGCTTCCGGCACCGAATAACTTTCACCGGAGATGCCATACCAGTGGCGGAACATCCCCTCGATCACTAGTGCAAGTCCAAAGGTTAATAGCAATCCATACAAATGATCCAGGTGATACAAGCGCTTGAGCATCAGGCGCTCTATCACGATGCCGATCGCACCCACCAACAAGGGGGCCGCCACCAGGGCGACCCAGTAGTTGATACTGAAATCGGGCATGCCCAGCCAGTTGCCCACCTGGGTTAGCCCGATCCATGCAAAGAACGCCCCTAGCATGTACTGGGCGCCATGGGTGAAGTTAATGACATTCAACAGGCCGAAAATAATCGCCAGCCCAAGACTCAGAATGGCGTAAAACGATCCGTTGATCAGCCCCACCAGCAACTGGGCGACCAGTGCCTGTGGGGTAATGCCAAACGCTTCCAACATGTTCGTGTAGCCTGAAGGGCGTTCTTAAACCAAGCGATTACTTCACCAGTTTGCAGGACTTATCCAGCGGTGCCGATGCTTCGGCTGCCGGAATGGTCGCCACTAACTTGTAGTAATCCCAGGGGCCTTTGGACTCGTTTGGCTTTTTGACCTCAAACACATAAAAGTCGTGGCTGAACTTACCGTTCACCTGGATGTTGCCTTTGAAGAGGCCATCATCGATCGGTGTGGACTTCAGTTTGTCCATCACGGCCTTGGTGTCGTCGGTCTTGGTCGACTCAATGGCTTTCAGGTAGTTCATGACCGAGGAATACACACCGGCGTGCACCATGGAGGGCATGCGCTTGTGCTTATCATAAAATCGCTTAGACCAGGCACGCGTCTTGTCGTTAAGATCCCAATAGAAAGACTCCGCCACACTCAACCCTTGCGCTGCTTTTAATCCCAGTGAGTGAACATCAGTGATGAAAGTCAGCAACGGCACGATGGTCTGCTTTTGGCTGATACCGAATTCGGCAGCCTGTTTGACCGAGTTGATCGTGTCTTGCCCCGCATTTGCTAGACCAATTACCTGAGCACCCGAGGACTGCGCCTTCAGTAGGAAAGACGAGAAGTCACTGCCCGGGAAGGGATGACGTACCGAACCTACCACTGTTCCGCCATTACTAGTTACTATCTGGGCGGTATCACGCTCTAGGTTATGGCCAAAAGCGTAATCGGCCGTCACGAAGAACCAGCTTTTCTTACCGGCCTTGACCAGTGCTTCACGGGATTTACCTAGGTTGTAGGTGTCGTATACCCAATGTACGTTATTCGCTGTGCACTTTGACCGAGTGATATCGAGAGACGCCGCACCGGAGTTCAGGGTGATCTTGTTTTTCTGCTCACCAATTTCCATGGCGGCCAGTGCGGCACTGGTAGTCACCAAGTCTACTATCACATCCACTTTCTCTTTATCGAACCATTCGCGGGCCTTGTTCGCCGTAATATCGGCTTTATTTTGGTGATCGGCGGAAATCAGTTCGATCTTTTTCCCCAGAATAGTTTTGGACTTTGAGTAGTCCTCAATCGCCATTTCGGCAGCCACGACAGAGCCCTTGCCGGCTAGATCGGAATACGTCCCCGACATGTCGGTCAACACTCCAATCTTTACTACATCGTCACTGATCTTTTGAGCAAAAGAGCTGCTGGCTGCGGCAGCAACAAATATTGCGGCTACAGCTTTGGTTAACGTGTTGCGTTTCATCTCCTGTTTCCCTTCTTTATAATCAAATACCGGATGAAGATTTAAATACCAAGATACTCGTTGAGCATCTCAGCATTGGCAGCGAGTTCATCCTTCTTCACTACCTTCACCACTATGCCGCGTTCCACCACATAGTGCCGATCGGCGAGTGGCGCAGCAAAGCGGAAATTCTGTTCCACTAGCACGATCGTAAAACCGCGTTCACGCAATGCCATAACAATCTGACCCAAACGCTGCACGATCACCGGGGCCAAACCCTCCGTGATCTCATCGAGCAGCAGAATCTTTGCGCCGGTACGCAGAATGCGGGCGATCGCAAGCATTTGTTGCTCGCCACCAGAAAGTCGGCCACCGGGGCTGTCACGGCGCTCCCTGAGGTTGGGGAACATCTCATAGATCTCATCAGCGCTCATGCCGCCCTCGGCTACGACAGGCGGCAACATGAGGTTCTGCTCGCAGGTCAAGCTCGTAAAAATCCCCCGCTCTTCGGGACAATAACCAATTCCTAAGCGGGCGACGATGTGTGGCTGCTTATCAATGGTTTCTACTCCATTGACCTTGACCGTGCCTGTGCGTTTACCCACCAGGCCGCAGATGGCGCGAAGTGTAGAAGTCCGGCCAGCACCGTTTCGGCCTAAGAGTGTGACAACCTCGCCGTGATCAACTTCCAGACTGACACCGTGCAGTACGTGGGACTCGCCATACCAGACGTTCAAATCGTTGATGTGAAGTGCGTTCATGATCAACGCTCTGCCGAAGAAGCGAGTTCGGTGTGGGCCGAACCCATATAAGCCTCCATTACCTGCGGATCACTGGAGACTTCGGCATAGGTGCCGCTTGCGATTACCGCGCCACGCTGAAGCACAGTGATGGTATCGGCAATAGAAGACACAACTTTCATGTTGTGTTCGACCATTAAAACCGTTCGGCCAGCCGAGACTTTTTTTATTAATTGGGTGACTCGGTTCACGTCTTCGTGGCCCATGCCTTGGGTGGGTTCATCCAAGAGCATGAGGTCCGGGTTCATGCCCAGGGTGGTGGCAATTTCCAATGCGCGCTTCCGGCCATAGGGCAGGTTCACCGCGGTCTTATGGGCGTATTCCGCCAACCCAACCTGCACTAGGTAGCCCATGGCCTCATCATTGAGGGACTCGAGAGTTTTTTCACTTCTCCAAAATTTCATGGAGATGCCAAGGCGACGTTGCAATCCTACACGCACGTTTTCCAGGACGCTTAAGTGAGGGAATACCGAGGAGATCTGAAATGAGCGCACCATTCCAATCAGCGCGATCTCGGCCGGACTTTTCTTGGTGATATCTTGATCCTTAAAGATAATTTTCCCAGAGGTTGGGGTAAGGAATTTAGTTAGAAGGTTGAAGCACGTGGTTTTACCGGCACCGTTGGGACCAATCAAAGCATGAATGGTGCCGCGCCGGACATCCAAATTAACCCGATTCACCGCGGTAAATCCGAGAAACTCCTTACTCAAACCTTCGGTACGTAAAATGAAATCCGACATGTACGCCCTGTTCTTTATGCCTCGGTCAACACATCGTTCAAACCCGCTGCCATCGCGGTCATTACTTCTTCCCCTAAATGTACCGATTGGGAAAGTCCGGTGGCCTGAGGCAATACGTGGTGAAAATAAAATGCTGCAGTGCCAATTTTTTGGGGATAGAACCTATCTTCAGAATTATCTGCAAGATGCCTGGCCGCGACCACTGCGGATTTCCCCAGTAACCAGGCGCTGGTCATAACCCCGAAACATTTCAGCAAGGGATAGGCGCCCGCTAAGGCGGCGGCTGGGTTCTTCGGTTGCACTTCCACCACCCACCCTACGGCTTTGGTCAAGGAGAGTGCTGCCGTGCTCAGGGTGGCCCCCATGGATTTGAACTGCAAGTCCGACGAAGTTTGAAGTTCGTTGGCCAGCGACTGAATTTCGTCAATCAGGCGATAGGCTTCCTTGCCGCCATCGCGCACGATCTTGCGGCTCACTAAGTCGTTGGCCTGAATAGCCGTAGTGCCCTCATAAATCGGGGTAATGCGAGCGTCCCGGAAGTATTGCGCCGCTCCAGTCTCTTCGATGTACCCCATTCCGCCGTGAACCTGAACCCCTAAGGAGGTTATCTCGACAGACTGCTCTGTCGAGAAACCTTTTACGATCGGGATCAACAAATCCAAGCGCGCCTGACTGGCAATGCGTACTGCTGCATCTGGGTGCCGTTGAGCACGATCAATTTCGGCCGCCGCCGTGTAGGCCAACGCCCGCATGGCCTGGGTTTGGGAGCGCATCATCATGAGCATGCGGGCCACATCCGGGTGATACGCAATCGGCAGCTTGCCGGCTTTGCCTGGAATCTTGCCCTGCACCCGCTGCAAGGCGTAGCTGGCGGCCGCCTGATAAGCGCGCTCGGAGATACCGACACCTTCTAAGCCCACCGCCAAGCGGGCGTTATTCATCATGGTGAACATGTACTCGAGACCATGATTGGCCTCGCCCACTAAAAACCCAATGGCACCGCCCGCCTCACCGTAGGACATAACGGCCGTGGGGCTCGCATGAATTCCGAGCTTATGCTCGATGGAGATGCACTTCACATCATTGCGCGCACCGAGTGACCCATCGGCTTTCACCAAAAACTTAGGCACGATAAAGAGCGATATACCTTTTACGCCGGGAGGCGCATCAGGCAGGCGTGCCAACACGAGATGAATAATGTTCTCGGTTAAATCATGCTCACCGTAGGTGATGAAAATCTTGGTGCCTGAGATTTTGTATTGGCCGACTGGGGTATCGGGTAAGGCTTTAGCCGATACGACAGAAAGATCTGACCCTGCATTCGGTTCGGTCAGGTTCATGGTGCCGGCCCATTTGCCCGACACAAGATTCTCAAGATAAGTGGCGCGCTGCGCATCTGAGCCATGATGCTCGATCGCCTCGATCGCACCCGCCGAGAGCATCGGGCAGAGCATGAAGGACATGTTCGCGCCGTGCCACATCTCATTGACCGCAGTGGCCACCACCGACGGCAAGCCCTGCCCCCCAAACTCGGGGCCACAGCCGAGGCTGATCCAGCCGGCTTCCGCGTACTGGTGATAGGCATCTTTAAATCCTTTTGGTGTCTTCACGGCATCACCGCTTAACACGCAGCCTTCCTGATCACCGGTCCAATTAAGCGGTGCCAACACACCACCGGCAAACTTTGCGGCTTCATCCAGAATGGCCACGACTAGGTCTTCGCCCGCATCTTCGTAGCCGGGAAGTGCCGTAATCTCAGACAAGGGGATCAGCTCGTTTAACACGAACTGCATATCCCGCACGGGAGCGTTGTAATTAGCCATTCTTAACCTTTACACATCAATTGCAGTGGCCGAGCCCGCTTTTTTGCGCAGCTCAAACTTTTGGATTTTTCCCGTGGATGTTTTTGGCAGTTCTCCAAACACGATGGCGCGCGGCACCTTAAATCCCGCCAAAGACTTCTTGCAATGGGCGACGATCTCTTCAGGAGTCACCTCCATACCCGGTTTTAGTTCCAAAAACGCACACGGAGTTTCGCCCCATTTAGGATCGGGCTTCGCAACCACAGCGGCGGCTAATACGGCGGGGTGGCGATACAACACATCTTCGACTTCAATACTAGAGATATTCTCACCGCCCGAGATGATGATGTCTTTACTGCGATCTTTAATCTTTACATAGCCATCAGGCTGCATGACAGCGAGATCCCCGGAGTGAAACCAGCCGCCTGCAAACGCCTCTCGCGTCGCTTTTTCGTTTTTTAGGTATCCCTTCATAGTGATGTTGCCGCGGAACATAATCTCACCCATGGTTTCGCCATCAGCTGGGACTGGCTGCATGTTATCCGGATTAATCAGGCTAATCGCGTGCTGTAAGTGATACCGAACCCCTTGGCGGGCATTCAAGCGGGCACGTTCACCCACATCTAAATTCGTCCAATCGTCGTGCTTAACGCAGACTGCGGCGGGCCCATAGGTCTCGGTCAGTCCATAGACATGGGTGATATCAAACCCCATTTTTACCATCCCTTCAATCATCGCCGCGGGTGGTGCTGCGCCGGCCACCATGGCATTCACACGGTGGCTGATACCTTCTTTTAGTGCGGGTGGAGAGTTGATCAGCATGCCATGGACAATCGGTGCCCCACAGTAGTGGGTGACCTTGTGAGTCCGAATGAAATCAAAAATAGTTTGTGCATCGACTTTACGCAGGCACACGTTAACGCCTGCGCGCGAGGCGATGGTCCACGGAAAGCACCAGCCGTTGCAATGGAACATCGGCAGCGTCCACAGGTAAACGGGATGCTTGGGCATATCCCATTCCAGAATATTTGAGATTGCATTGGTATATGCGCCACGATGGGAGTAAACCACTCCCTTAGGATTGCCCGTAGTGCCCGAAGTGTAGTTCAAACAGATCGAGTCCCACTCATCGGGGGGTAAGCTCCATGCAAAGTCCGTATTGCCCGTGGCGACAAATGCATCGTACTCAAGCTGTCCAAGACGCTCACCAGCGCCTGTGTAGAGGGGATCATCAACATTAATCACTATTGGCAACGGCTTACCACTTTGACCCATCAAGGCGAGAGCCGCACTCATGACTGAGGAAAACTCCTTATCTACAATCAACACCTTGGCTTCACCATGTTCAAGCATGAATGCAATCGCCGAGGGATCTAAGCGTGTATTCAATGAGCACAGCACGGCGCCTGACATCGGCACTCCAAAATGGCACTCGACCATGGGTGGGGTATTGGGCAGCATCACGGCAACGGTATCAAAACGCTTAACCCCGATTCGAGCTAATGCCGATGCCAACTGTCGGCACCGCCGATAGGTATCTTTCCACGTGCGCTTTAAATCGCCATGAATAACCGCTGTTCTATCTGGGTACACCGCCGCCGCACGCTCGATAAAACTTAATGGGGATTGGGGAACGTAGTTAGCAGGGTTTTTGTCTAAATTCTGTTCATACATGCTGGCCATCGGTTCCTCCCGGTTATACTGAGCCGCTAGGGGTTTACAAACTGAAGCGCAAATGGTTCTTTTGCGCGAGTATCTGCCTTAATTAAAACAGCACGCACATCCTGATCGCCTGGAACGATGAGCTGATAGACATTCTCAAGCAAACGTCCATGTATAAAAAACGGCCTTCCAAAGCGAAACTTGTGTGAATCGCCGTTAATAAGTAAGACGGGCTTGCCGAAGTTCTTAGCCCGGGTTAAGAGTGTTTCACCTACTACATTTGTAAAACCAGAGTGTCTTGGAAAAGTGACTTCTGCGGAGGCGCTTTCAAAGACGTCCGCCTGGAATGCAATTACAACAGCTTTGAGTTCTTTTGTAGAAGCTAAGTCAAACCCTGAGTTGAGCCACTCCCGATTGGCTCGATCACGTGCAAAAAACTCTGCGACTGCCTGAGGGTCCCGAGTCTCGAAATTGTTATTGCTTCCAACAATATGAACAGTCATGAAAAGAATTTTCTCTCTTATCCACCGCTGGTTTTCTACATAGCTAGAAAACTCAAGCATCACCTGTGGCTGCGACTCTAGAGACATTGTCGATGCACCAAGAGAAGTATTCGAGGCAAAGAAAAGCTTCCGAAGAGATGATAGCCGCTCTAAAGGATCGTAGCCTCCATTGCTCTTTCGATGACAATCAGTCCACTCGTTATCGCCTGGCGTGTAAACAACAGGTCTTTTAAACTTATTGAAATGCTTTAGCTGTAACCCAAACTGCTCGTCCGAACACAAGGTTGATCCTGACTTAAAATCGCCGACATGGATCGAGAACTTCGCTTCCGTCGCATTAATTGCACCAATAAGCGATCTATACTTGTCGCCAGAAGTAGTGTCCGGTCCGTAAGGCAGGTCACCGAGCGCTATGAAATCTAGCTCAGAGGCGCCGATATTGCCGGCGAGGATAATACAGCTGGCGGCTGCGGATACTCGTTTCCACATGTTTAACGTTATATAAGCAGTAAGTAACCATTCATCGCGGAAAGAATCCCCAGCAAGCCAAGCACTGTCGAGACGTTAAAAAAAATACGCCTTCCTGTAATAATTGCGACCGATGTAAGAACGATGCCGATTTGAAGCAGTGCCTCTGCGTAGTCAAACCACGGATCACGTTCTAGAGCCTCATCACGCTTTAACTCATGCGCTTTTGCCCTCTGCATTAACTCTTTCTTCCCTTCACCTGTTTCCGGCTCGGATTCGTAGCGAGCGATATTTTTTTGGTAGTCGCCAAGCTTGCGTTCGTAGGCTTGACGAGCCTCCGCCGAAACTCTGCCTCCCTGGAGTTGCAACTCAAGTTCATCTGCTGCAATTTTGTAAGCTGTTTGACGCTGATTCTTTGCCTGGTAAAAATTGTAGGCGTTGGCGGCGAGAATGTTCTCCATGGTGGCCTCTTTCGCTGCGTTGCTTCCGCCTAGGCTTGCCACCGCGAGCACCAGCGCCAGAACTGAAACAAGGAGCGCGCAGCGTGTCTTAAATGGATCGTTTAATAATGTGTCATCAATCTCTGGCGTGTCGGACATCCCTAGCTACCTCCTCAGTTGATGGACTAGGTTCAAGGGCGAGCCAAAGAATAATACTCCAGTCCTTTCGTGAGAGCGTGATCGTTCTGAAGTGATCTGATGGGGTATTCGGCGAATAATAAAAGTTGCTCGGGCATAACAGGCCATTGATTACTGCTTGTTGCAATCGCTGTCGAGTCGCTATCTTGTTGAGACATATTAAGAAATGTAGCGACCGAGTTCAGAGGCCGCAGATTTGAGCTGGGCCTGCGTGAGGTAGGAAAGCAATCCACCAGAGCAATTGTGTACTGCAGCAAAACAGTAAAGTCGGTAGATCAAAGCTGGTGCCCTACAGTCTGATAAGACCACGAGACAAAAAAGGGATACATAATTCTGTAATAATAATCGCGAAGCTAGGGTGAAAACCTCATAAAAAACCTTAAAAGGAGACTTAGTCAATGGCACAGCTATCGATAAGAATTTTCGTTTTAGTCCTTGGCTCTAGTCTGCTTGTTGGATACGGCTCGGTAGGCCTCGCCGCCAAGCAAAAGCCCAAACCACCAGAAGTTTCTGTTACTCAGGGTTTCTCGCAGGACAGGCTTCGTCGTATTGCCCCAGTCATGCAGGATCAGATTAACAAAAATATGTTCCCCGGGGCGGTAACCTTGGTGGCGCGTAATGGTCAGATCGTTCACTTTGAGGCTACTGGTTATCTTGATGCTCAAAAGAAAACCCCGATACAGAAAGACTCCATTTTTCGCCTGGCATCCATGACAAAGCCGGTTGTAACTGCGGCGGCGATGATGTTAGTCGAGCAAGGAAAGCTAAAACTAAACGACCCTATCACGACTTGGCTGCCTGAATTAAAGGATTTGAAAGTCGAAACCGCTACCGGTGACGTCCCGCTTAACCGGCCAATCTGGGTGCAGGATTTAATGCGCCACACAGCTGGATTCGTTTATGCGGGCAGTACAAAGTCTCCAAGAATCAAAAAGCTTTACGATGACCTAAATATTGAGTCCCGAGAAGTTGATATTACGAGTGAAGAGATGTTGAAGAATCTCGGTCAAATTCCTCTCGCTCATCAGCCTGGTACATTTTGGGAATACTCTATTGCGGTTGATGTGCTCGGACTTCTCCTAGAGCGGGTCGAGAAAAAGCCGCTTGATACATTAGTAAAGGAGCTTTTAATTGATCCGCTAGGCATGAAGGATACAACTTGGTGGGTAGGGCCAAATAATATGAGTCGATTAGCGGAGAGTCTGGATTCTGATGGACAAAAGGCTGGAATGCTTAAGTCTTATCGTCAGTCCTACGATCCTTCCGGTAAAAGCTATTTCAAAGGCGGCGCAGGGCTTCTGGGAACGGCTTACGATTACTTACGATTTGCCCAGATGATTCTAAATGGCGGAGAACTTGACGGGCGCCGTTACCTGTCGCGAAAGACCGTCGAGTTTATGCTCTCCCAACACACGATCGGAATGGGCGGGTCGACAATTGGAACTACCGGGCCCGGGTACGGATTTGGACTTGGGTTTGGTGTGCGTCTTGACGAAGGGATGGGTTGGATTCCAGGTTCGAAGGGCGATGCAATGTGGGCCGGAGCTTGGGGCACAAGTTTCTGGATCGACCCGAAAGAGAAGCTTGTAGGAATCTTGATGGCACAAGGCCCATCAAATCGCATCCACACCAGAATGCTGTACAAGAGTTTGGTCTATGGTGCCCTAGTGGATGAAGCCAAAAAAGACGAGAAGCCCAGCAAGCGCAAATAAGAACCTATCAAAAGATCTCTCTCGGTTTACCTAAAGTGTTGAGAGAGTGCTACCCGAGCTAGGCATTGTCCCGCTAGTTCGGGTTTATTACTTTGAAATTCGTATCGCGTTGCGTAAATTTAGATTACGGTGCGACATGAAATCAAGTGGTGGCGCTTCAGGGATTCGAACCCCGGACCTGCAGATTATGAGTTGGGATGCTTCGATTTGGACAGCTGTAACGATGAGCCACTTGAGAATCCCTTTGGGCCAAAAGTGTTAACGATGCGATCGGTACGTTCTGTAAACTATTTATCAAGTACGCACCAATCTGTTTCAGGCCGTGGGCTGGGGCATCGAGGAGCGATTCTGGCTGTCCATGTGCAAAGCCGGCATCCTGCCCATTGTGGTGATGTTTGTGTTCAATCCCTTTCCGCTGCCGCCCATGGATGGCGGACGCATCCTTGTGGGTGGCGACAGTCCTTGATTGTGGCGCGGATTGAACCCTACAATTTTTTCATTGTGCTGGCGTTATTGGTGGCCGGTGTGATCTCCACGCTGTGGATGCAAACCTCAATTGTCGTCACCTCTCAGTTCATTGATCTGGTGCCAAGCTCGTTGCGCCTCCTGTTGCGGTAGCGGTGTCATGGCCAGAGTAAAAATCGAACTTCCAGCCTCATTTCTGTTCTCTACCGAGTTGACCGTGTACACGCAGCACATCAACTATGGCAATCATCTCGATAATGCGGCATTACTGGGACTGGTGTCGGAAGCGCGCATGCAATTTTTTGAATCGTTGGGATTCACTGAGGCCGATACCGAGGGCGCAGGCATCATCGTGGCCGACGCCGCCGTGCAGTACAAATCCGAGGCCTTTCGTGGCGAGGTGTTGGTCGTGGAGTATGCGGTGGGCGACTTCTCGCGTGTGGGCTGCGATCTGATTTATCGGCTCTCTGAAAAGATCACGGGCCGTGAGGTGGCACGCGGAAAGACCGGCATTGTATTTTTCAATTACGCGCAAAGGGAGACCGTTCCCGTGCCGCAGGGTTTTCTTCGGGCAACACAGTCCGGAGCGTGATGAAAATCGCCTCAATTTTATTCAATAAAATCAACGGGTTGACCTGACCTGGGATTTTCGGACCAAGGGTATTTAGAGACAATGGCTCCTTGAACCTGAGGAGCAGTGATGAAGCGAGCGAGGTTTACGGACGAGCAGATCGTCCGGATATTGCAGGAGGC